>Ga0210039_1002948_pt1 | contig 13490 bp, 10 predicted proteins | sample CryGeyCG2114_250_3_FD_185460 | JGI IMG/M metagenome (GOLD analysis project Ga0210039, IMG submission 185460) | Groundwater microbial communities from aquifer - Crystal Geyser CG17_big_fil_post_rev_8/21/14_2.50 (SPAdes) (version 2) | ecosystem: Environmental > Aquatic > Deep subsurface >...
CTTGCACCGGTAGTGCGCTGCAACTGCCCTAGTTGTCGCAGCGGGTGTAGTTAGAGGCAAGACACTCTTTCGCCCGCCGCTGCGCCTCGGAGATCTCGGCGGAGGACATCCTGGTGCCAATGCGTTCGCGTTTTTCGGCGGCGGTTTCGCCACGGTTGGCACTGGCGATGTTGAACCACATGTGGGCGGTGATGTAATCTTGCGCTACGCCTTGACCACCTTCATACATCACCCCAAGGGCGCTTTGTGCTTGGGCATTGCCCTGAGCGGCAGCAAGGCGAAACCAGCGCAGGGCCTCGGCGTAATCTTGCGGCACGCCTCGGCCCAATCCATACATCACCCCAAGGGCGAATTGCGCCGAGGCATCGCCCTGAGCGGCAGCAAGGCGATACCAGCGCAGAGCCTCGGCGTCATCTTGCGGCACGCCGTCGCCAAAAAAATACATCGCCCCAAGGTTGAATTGCGCCATGGCATCGCCCTGAGCGGCAGCAAGGCGAAACCAGAGCAGGGCCTCGGCGTCGTCTTGCGGCACGCCTTGGCCCAATTGATACATCAACCCAAGGGCGCCTTGCGCCACGGCCTCGCCCTGATCGGCAGCAAGGCGAAACCAGCGCAGGGCCTCGGCGTCATTTTGCGGCACGCCTTGGCCCAATTCATACATCGCCCCAAGCGCGCTTTGCGCCGGGGCAGTGCCCTGAGCGGCAGCAAGGCGAAACCAGCGCAGGGCCTCGGCGTAATCTTGCGGCACGCCTCGGCCAAATTCATACATCAACCCGAGGTTGTTTTGCGCCAGGGCATTGCCCTGAGCGGCAGCAAGGCGATACCAGCGCACGGCCTCGGCGTAATCTTGCGGCACGCCTTGACCACCTTCATACATCACCCCAAGGGCGCTTTGCGCCAGGGCATTGCCCTGAGCGGCAGCAAGGCGAAACCAGCGCACGGCCTCGGCGTCGTCTTGCGGCACGCCTCGGCCCAATTCATACTTCACCCCAAGGGTGCTTTGCGCCGAGGCATCGCCCTGAGCGGCGGCAAGGCGAAACCAGCGCAGGGCCTCGGCGTCGTCTTGCGGCACGCCTCGGCCCAATTCATACATCAACCCAAGGTTGTTTTGGACCAAGGCACCACCCTGAGCGGCAGCAAGGCGATACCAGCGCGCGGCCTCGGCGTAATCTTGCGGCACGCCGTGGCCCAATTCATACATCGCCCCAAGGTTGTTTTGCGCCAAGGTATTGCCATGATCGGCAGCAAGGCGATACCAGCGCACGGCCTCGGCGTAATCTTGCGGCACGCCGTGGCCAGATTGATACATCACCCCAAGGGTGGTTTGCGCCGGGGCATTGCCCTGATCGGCAGCAAGGCGAAACCAGCGCACGGCCTCGGCATCGTCTTGCGGCACACCGTGGCCAGATTCATACATCACCCCAAGGTTGAATTGCGCCGAGGCATCGCCCTGAGCGGCAGCAAGGCGATACCAGCGCACGGCCTCGGCGTCGTCTTGCGGCACACCGTAACCAAATTCATACATCACCCCAAGGTTGAATTGCGCTTGGGCATCGCTCTGAGCGGCAGCAAGGCGATACCAGCGCAGGGCCTCGGCATCGTCTTGCGGCACACCGTGGCCAAATTGATACATCCCCCCAAGGACGCTTTGCGCTTGGGCATCGCCCTGAGCGGCAGCAAGGCGATACCAGCGCAGGGCCTCGGCGTCGTCTTGCGGCACACCTTGGCCATTCATATACAGGGACCCGAGAAGGAATTGGGCTAGCGGGTCTCCTGCCTCGGCGCGTGCCACTGATTCGGCCAGATCTGTCGCGGAATCCGCTTGGGCGCCCCCCGCCGTTAGCGCCAAACCCACCACCGCCGCCGCGACCCAAGACCTGAGCATCCAGCCCCCCAAACCCTAATTCGCGCCAATCCTACCCGCAAGACGCGAAAAATCAAATGGCCACCGTGCCGCAACCGGGGCTAGCGCATTTGCAGACTCCGCGCGGGGACCATGCCCTTTCCCCGTCGCAACAGCTACCGGGTAGCTGCGGTCGTGTCGCCTCCGCCCCTCAGCCGCCCAGCCTTGCGGGCAGGGCATGGGCCCAGGCCGAGATGGTGCCGGCCCCAAGGCAGACCACCATGTCGCCGGGCCGGGCCTCGGCGCGCACCAGCGCCGCGAGATCAGCCTCGGCGCGCAGCGCCACGGCGTGGCGGTGGCCGTGGGCGATCAGCCCGGCCACCAGATCGTCGCGCGTGGCCCCGGGGATCGGCTCTTCGCCCGCGCCGTAGACCTCGGCAATCGCCACCACATCGGCCTCGTTGAAGCAGGTGCAGAACTCGTCGAACAGATCGTGCAGGCGGGAATAGCGGTGCGGCTGGTGCACCGCGATGACCCGGCCCTTGGTCGATTGGCGCGCGGCGCGCAGCACGGCGGCAATTTCCACCGGGTGGTGGCCGTAGTCGTCGATGATGGTCACGCCGCCCACTTCGGCCACCTTGGTGAAGCGCCGGTTGACCCCGGCAAACCCGGCCAGAGCGGCGCGGATATCGGCAGCCGTCATCCCCAGATGGCGCGCCACCGCAATCGCAGCCAGGGCGTTCGAGACGTTGTGCTCGCCCGGCATCGGCAGGGTGCAGCCGTCGATCCGTGCGCCGATCCCTTCACTTTGCAGCAGCACATCGAACAGCGCCGTGCCGTTTTCGAACCTCAGGTTCACCGCGCGCACATCGGCCTGCGCGTTGAAGCCGAACGTCACGATGCGCCGGTCCGTCACCCGCCCGACCAGCGCCTGAACCTCCGGATGATCGGTGCAGCACACCGCCAGACCGTAGAACGGCACGTTGCTGACGAAATCAAGGAAGCCCTTGCGCAGATTATCAAATGTGCCCCAGTGGTCCATGTGCTCGGGGTCGATGTTGGTGACAATGGCGATGGTAGCGGGCAGGCGGTTGAAACTGCCGTCGCTTTCATCCGCCTCGACCACCATCCACTCGCCCGCCCCGGCCCGCGCGTTACTGCCATAGGCGTGGATCACCCCGCCGTTGATCACGGTGGGGTCGAACCCGCCCTTATCCAGCAAGGTGGCAACCATGGTGGTCGTGGTGGTCTTGCCGTGGGTGCCGGCGATGGCGACGTTGGATTTGAGCCGCATCAGTTCGGCCAGCATCTCGGCCCGGCGCACCACCGGCAGCTTGCGCAGGCGGGCCTCTTCGAGCTCGGGGTTGCCCTTTTTGATCGCCGACGAGATCACCACCACCGCCGCACCGCCGATGTTCTCGGCGCGCTGAGCGTCAAAAACGGTGGCCCCAAGGCTGACCAGCCGGGCGGTGATCGGGCTGGCCTTGCTGTCCGAGCCCTGCACCGTGTAGCCCAGCGTCATCAAGACCTCGGCAATGCCCGACATGCCGATGCCGCCGATCCCGATGAAGTGAATCGGGCCCAGTTCGCCGGGCAGTTTGGTGGCGTTCATGGTGCCTCCTTCGGCCTCAGGCTCTCGACCAGCGCCACCAGCCGCTCGGTGGCGTCGGGGCGGGCCACGGCCAGGGCATTGGCGGCCATCCGGGCGGCGGCTTCGGGGTTGGCCAGCACCGCCGTCATATGCCGGGCCAGGGTGGCAGGGTCAAGCGCGGCTTCGGGGATCAGGATCGCGGCCTCGGCCGCCACCAGCCCGCGCGCGTTGGCCGACTGGTGGTCGGCGGTGGCGGCAGGATAGGGGATCAGGATCGCAGGTCGGCCGATCACGCTGATGTCGGCCAGCGACGACGCCCCGGCGCGCGAAATCACCAGTTGCGCCTCGGACAGACGGCGCGGAATGTCGGCGAAAAAGGGCTGCACCTCGGCGTCGATCCCGGCGCTGGCATAGGCCGCAATCACCCGCGCCAGATCCTCGTCGCGCGCCTGCTGCGCCACCCGCAACTGCGCCCGCAGCGCCGCAGGCAGCAGCGCCACCGCAGCGGGCACCACGTCCGACAGCACCCGCGCGCCCTGACTGCCGCCGATCACCACCAGACTCAGCGGATAGTCGCCGGGCGGGATATAGCCCGCCCCGGCCCGCGCCAGCACGGCGGCGCGCACCGGGTTGCCGGTATGCTGACCCACCACACCTTCGGGCAGCACGGTGGGCCAGGTGCCGCAAGCCACCACCGCCACCCGGCGGGCAAACAGCGCGTTGACCCGCCCCAAAACGCCGTTCTGTTCGTGGATCATGCGCGGGCGGCGCAGGATCACCGCTGCCGTCAGCGCCGGGATCGACGGATAGCCGCCAAACCCCACCACCACGGCAGGGCGGTCGCTGCGCATCCCCGCCACCGCCGCGATGACCCCGCCCGCGATGCGCAGCGGCACCAGCGCCCGCGCCAGCATCCCGCCGCGCGCGAAGGTGGCCGAGGACAGTTGCTCGACCGTCACCACATGCGGAAAGCCCCCGGCATAGCGCGCCCCGCGCGCGTCGGTCGAAAGCTTGACGCGCCAGCCACGCCGCACCATCGCCTCGGCCAGCGCCTGGGCCGGGAACATGTGCCCGCCGGTGCCGCCGGCGGCGATCAGCAGCAGCGGTGGACGGGCGGCCATCACCGCCCCCGCCGGAACAGGATGTCGCCGATCCGGCCCTGCGGCCGGGTGCGGGTCAGCGCCAGCAGCATCCCGACAGTGATCCCCGCCGCGATCACCGAACTGCCGCCGTAGCTGATGAACGGCAGCGTCATGCCCTTGGCCGGCAGCAGCCGCACCGCCACCCCCATGTTGATCATCGCCTGCACCCCGAAGATGCAGGCCAGCCCCGCCCCGGCAAGGCGGATGAAGGGATCGCGCTCGATGCGCAGCCGCAGCAGCGAACGCACCACCACGACGCCGTAAAGCACGATGATGCAGGCCACCAGCACCAGGCCGTATTCCTCGGCGGCGACGGCGATGATGAAATCGGTATGGGCGTCGGGCAGCGACCATTTCACCTGACCCTCGCCCACGCCCACGCCAAAGAATCCGCCTTCCTGAATGGCGTTGGTGGCATAGCCCAACTGGGTGCGCGGGTCGAGATCGGGGCTCAGGAAGCCGTCGATCCGGCGGGCGAAATGTTCCGAGCCGTTATAAGCCACCACCCCCGCCCCGCCGACCAGCGCCACCACCCCCGCGATCAGCAGCAAGGGGGCACCGGCCACAAAGTAGATCACGCCCCAGCCGAACAGCACCAGCATGGCCTGACCGAAATCGGGTTGCAGCGCCAGAAAGCCCACGATCACGGTGGCCACCAGGAACGAGATGCTTTTGCCCGGTGGCCCGCTCACCTGCTGGCTGGCGGCGATCAGCCAGGCGGTCAGGATGATGAACCCGGGTTTCAGGAACTCCGACGGCTGAAAACTGGCAAAGCCAAGGCTGAACCAGCGCACCGCGCCCTTGCCGAAATCGGTGCCGAACAGCGGCAGCATGGCCACCGCGACAAAGGCCGCAACGAAGCCCAGCACCCCCAGCCTGCGCACCAGATCGGGCGACAGCATCGAGCAGCCCAGCATCGCGCCCATCGCCAGCCCGCCGAACAAGGCCTCGCGCTGGACGTAATAGAACGGCGGCAGGCCGTTGCGGGTGGCCAGCGGCACCGAGGCCGCCAGCCCCAACAGCAGCCCGATCCCGAACAGCGTCAGCACCGCCGCCATCGACCATTTGTCGATCGTGCGCCACCACCGGGGAAGAACCGGCTCGGTGGCCCGCACCGGCATAGAGCCATAGACCATCTCTGTCATGGAAAAACCGCCTGCCCGCGCTGCCTTGCCTCGAACGCCCGGTGTTCCGGGTCGTGACCACAAGAGTAGCGAAGATTGCCCGGCCTGACTAGGGGAAAGCGCGGTAACGTCCGAGGACGTGGTGGAAATTTGCGCCGCGCGGACGGTGTAACCGCCGTCTGGCGCATGCTGAACGGCGCGAACCAGTTACCTCACGGCATCGAAGCCATCCCAATCACCGACTGTGTCGCGCAAACCGACGCCAACCAGACCCGCGCCACCTGATCACGCCGTCACCAACTTTCGGGCGTCAGCCGCGTTCTTCGGCCTTGGCGCGGTTCCAGAGCGCCTCCATCTCGGCCAGGTCGCTGTCGGCGGGGGTCTTGCCCGCTTCGGCCAGCCAGACCTCGATCCGCCCGAAGCGGCGGGTGAACTTGGCGTTGGCGGCGCGCAGGGCGGCCTCGGGGTCAAGCTTCAGGTGGCGGCCAAGGTTGGCCATAACGAACATCAGATCGCCGTATTCCTCGGCCACTTCGGCATGGGTCAGGCGCTCGCGCGCTTCCACCAGCTCGCGCGCCTCCTCGATCAGCTTGTCCAGCACCTGATCCACCACAGGCCAGTCAAAGCCCACCCGCGCCGCCCGCGCTTGCAGTTTAAGCGCCCGGCTCAGGGCGGGCAGGCCAAGCGCCACGCCGTCCAGCACCCCCACGGTGCCACGTTCCTGCGCCTTGATCTTTTCCCAGTCGGCGGTCTGCTGCGCCGGGGTCTTGTCGCGTGACTCGGTGCCGAACACATGCGGGTGGCGCGCCACCATCTTGTCGGCAATGGTGCGGGTAACTGCGGCAAAGTCGAACCGCCCGGCCTCTTCGGCCATCTGGGCGTGATAGACGCATTGCAGCAACAGATCGCCCAGCTCGCCCGGCAACTCGGCCCAGGCTTCGCGCGCAATCGCGTCGGCGACCTCGTGCGCCTCCTCGATGGTATAGGGTGCGATCGTGGCGAAGGTCTGGGCAATATCCCACGGGCAGCCGGTGGCGGGGTCGCGCAAACGGGCCATGATTTCCAGCAGACGCGGCATTCCACCGTCGGGATCGGCGATCAGGGCGTCGCTGGCGGGGCGGGGCAGGGGGCGATGAGGCATTGCGGCGGCCTTGGTTTTGGGGTCTTGTCGGTCCCTAACCCTGATCCTGCCCCGGAGTCCACCATGCCCGTTGTGAACCGCATCGCCGACTACGCGGACGAGATGAAAGGCTGGCGACATCACCTGCACCAGGTGCCCGAGCTTGAATTCCAGTGTCATGAAACCGCCGCCTACGTGGCTGCGCGGCTGCGCGAATTCGGGGTGGACGAGCTGCACGAGGGCATTGCCACCTCGGGGCTGGTGGCGATCATCAACGGCACCGGGCCGGGGCCGACCATCGGTCTGCGCGCCGACATGGACGGTCTGCCGATCACCGAGATCAGCGCCGCCGCCCATGCCTCGACCCACCCCGGCCGGATGCACGCCTGCGGCCATGACGGCCACATGACGATGCTGCTGGGGGCGGCGAAATACCTGTGCGAGACCCGGCGCTTTGCCGGTCGGGTGGCGCTGATCTTTCAGCCCGCCGAGGAAGACGGCGGCGGTGGCAACGTGATGGTGCAGCAAGGGGTGATGGAGCGCTTTGCAATTGCCCAGGTTTACGGCATCCACAACGCCCCCAACATCGCCTTTGGTCACTTTCACACCACGCCGGGGCCGCTGATGGCGTCGGTCGATACCGCTTTCGTGCATGTCACCGGCAAGGGCGGCCACGCCGCCACGCCGCACGACTGTGTTGACCCGATCGTCGCGGTGGTCGGCATGGTGGCGGCGCTGCAGACCATCCTCAGCCGCAACGTTCATGCGCTGGACGAGGCGGTGATTTCGGTCACCCAGATCCATGCGGGCACGGCCAGCAACATCATCCCCGAGGAAGCGATGTTCTGTGCCACCATCCGCTGCTTTGATCTTCAGGTGCGCGAGCTGTTGAAGCGCCGCTTGCACGAGATCGTGGCGGGTCATGCGGCGGCCTACAATGTGCGCGCGCGGGTCGAGTATGACTGGGGCTATCCGGCCACCATCAACCACCCCGACAACACCGATTTTGCCGCCGAAGTGGCGCGCGAGGTCGCGGGCGACGCCGCCGTCGATGCCCGCGCCGGGCGGGAAATGGGGTCCGAGGATTTCAGCTACATGCTCGAGGCCCGCCCCGGAGCCTATCTGTTTCTTGGCACCGGACCGGGGCCGGGGCTGCACCATGCCGCCTATGATTTCAACGACGAAGCCGCCCCGATCGGGGCCAGCTTCTTTGCCCGGCTGGTGGAACGGGCGCAGCCGCTGGGGTGAACCGCGACCGGATACCGGCGTCACCGGCCCTCGCTCAGCCCGTCGCGGGCTTGTGCGCCTGGATGCACAGGCTGGCAATCGCGCCGGAGGCCAGACTGCGGATGTAGTTCTTGCGGCGCTCGATGAAATCGGGGCCCAGCACGACGGCATTGGCCTCAAGCTGCAAAGGCGAGGGTTGCGCGCCTGATTGCTTGATCTTTTGCGCCAGATCGAGGTGATCGCGGGTTTCGTCGCGGGCATCGTCCAGCGTCAATCCGGCGCCCTCCAGCATGGCAAGCAGTTCGTCGCGGCCCAGCAGGTGGCTCGCGTCGGCGCTGGTGGCCCAGGGCAGCGGGTATTGCGGATCACCCGTGCCGCGCACCACTTCGGTCCAGACCAGACGGCCACCGGGTTTGAGCACGCGCCGGGCCTCGGCCAGCACGGCAGGCTCGTCGGGCAGGTTCATGCCGACGTAAAAGCAGATCGCAGCATCGAACTGGTTGTCATCGAACGGCAGGTGGGCGGCATCGGCGCAGGTGAAAGTTGCGTGGTCGCCAAGGCCGCAAAGCGCGGTCAGCTCATTGGCGGCCTCGACAAAACGCGGGGTCAGGTCAACGCCGGCGACATGCGCGCCATAGGTCGCGGCAATGTAGCGGGCCGGGCCGCCGATCCCCGCGCCGATGTCCAGCACGTGCTCGCCGGTCTGCGGGGCCAGCAGCGCGGTATGGTCGCGGGTGGCCAGCAGTTCGCGGCCATGAAACTGATCGAAGGGGTAAAGTTGCTCGGCCCTCAGCGCAGCGTCGCCGTCGCGGCTGAACGGAATGGCGGCCAGAATGCGCGCCACGATGCCGGTGCTGGAATAGTGATCGGTAACCGGGTTGCTCATCATGCTCTCCCGATGCTCTCCCGTTCGGGAAACCCGCCTGACTGGCCGGGTGGCAATGACGCCAGAGTGCGCCCGGATCGGCAATCGCGCAACAGAATTCATGACTCGGGGCCATCGCTTTGGCGCGGCGGATCCGGTCACAATTTGATCAAACGGTCTGGCCCTTTTGCGCCGCATCGGCTAGACTGGCGGCTGGCCGCTGAACGGAGATCCCGATGCCCAAGCCCCTGCCGAACACCCCCGCCCCGGATGATCTATGGCAGATGGACCATGACCATGTGCTGCACCCCTGGGCCAACTTTGGCCCGTTCGAAGCCGAGGGGGCGCTGGTGATGGCACGGGGCGAGGGGGCGTGGCTGTGGGATGCCGAGGGGCGGCGCTATTTCGATGCCATCGCCGGCATGTGGTGCACCAACATCGGGCTGGGGCGGCGCGAAATGGCGGATGCGATCGCCGATCAGGCGCTGCAACTGGCGTTCTCGAACAGCTTTGTCGATATGACCAACGCGCCTTCGGCGCGGCTGGCGGCCAGGCTGGCCGAACTGGCACCGGGCGATCTCAACCGGGTGCATTTCACCACCGGCGGCTCGACCGCGGTCGATAGCGCCTGCCGGATGATCCAGTTCTACCAGACCTGCATGGGCCGCCCGCACAAGACCCAGTTCATCGCCCGTGACCACAGCTATCACGGCTCAACCTACCTTGCGCAATCGGTCAGCAAGCGCTCCGACGACCGGGTGCCGCAGTTCCGTTACCAGCAAGACGGCATCCACCACCTGACCGCGCCAAACCCCTACCGCGCGCCGGGCGGCATGGCTCCGGCGGCATTCTGCGACTGGCTGGTGGCCGAGTTCGAGGCCAAGCTGGCCGAAGTCGGCCCCGAAAACGTCGGTGGCTTCTTTGCCGAGCCGATTCAGGCCAGCGGCGGGGTGATCGTGCCGCCCGAGGGTTATCTGGTGCGGATGGCCGCGATCTGCCACCGCCACGACATCCTGTTTGTCGCCGACGAGGTGGTAACCGCCTTTGGCCGCATCGGTCACTGGTTTGCGTCCTGGGACGAATTCGGGGTGCAGCCCGATATCATCACCTGCGCCAAAGGCCTGACCTCGGGCTATATCCCCCTGGGCGCAGTGATCTTTTCCGACCGGATCTGGGCGGCGATGGCGGCCGACGGGGCGCGCTGGTTCACCAACGGCTTTACCTATTCCGGCCACCCGGTGGCCTGTGCCGCGGCGCTGAAGAACATCGAGATCATCGCGCGCGAAGATCTGCTGGGCAATGCCACCCGCGTCGGCGCGCTGTTCGAGACCCGGATGAAGGCGCTGGAAGCGTTGCCGATGGTCGGCGAGGTGCGCGGGCGCAAGCTGATGATCTGCGTCGAGAACGTCGCCGACAAAGAGACCCGCGCCCTGCTGCCCGCTGATCTCGATATCGGCAAGCGTATCGCCAACGCCTGCGAGGCGATGGGCCTGCTGGTGCGCCCGGTCGGCCATCTCAACGTGATGTCGCCGCCGCTGGTGATCACCGCGCAGGATGTCGAATTCATCGGCGACACTTTGGGGCGCGCGATCCGCCAGGTGGCCGACGATCTGACCCGGCTTGGCGTGGTGCTGGGTTGAATCGTTTGATCAAATTCGCTTGACGCGCCGCCTCAAACCGGGTTTCATGGCGGCACCCGGATCCTGCGGCGTCTCCGGCCAGAACGATGTCCGCCTGATCCCGGAGATCCGTCATGGCCATGGAAGATGCCAAATCGCAAGTTGATACCGCTTTTACCCGCAAGGGCCTGCGCGGCCTTGCCGCCGAGAACGCGTTTGGCGGCGCCACCAGTTTTCTGCGCCGCAGCTATACCAAAGACCTGACCGGGGTTGACCTCGCCATCACCGGCGTGCCCTTCGATCAGGCGGTGACCCACCGCACCGGCACCCGCTTCGGCCCGCGCGCGATCCGCGAGGCCAGTGCCCTGCAACCCTATGATCCGCCGCACGGTTGGGGCACCAGCCCGCTGGAGGACATGGCGGTGATCGACTACGGCGATCTGGCGTTCGATTACGCCAGGGTGGCCGATTTTCCCGACCGCCTGACCGATCACATCCGCACCATCCTCGCCGCCGGGCCGGGCACCATCACGCTGGGCGGCGATCACTACATCACCCTGCCGATCCTGAAGGCCTACGCCGAAAAGTTCGGCCCGCTGTCGGTGATCCAGTTCGACGCCCATTCCGATCTGTGGCAAGACGACGACATGACCCGCATCGACCACGGCACCATGATGTACAAGGCGGTGAAACTGGGGTTGGTCGATCCCGCGCGCTCGGTGCAGATCGGCATCCGCACCCATTGCGACGACTACCTTGGCTTCAACGTGATCGACGCCCGCGCGCTGCACGAGGCCGGCACCGCCGCCGCCGTCGCCCGCATCAAGGCGATCGTCGGCGGGCATTCGACCTACCTCACCTTCGATATCGACGCGCTCGACCCGGCTTTTGCGCCCGGCACCGGCACCCCGGTCTGGGGCGGGCTGGCGTCATGGCAGGCCGCCGCCCTGCTGCGCGATCTGGCCGGGATCAACCTCGTGGGCGGCGATGTGGTCGAGGTCTCGCCGCCCTATGATCCCACCGGTGCCACCGCCATCGCCGGGGCGCATGTCGCCTATGATCTGATCTGCCTCTACCACTGGACCCGCCGCCAGCCCTGACCGGCGCAGTTTCTTCTTTGCCAAAATACTCTCGGGGGGTGCGGGGGGCTGACAGCCCCCCGCCCTTGACCGCTGGCCGTGCATCGGTCAAACCGCCGCCATGGTGCCGATGGCAAAACTTGACCAGATCACGCAGCGCTTCGAGTTTCTCGAGGCGCGGCTGGCGGCGGCTGTGGGGCATGCCGAGATCGCGGGTCTCAGCCGCGAATACACCGACCTCAAGCCGGTGGTGACGGAAATTGCCGCCTACCGCCAGACCCTGGCCGAGCTGGCCGAGGCCGAAAAGATGCTGGCCGACCCCGACCTGCGCGCCCTCGCCGAAGCCGAAATCCTTGCCCTCAAGGCGCGCCTCCCGGTGATGGCGCAGGCCCTGCGGCTGGTGCTGCTGCCCAAGGATGCCGCCGACGCGGGCTCGGCGATCCTGGAGATTCGCCCCGGCACCGGCGGCGAAGAGGCGGCGCTGTTTGCCGCTGATCTGCTGCGGATGTATCAGCGCTACGCCGAAAGCCGGGGCTGGAAGTTCGAGATTCTGACCCAGCAGGATAGTGATCTTGGCGGCATCCGCGAGGTCACCGCCGATGTTCAGGGGGCCGGAGTGTTTGCCCGCCTCAAGTTCGAATCCGGCGTGCACCGGGTGCAGCGGGTTCCCGAAACCGAGGCGCAGGGCCGGGTGCATACCTCGGCCGCCACCGTCGCCGTGCTGCCCGAGGCCGAAGAGCTGACGCTCGACATCCCGGCCTCGGATCTGCGCATCGACACCATGCGCGCCTCGGGGGCCGGCGGCCAGCACGTCAACACTACCGATTCGGCGGTGCGGATCGTCCATATCCCGACCGGCATCATGGTCACTTCGGCGCAGAAATCGCAGCACCGCAACCGCGACATCGCGATGCAGGTGTTGCGCGCCCGGCTGCTTGATCGTGAACGCGCCCGCATCGACGACAGCCGGGCGGCTGACCGCAAGGCGCAGGTCGGCTCGGGCGACCGCTCGGAACGCATCCGCACCTACAACTTTCCCCAGGGCCGACTGACCGACCACCGCATCAACCTGACCCTCTATGCGCTGGCGCAAATCATGGCGGGCGATCTGGATGCGGTGATCGACGCCCTGATTGCCCAAGATCAGGCGACAAAGCTGGCCGAGATCGAGGCATGACCGCCACCGTCGCCGCCGCCCTGCGCGCCGCCACAGCACAGTTGACGCAGGTCGGGATCGTGGCCGCGGCGGGCGATGCGCGCCATCTTGTGGCCCATGCCACCGGGCTTGATCCCGACCGCCTGACCCTGCACCTGTCCGACCACCTTGACGCGTCGGTGCAGGTGCGCCTTGAGGCGGCGCTGGCCGCCCGCGCGCGCCACCAGCCGGTCAGCCAGATCATCGGCAGCCGCCTGTTCTGGGGCCGCCGCTTCCGCGTTACCCGCGACGTGCTCGACCCCCGCCCTGAAACCGAGTGCCTGATCGCGGCCGCGCTGGCGCAACCGTTTGCCCGCGTGCTCGACCTTGGCACCGGCTCGGGGGCGATCCTGCTGACCTTGCTGGCCGAGCGCCCCGATGCCAGCGGCCTTGGCACCGACCTCTCGCCCAAGGCCCTTGCCGTCGCTCTTGGCAATGCGCAGGCACTTGGCCTGACAGCGCGCGCCAGCTTCGCCCGTGCCGACTGGCTGGACGGTGTGCAAGAACAGTTCGATCTGATCGTCGCGAACCCGCCCTACATCGCCGCCGCTGAAATCGCGGGCCTCGCTCCCGAGGTGCGCGTCTGGGAGCCGCATCTCGCGCTGACCCCCGGCGGTGACGGGCTGGGGGCCTACCGCAAGATTGCCGCCGGTGCCCCGGCCCACCTTGCCCCCGGCGGGGTGCT
>Ga0210039_1002950_pt1 | contig 13489 bp, 10 predicted proteins | sample CryGeyCG2114_250_3_FD_185460 | JGI IMG/M metagenome (GOLD analysis project Ga0210039, IMG submission 185460) | Groundwater microbial communities from aquifer - Crystal Geyser CG17_big_fil_post_rev_8/21/14_2.50 (SPAdes) (version 2) | ecosystem: Environmental > Aquatic > Deep subsurface >...
CGCTGTTGTGGGTTCGCCCGATAAGGTATCGCTTTCAGTGACACCTCTCTCAAGTATCCTTCATACGATTACCCCCATACCGCCGACCATACCGACCGGCCTGCAGGTTGCCGCCAATAGCAACAGCAAGTTCAACCTTAATTGGAACGACAATCCCGCCAACGAATACATAACGCACTACGATATATACAGGTCAGACTCGGCCAACGGGCCTTTTAACCTGGCAGGATCAACCGGCGGAAGTGGAAGTGCCTATGTGGATACCGTCCCATCACCCGGTAATTACTGGTATAGGGTTTCCGGCGTTAACGATACCGCTGAGAGCCTACAAGGCTCAACGGAGATCGCGGCAAGCATTATTGCGGATGATAAAGCGAGTTCGATTACCACGGTAACCATCGAGAGCGCGGATGCGGCCGTTAAGCTGATCATACCGCCTGATGCAACATATACCGATGAGACCTTCACGATAATAAGCGCCGCAAATCCCCCGGCCCCGGGCATTCAGCTTATCAGCAAGTACTATTTCGAATTTCAGACGAATGTAGCTGCGCCATTCGCCCGGCCGCTAACTCTGATTTTCAGGTGCAATAGGATTATCGAACGCTCCGATGTCATCTACCATTACAACGACAGCGATAACAAATGGGAGGCGGTAACCGGCGGGCAATACGTCTATGATGATAACGATCCGTACACTATCGGATATACAAATATAACTCATTTTTCCGGCTATGGCGTCGGCGCAGCCGCTTTCGGTGGATACAATGATCCCCTGCAATATGTCACAACACCCGGCCCGCACGGAGGCTACACCGATACAACCAACAAGTGCCGGGAGTGCCATGCGGTTCACATAGCGACCGGAACATACCGGCTCACACGAGCCAATGTGCGCAGCGAGACCTGTGATTTCTGCCACGGGGACGGCGGCGCATCGATCAAGCATATCGTGCTGGACGAGCACGGCCACGGCATCAGCACCGATCAGGCGGAAGGGATAGTGACCGCCCCCGACGATACCGATCCACCGTATACTAAAAACGCCAAACTCTGGGGATGCCTTGAGTGTCACTCGGTGCACGATAACCAGACGATTAAACTATCGGATCTCTCTTACGGTAGGTTGCTAAAATCCGATCCAAACCCGGCTAAAAACCAGAACTATCTTCATTACACACCGGTAGTCGGAGAGTCCACACAAACCGTGAGTCAGTGGTGCTCTACCTGCCATAACGCCAACTTCGGGTCAAGCGCTGAGTTAAAAACCGTAGCGATGGGGGCGATAACCGGTAAAGTTGCGGGGCACAGCTCATCGGCCCAAGGATCAACTACGACGTCGGACGGCTTTGCCGATGTGAAGTACGATGGAACCGGGCCGACCTGCCAGCAATGCCACACGGCGGCTGGAGGAAGCGGCACGAGTGAATTCCCGCACTCCTCGGGTTTACCCCCCGCCATGCTAAAAGCAGGCACTACGGCAACGGGTATCGATAACGTCTGCACCGGCTGCCACAATACCGCATCAGTGCCTTAAGCACTTCCTTAAAGCCTTGCGTGCGTCCCGAACCCTTTCTAAGATCGGTGCAAACCAACTATGTACCCGTAATAGCTTTTACCTTGAAGTTGAGCATGTCGGTATGGCACATCATACAAAACTCGACCTTATGGCAATCAGCGCAAGGCTCTGCCCGGGCCTTAAGCGCAGGACCGTGCTCCTTCACCCAATCCTCGCCGTGCGGGAAGACGCTGGGGTGGCATTTCTTGCAGCTTTTTTGGTCGTGGCATTCCCAGCACAGCTTCTTGCCGACAAACGCCTGCAACCCATGCCCTCCATTCGCCCAGTCCGCTGGATGAGGAACTCGAATAGCATGACAAGCAGTACACGTACTCGCTGTGTGACATACCTTGCAATTGATCGAATCCGGGATATGTACCGGCGGGTAATGCGACCTGGCTATGCTAGGTGTAATCCCGCTTCCTTGCGTGTGACACACCGGACACTCCGCCGACGCCTTCTTCTGGTTATGACAATCAACGCAGCGGCTCATCCCGAGCTTATCAAGTTTTCTCTTATCAATGTGAAACATCCGCTTTGCAAAATGGCAATCGGTACAGCTATAGCCCGCCTCAAGAGGCTCCTTATGCTTGATTCTGATAGTGCTTACCTGCTCAACAGAGCCCAGAATACGTTTATGGCACCGCAAACACGCCTCGTTCGTAACCTGCGCCGAGGTAACATCACCGACCACCTTAGACTTGGCAAATACCATCTCGATTAGCTGAAACTTCTCGATAAACACACCGCTTATACCCAGTTCCTGATGGCATGCGAGGCAATCGGCGTTCTTGTGCATTGAGGCGTGAGACGCCTTATACGCCTGTTTCATCTCATGGCAACCCGCACAGAACTCAGGCCGTGATGCGAACTCCATAACAACCCCCAGCGAACCTATGGCAACAACACCGAGCACCAGCCCTACAATATAGCTCTTGCGAACACGACGGCGAAGCTCCTTTGCTTCAAGGGGTTTGAGCTTGTTCTTCGATGGTCGCACAAAGATGATCGCGATGAGAATCAGGAAAATAAAGACCGCGAGAATGCCAAGACCGATGAGTATCGGTATCTCCCTCATGTGCAGCTCGGGCTGCTTAATAACCGCTGTTATGTGTTTGATTAACTCGTTAAAGTCGAGTTGTTTCACTGTTTCTTCTTCCCCATTATTTCCACGTCGATGCTATGCTTGTCATGGCACCGGTCGCAATCTTTCTTAATGTGACACGAAAGGCATGTTCCCCGGCCGGCAATATCCACTTCCCATTTATGAAGGGGCAACCAGCTCGGCGGGTGCGGCATCGTTATTTTATGGCAGCCTCTACAAAAACTTTCTTCTTTATGACAGATATTGCAATCATCGGGGTTGCTCTCGGCCTGCTGCCCGTGTATGTACGGCCAGCCTTCCTGGTGCGGGACCGTTGAGTGACACCGGTTACAATCTTTTTCATAGTGGCATGCCTTGCAAATATAGAGGCTTCGTGCGCCGTGCGTCTTCGCCCAATTTTTGTCGTGCGAGATGCCCCAATCCGTAGAAGGCTTCATTCCAAGCCATACATCGCCCTGGTGACAGGTCTCGCACCGCGATGACGCCTCTTCGTCGTTATGACAGGAGCTGCATTTCTCCATCATCGAGACGCCGCTTTTCGCCGCCGCACCCTTATGCGCAATCTGTGGATGGCATTCAGTACAGTTTATGCCGGCGTCGACCACCTCGGCGTGGCTCATCATCACTTTAAACTTAACCTTTAAGCCCCGCCGCACATCCCCGTGGCACTCCAAACAGACGTCGTTGCCAACCTCAGATCTGACGGGATATTTGTAACTCCCGGAAAAGTAGTTGAAAGTCATCCTTAATTGCTCTAATTTTTGAATAGGCAAAGCCATCATGTTGGATTTTTTATGGCAGGCAAGACACCCGATGCCTTTATGGCTTGATGTGCGCAACTCAACTGCGGGCGCCCTCATAGGATGGCACGATTGACATACCAGCTGGTGAGAACTCACTGTTGAGAGTACAACCATAACAACAATAGTTGCGACGGAAAAAACGGAGATTGGAAGGCCGAGGATCTTGTTTTTGCCGAATTTGGCGAATATGCCTCGGACAACAAAGAGAAGGGCTATTAAGAGTATAATGGAAAAAGAAGAGGCCGCGATAACTATATATGTATCGCTAACCATTCCCAGCAATGCCGATAAACTTTTAGGCAATACCACCTGTTAAACTACCACCAATATTCATAGATTGCCTGCTGCTTGCCCCTCTTTACGTGCAGCAAAGTAAGGGGTTCCGGTACATACGAGTGATGGTGTCCTTTGAAAAACCAGCGGCCTTTAGCACAATAAATTATAGCATACCCGGACACGCACTGCATGCTTTGATGCTATGATTAAGCCTAGTACCGCGACATCCTACTTTCTGTGCATGTCATTCTGAAGGAGCGAATGCGACTGAAGAATCTTGGGTGCAGAAACCTTCTGCATATGCAGGAGGGTCTAAGCTTAGACAAGCTCAGTGACAGAAGTTTGTGAGTGCCCGCTAGATTCTTCGCTTCGCTCAGAATGACACAATAATTATGGTGTTCTGGCACTAGCGGGAGATTGGTCATAAGGAGTGAAACAGCAATCAGTAAACGGTTATTCTTGCTCATATTCGTTGCAATCGTGCTTGTAGGAACATCCGGCATCCTTTACTACTCGCTCTCAAACTACGCTGCCGATGATTCAGGCAACAATCAAAAAGCTCCCTCCTACCGGCCAAAGTTTATATCCGCTCTTGCCGGGGGCGGTAATCAGCGCCTGAAGGGGCCGATGGGGATAGCTCTAGGCAACGATGCGCTCTACGTCGCGGATTCGGGCAGCGGCCATCTGGTTATCATCTCGCCGACGGGCACCTTTAAGAAAGTAATCGATGTTTCCGCCCAAGCCGGGGGCGCCCGCCCGGTAGGTGTGGCTGTGGACCGGGATATGCGCATCTACGTAAGCACGCTCGGGGCTGAGGGTGCGATCTTCGTATACGGCAGCGATGGGAAGTTCCTCTACCGGTTCCCGGAAGGCGCCTCAGACGAGGGGTCGGTCTCCGTGCTCCCAGGGCGACCGATAGCCCTGTGCGCGGCCAATGAGAAGCTCTACGTAACAGATGTTCTCGACCAGGATGTAAAAGTCTACGACCTTAAGGGCAGGCTCATCACCAGGTTCGGCCGACCGGGGAGCGACAAGGGCCAGTTTTTATACCCCAATGGAATTACTGCAGATAGACAGGGCACCATTTACGTTAGCGACTCGAACAACGCACGCGTCCAGGTCTTTAGCGGCCGGGGCGAGTTTCTCAACGTCGTTACCGGGTCGGAAAAGGAGGCGATGGCCCTACCGCGCGGTATTGCGCTCGATAGAGGTGGACGCCTGCATGTTGTCGATATGCTGAAGCACAAGGTCTTCGTCTTTACAAAAGACGGGCGCTTCATCAGCACCTACGGCGGGTTTGGAACTACGGGAAAAGGCCTTGCCTATCCGAACGGTATCGCCATCGACACCCGGAATAATGAGATATTCATAGCGGATAAGCTCAACAACCGCATTGCAGCCTGGAAGTAACCCGCGCAGCAGGCACTATCGGATATTTTTGGTTGAGCAAACAGCCGATTATTGATATATTAGTATTGGAGATTTGTCATCTAATAACAATCCAATAGTAGTCTAATAACAGTCTAAAAAGGTTCGTTAAAAACTGTTGCAGGCTATTATAGATTTTTGATGTAGTTTGTAAAAGGCCCATCAGGGCTCGCTTTAAAGGAGCTAGTGTAGTAGTGGCAGCTCGAAACTCGATCAGCATACATGCCGGTAGATTACCGGCCCGCCTCTTGATAATAGTCCCCTTAGCGATATGCTTCATGATCATCTTCGCGGGTATCGCTTGGGCCGATACGGTGATGGTAAGTTCCGAGCCGGAGGCGCGGGGCAGCGTTACGAGTGGGGAGGATAACATCGTCATGCAGCGGCTCACCCTGAAAACCGGCACCGGCAACGCAATCTGGACATCGCTTAAGATCAACGAATACGGCACCGGCAACGCTACGGTCAACGTGCTGCAGGTTAAGATATATAAGGAAACCAACAGTGTTGGGGATATCCAGTTTAATATAAGCCCCGATACCGTTGTGCCTACAACGCCTAACACAGCCACATTTTCAGCGGAAGAGACCGATTTTACCTTTGCAACACCACAGACGATCTCTACCACTCCCGACACCTACTATATCGTCTACACACTATCAACCTCGGCGGATGCCAGCGGGAGCCCGACAATCGGCTCAAGGCTGGTTGATCAGAACTCTATCACGATCGATACAACCGGGGGCAATTCGGATGATATCGTTCAGAACTTCGCCAACCTGCAATCGCACGAGCTTACGCTGGTGCAGACCCCGCATGGCACAGATGTGGACCAGAGCCCGTTCTCGTCGACAACCAACTTGTGTGAAACCTGCCATGCGGTGCATCTCGCGCCCGATTTCGGCCCCGATTTCGGGCTGACCGGAAGCGACGCCACACGCCGCCTGCTTGTACAGCCCTACTTTGAAAGCCCCTCCGTGGTAAACAGCAAAAGTTCGGATATCTATAATGCGCTTTGCTTTAGCTGCCATGACGGTACCGGCGCCGGTACCACCGTGGAAAAAAATATCAAGGGCCTCTACAATTCCACCGACACGACCTATACAGGTCACCAGCTTAGGGTAAACGGTACGCTTACAACCGGCTGGAAAGCGCCGCCATCGGGCCAGCAATACAATACCGGGGTTAAGATGCCCTGCATGGTGTGCCATGATGTGCATACCGCAAGGTTGGGTAATTATAAGATGATCGCCGACAGCCTTTACGACTATGCGGTGCAAAACGGCTGGAACGACCCGGATAGCAACAACCGCATCACCGATAGCAACGAATCATGCCAGGTGTGCCATAAGAGCCCGACCGAAACCACACGGACCGTCGAGGTTATGGGTGTAAACATTGGAGCCCTGCCGACCGGGCCGTTTGTTGACCATACAGGTATTAGCAGTTGCTTAAGCTGTCATGGCTACTCCCACGCGCCAACAATCCCATCTTCTTAACCACCAAAATATACAGCGCTTTTAAGCGTGTCAATTCTACCAAGCCTCTGCTAAAATAAGAGAAGCAAGCACAGAATCAACACACAATTACATCCGCCCACAACAAAAAACACGGTGCATTTGCGCTGCTCACAAGGACGACATTAACACGGTAATAAACACAATAATAATTGTTACAAGGTAAATCTTGTTTTCCAGGATTTTCAACGCCCGGGTTCTGCTATAATATGGGCGCTATGGAACAAACTAAACCATCCGCTGGAGGAACTGAATTGGGCAGGCATGCCGCTGACCGGAAGCAAAGCACGGTGAGAGCTATGGATATCCGTGTGAGTAAATATATCTGGATATCGCTCGCCGTGGTCCTCACCGTCTGTACTATCGGACTCGGGATTTACCTGTGGCCGAAAGGAGCGCCAACGGATAACGGCGCACAAACCCAGGTCGCCGAAAAGAACGATTTAAGCAGGAAGCAGATAATCGACACCTACAACAAGGGCGATTACAAGGCGGTTATCCCAAGCCTTGAGAGTTTCCTTGCGGCGAATAAAAACGATGCCCAAATGCGCGAGATACTCGCCTCCTCATACCTGCTCAGTGGCGACAACAAGCGCGCCGGTGACGAGTACCAGTTGTTGCTAAAGACCAAGCCGAACGATGCGGAACTGCTCTATAAGGTGGGTATTCTGCTCGAGCGCACGGGCAGGCAAAACGAGGCCATCACGTACTTGAACCGCGCCGCGCAGGCCGCTCCGAATGTGATCCTCTTTCACTCAGAGGTCGCACGCGCCGACACCAGGGCAAAATACTACGATAACGCGATCGACGAGTGGAAGAAGGTCTTAAATCTGCTGCCGCCGGCGGATAAACTGCGCTCGAGCGTTCTTGCCGAGCTGGCAAATATCTATATCCTGCAAAACGACTTCGTGCAGGCCAAGGGAATCATCGCGACCGGCTTAAGCATCGACCCGAACAACGAAACCCTCAAAGCCCTGGAATCGAGGACCGGCGGGCAAATACAGGGGCTGTCACCGTCATCATCAACGTCGTCATCCGGCACAGGGGTAGGATTGGGTGGAAACTAAAAACGTCCTTTCCGCCCCACGACTTCTCATACTTCTTGCAGTGCTGTGGCTGGCGCTCTCGCTTTCACCCACGGCGGCTAATGCCGACCAGCTTATTCTTAACGGAGACTTTAAAAGCGACCTCGGCAACTGGAGGCCGCAAGAGTTAACCAAAGGAATCAATATATCCTTTGACGGCGCCGGATTTGAGAATGGCGGCGGCCTTGGCTTTACGATTTCCGGTCGCAGAAGCAGGGGCGAGTCCTTTGCCAAACAACGCATCACCGTCCCCATTCAGGCCGGAAGCACCGGCAAGATCGAGTTTGTCTGGAGAAAAAACTGGACATCTATCCTTCCCCTCGAACAGCGGATCTACATCAACCTTATAAAACCCGATAACACTTCGGTGACCGTCTGGGCAAACCGGCAAGTTCTCAACGACAACACCTGGGCGACCGAATCGGTTGATATCTCCCAATACCTCAACCAGACAGGCGACTACCACATAAGCCTTGGCGCAGCCTTTGAAAACGGCAACGCCCGTGAAGCCGTGATATATGCCTGGTTCGATAGCGTAAAGCTCGATATCGCAATGGGATTGAGCAGCGGCCCGCAGACATCGTTTTTAAACCCAACCGGCGCAAACAAGCTTACCGGCAGCATCTACCCGATAAGCGGCGTCGCGATTGATGATGCCGGCGTCGCCAAAGTCGAGCTGGCCATCATCAGGCTCTACGATAAGGCCTGGTGGAATGGCACGAGCTGGGTTAAGAACGAATACTGGAATAACGCGAGGGTAACATCCAACGCCGAGCGTTCGGTTTCATGGGTCTACCCGTGGCCGCTTCCCACGAGCGACGGAGCCCACTTTAAGTTGTTGGCCCGATCGGTTGATATCACCGCAAACAAGGAGAGCATACCGATTGAAAACAACGTCGCAGTTGATAATGTCGGGCCGGTCGGCAATATCTTTATCGAGGATGCCGCCACCTACACCAACAACCAAAATGTGCGCGTGGATATCGACATACACGGCGCAACGGACATGCGCTTCAGCCTCGACAACGGGCAAACCTGGACGGATTGGGAAAAATATGCGCCGACGAAAACGCTGATCCTTCCCAAAGGCGACGGTATGAAGATAGTAAACGGCCAGTTCAAAGACGATAGCGGCAACTCATATGTGATCTCCGACAGCATCACGCTCGATACCGTACCGCCGGTAACACGCCATATCTTCCCGGCGATGAATGCGACAAAAGTCTTACCGGATGCGGGCATCGGCATTGTCTTTTACGAGAATATGTATCCGTTAAGCATTAAGAACGACGGCACAGAGCAGGGGTCGACCTTCTATCTCAAGCAGGGCTCGCGCTGGATCTCAGCAAGTGCATCCTATGATGAAAAAGCCAAATCGGCCAAGCTTGTCCCAAGAGACCGGCTCGAATCGGGCACCGCCTACACGGTTTACTTAACAACCGGCATAAAGGATGCGGCAAAAAACCCACTGGCAGCGAATTTCTCGTGGTCGTTTACCACCGAAGGCTCATATCAATCATCGTTCAAGCAAACGGTTGGCCCTGCCGGAGGCGTGGTTACCGATAATAACCAAACCGTGTCCCTGGAGATTCCCGCAGGCGCCCTCTCCACCGAAACGACCATTATGCTCGAGGAGCTGCGGGGTAACGACGTCCCCGATGTAACGGGCGCTACCAGGTATAGCCCTGTATACCGGCTCGACCCATTGCAAATGCCGCTGGGTAGTCCGGCGACATTTAGGATTAAATACAAGCCGGACGAAGTACCCGACCCGACCAGCTTGCGGCTCGTCTCTTATGACGAAAAACAAAAAAAGTGGGTGCCGGTACAGAACACGCGCATCGACCTTGTCAACAACCAGCTGGTAGCTTCACTTCCCTATCTGGCGATGGTCACCGTAGTTGCCCAAAGCGACCCGACAGGGCCCTCGACGGCGATCATCGACCCTACGGGTGCCGTTGAGGTCGGCGGAAGGACCTATGCTGTCTACGGACTATCGGCGGATAACGCAGGCATCGCCCGCGTTGAGGTCTCCATCGGCAGGCAATCGGATAAATCGTATTGGACCGGCAATGATTGGAAAACCGCAGAAACCTGGGTGTCGGCAAAAATAATTAACGGCAAAGGCAGCCCAGAGGCGTCCTGGAGATACATCTGGATACTGCCCGAAGATAGGTTTACCGGCTATATCCTGCGGGCACGGGCAATCGATAATGCCGGAAATGTTGAATCCAATCCCAATATCGTGGGGATAAAGTTAACCGGAAACTAGGCCCCCACCACAGCGCTTGCCGTATAAAAGCTATATTTTCAACGAAATGCTTGACTTTCCTATTTAACCCTGCTATTAAACTGTTCTATAATAACCTTACAAAGCTAGACCAAAATTCGAAGCAAATGCCAAAGCAACCATAAAGCTAAGAGCGGAGTCTTACTATGCAGAAACGGTCCGGTAAGGTTGAGGTTTGGCTTGAGTTCCTCGCGGTGGTCTGTGTTATCTGCGGTATAGCCGTCGGTTTAATGCTGTACACAATCCTGCCTGAGGGCTTCATCCACCTTCGGATAGGCTCACTCACCATGCAGATCGTTATCCCTGTTGTCTGCTCCGCTATCACCTGGGCTGCAACCTATTACTATTCCAGACAAAAGCTCGCCAAGCGACAAAAAGAACTAGCCCGAAAAAGCATAAAGAAGACCTACGAGCTTCTGCGGACAACCAGCCGCACATTAGACACCATCGATCTTAAAGCGAGTACCATACTAAACAACGCCAACGATGGCGAGTTTAAATTGGATAGGGAACTCGCGCACGAGTTCGTGCAAAACATCCGCAACCAGGTGATCGAAGTCTACAATAGCGTAAGCATATGCATCGAGGACTGGCGGGATATCATGGCCGATGAGTTCGAGCACATCGAGAAGAAAGAACGCCTGCTCGACAAGATCATCCTGGAGCAAATCATCAAGGCGCGGCACCTGCAGGAATTGAACCAGGATAAAGAGGCGCATGAGAAAGAGATACTCGCAATCAAGGCGGATATGGCGCGGCTTGCCGAACGGCAGCGGACATCCCAAAGCGAAATCATCGGCGAGTCCAGAAAGCTCATCGGCGCCCCCATAACGACGGCGATAAGTTTTACTAATTCCACGGCATCGCAATCAAAGTTCGAGCAATTGGTTAAGTTACCGGTATACGGAAAGGAATATGAGGCAGAGGTTGATGAGATACTGTAAGAGCGTATCGTCCCCACCGGGGCTTTGAGCAACCACCCGATCAGTTACTTTTTAACCTCGCTTGACGCGGGGTCTTCGAATAATTTACACCGCTCTATGCGAGAAAGTCTTCCCCTCCCCTATATGGGTTAATTCAGGTGCATCCGACGAATATTTTTTATAAATAGGCATTTATCTGCGGATACTGTGCGCCGATACAAGCGTAGGGCAAACATCAAAATGATTCTAATTGAATACAATAGGCTATGTATAAGAAACTATTTTTTCTCGCAACCTTAATAACGTCCCTCGTCGTGATAAGCGGCTTAATCGGGTTTCAGATTATCAACGACGCTGACACCGTAGAGGCCGGTTAGGTTAAAGCACTCACCGTCCTTAGAAATGCCGACCACGTCTATGCCCATGTAAGCAAGCTAGAAAAATCCGCATACATGTTCCTTGCAGGCAACGATCCCGCTTTGCAAACCGACTTCTGGACCGAGTATAAGAACGCCGTGACCGATATCGATAAGCAGGTAATCCCGATACACAATGGCGACTGCAAATCATGCCACAAAGCATTTCTAAGTATCGGTTCAGAAGTCAAGGCTCTAAGGGCCAACCTCACCCTCGCGGATAACAACGGACTGGCCGGCGGTGGTAAAAACCTCGAGTACGAACGCCTACTGCAGCGAAACATAGCGACCCTTGAACGGGCCTCCATACAGGCCGGCAAGCTTGCCCAAACCGAGGAAAAAAACTCTGCCGTTGCGACAAAAAAACTGCGCCTTAAACCCAATGACAACAAGCGTGTCATCAGAGCCCACCGACTTGTCAATCGGACGCAATCAATTAAGCACTATATAGGCATCCTTAAAGAAGGCATAAAAAAACACGATTCCGCCCGAGTTCAGCTAGGGCTTAACCATCTCTCAGAATTGGCGCAATCCAAACCGGTTGAACCGCCACTTAAAGGCGATTGTTTTTCATGCCACCAGTCGATAGCGGGCCTCCCAAAACAGGCCGCAACGATATCGACTTCGGCCCGTCAGCTGTTTGCAACGGCACCCGCAAGCCCTGCACGTCGACTGGCGCAGGGTAAGTTTGACTCGTCGCTAAAGCAATTCAATACATCGATTTTAAGAATATTGCAACTGGCACGAGAGGACTCTTCCCGATCAATGCGCAAGGCCGATGCGGTTCGACAGCAATTAAAGCTTTTTATGATCGAACTAGATATCGCGGTCGTCCTAGCGTTCATAACAGTCGCCTTCATCCTCGTACGGTGGGTCCGCAAGCGTCTTGCTGCCTTTGGTAACGCCATCGAGACAATCGCGGAAGGTAACTACTCGTATATATTAAGCGTTAACTCAAACGATGAAATATCGGAATTAGCACATACGTTTAATCTCATGGTTGGGAAAGTGCGCTCCTCCCAGGAAACACTTGCCTCACTCAACCAGGAGCTTCGAGAGCTTCATCTTAACACCGTTAAAGCGTTTGTTGAGGCCATCGAAGCTAAGGACCCGTATACCAGAGGACACTCGGAAAACGTCGCGAGATATTCTCTTCTTCTCGGTCAAGAGCTGGGATTCTCAATCGAAGAACTCGAAGAATTACACGTTGCTGCACTGCTTCACGACATCGGCAAAATCGGCATACGCGAGGAAATCCTTTTTAAGCCCTCATCGCTGACAGATGAGGAATACAAGCAAATTATGGCGCATCCTGACATCTCGGCTCAAATTGTAGGCAGCATTCCCAACCTGGCAAACATCGCCACCATGATCCGTCATCACCACGAGCATTATGATGGGCGTGGCTATACGGAAGGGCTGGTCGGCGAAAGCATCCCGTTGGGCTCCCGCATACTCGCGATCGCCGATTCGTTTGACGCCATGACTAGCGACCGCCCGTACAGAAAAGGCTGTGGCACAGAAGAGGCGCTTAATGAGATAAAGCGCTGTGCCGGTACTCAATTCGATCCCGCGCTAGCCGAGGCCTTTATAAAGGTAATGGATAATACCGACATTAGTGATTGGGGTGATATACTATCAATCGCATAACCGGCTTATTATGGATAAATGAAAAAGCAAAAAGCATATATAGCAAGCTCCAAGGCAGCAGATTCGCAATCGATTTCACCTTTCTTGGGTTGCGTGCTGCAATAATAGGGATTTTTGCCATAGGGCTAGCAAGCAGTATGATCGAGCCTTCACGGCAATTTCTTACCTGGCTCGGTGCATATGCAGCCACCACTCTTGTATTGATGGTCGCAAAAAAAGAATTCTGCCGGTTCTCCTGGTCGTACTTGCTGATATTAATCCCCGATGCCTTTTTTGTTATCAAGATGCTCACCAGTCTCGGTACCCTTGAAGTTTACCTGGTTTACGCATACTTCATCCTTGTTGCGCTCTCCTCGTTGCAGCTTGGGCTTAGGGGCAGTGTGGCAACGGCGGCGTTTATTTCAGTTTTTGATTATATCTACGCAAAGCTCCCCTCGG
>Ga0210039_1002962_pt1 | contig 13454 bp, 9 predicted proteins | sample CryGeyCG2114_250_3_FD_185460 | JGI IMG/M metagenome (GOLD analysis project Ga0210039, IMG submission 185460) | Groundwater microbial communities from aquifer - Crystal Geyser CG17_big_fil_post_rev_8/21/14_2.50 (SPAdes) (version 2) | ecosystem: Environmental > Aquatic > Deep subsurface >...
AAACAAAATATTATCGTCCTTGCCGGAACAGGCGGTAACGGCGGCGGCGGTATTTGCGCGGCGCGGCATCTTGCAAACCGGGGAGCTAATATAAAAGTCTGCGTTACCGAGCCTGAAAAATTAAAAGAAGTAACTGCATATCAGCTTCATATTCTTAAATCAACAAACGCAAAAATTATTTCAATTGAAGAATTGCAAAACGAAAACCCGGATTTAATTATCGATGCAATTATCGGCTACAGCTTAACCGGCGAACCGAGAGGCAAAGCTCTTGAGTTAATAAAATGGACTTCTCAACATCTTGGTATTATTATTTCGTTGGATGTTCCCTCCGGCATTAATTCAACAACAGGCGAAGCAGCGTGTCATTTTATAAAACCCGATATTACATTAACGCTTGCTTTACCCAAAACCGGATTGCACCCTTCGTTAACCGGTGAACTTTATCTTGCAGATATTGGAATTCCTAACAAAGTTTATAAAAAATTAAAATTAAATTACCAACAACCTTTCAATCATCATTATTACATTAAACTGAGAAGTGAGATCTCATAAAATATTTTAAACCAAAATCCAGAATAAAAACAGAGAGACAAATATGACCTATCTTGAAAAAGTTGAAGATGTATATAGAGAAGCGGCATTAAATCCTGAAAAAGGATTATGCTGTACCACCACGCCAATCTGGCAATTGCCAGGACTATCAGTTCCAAATAAAATGTTAGAGATGAATTACGGATGCGGAAGCACCGTTCATCCGCGTGATTTATCGAACAATCCCAAAGTACTTTATGTTGGAATTGGCGGCGGAATGGAACTGCTTCAATTTTCATACTTCACAAGAAAACCAGAATCCGTAATTGGCGTTGATCCGGTAGAAGAAATGCTTACTGCTTGTAAAGAAAATTTAGTTGAAGCCGAAATACAAAACGAGTGGTTCAAAAAAGATTTCATCAAATTGCATAAGGGAAGCGCGCTTCAACTTCCGTTAGAAAACGAATCGGTTGATGTTGCAGCACAAAATTGCTTGTTCAATATTTTTCATGAAGATGAACTGGTTCAAGCATTAAAAGAAATTTATAGAGTCCTTAAACCTCACGGAAGATTAGTGCTTTCCGATCCTATAAGCGAATCCGAAATGCCGGCGAATCTTAAAAATGATGCGCATCTGCGCGCATTATGTTTAAGCGGCGCTCTTCCTTTAAATAAATATTTAGAGCTGATTACTTCTATTGGTTTTGGTACAATTGAAGTCCGCGCAAAACGACCATACAGAATTCTTGACCCCGGACATTACAACACCAACAAAAATATCTTTATCGAGAGTGTAGAAATTTGTGCAATCAAAGATCCAACTCCGGCTGATGGTCCGTGCGTCTTCACCGGTAAAACAGCTATTTATTATGGCTCGGAAGAATTGTTTGATGATAAAAAAGGACACGTTCTTTTGAATAATCAACCGCTTGCCGTTTGCGATAAAACTGCAAAAGCACTTGGCGGACTTAGCCGGAAAGATATTTTTATCTCCGAATCAACATTCTTTTATGACGGCGGCGGATGCTGTTAAATAAACTATTCAATCATTAAGGATGAATTATGATCTTGATGCTTCTTTTTCTCGCCGCAATATTTTTAGCATACAGCAACGGCGCAAACGATAATTTCAAAGGTGTGGCTACTTTGTTTGGCAGCGGGACAACCGATTATAAAAAAGCCGTAATGTGGGCGACCATTACTACATTTCTCGGATCAGTAACAGCCATATTTCTTGCCGGAACTTTGGTGAAAAACTTTTCCGGCAAGGGATTAATCCCGGATGAGTTAATTCAAACACCGGCTTTTGCTGTTTCTATTGCTTTCGGCGCGGCTTCAACTGTTTTTTTAGCATCTAAAATTGGAATGCCAATATCCACGACTCATGGTTTAGTCGGCACTCTGTTGGGAAGTGGAATGGTGGCTGTCGGGACAGCTTTTAATTTTTCAAAATTAGGAAATACTTTTTTGATGCCTCTAATTGTTAGCCCGGTAATAGCGTTAGCTACAAGCGCAGTTGTGTATGTTCTATTCCGCAAAATTAGAATTTCCCTAGGAGTTACAAAAGAAACTTGTTTCTGTGTTGTGGACGAATGCAATACCGCGTCCCCTGCTTTCTTTAATAGTGAAGCTGTTGTTTTAGATGCAGAAGTTCATAAAAAAATCGTTGTCGGAACTAATCAAGAATGTATTACAAAATATAACGGAACCATCTTCGGAATTGGCGCACAGACAATTTTAGATTACGCTCACTACATCAGTTCGGGAGTAGTGAGTTTTGCCAGAGGATTAAACGATACTCCTAAAATTGTTGGACTTCTTTTAGTTATTAATGCGATAGATATAAAGTATGGAATGATTACCGTCGCAATTGCAATGGCAATAGGTGGATTATTGAATGCGAGAAAAGTTGGAGAAACCGTAAGCAAGAAAATCACACCGATGGATCACGGACAAGGATTTACTGCAAATTTGATTACCGGTCTGCTTGTAACAACAGCTTCACTGCATGGATTACCGGTTTCAACAACGCACGTTTCGGTTGGTTCAATTTTTGGAATTGGTACGGTAACTAAAAAAGCAAATATCAAAGTCGTGTCGAACATTCTCATGTCATGGTTGTTAACGCTGCCTATCGCCGCTTTATTTAGCGCAGCAATTTACTGGCTGTTGCTTAAATTATTCTAAAAAAATATTTGAAAGATCTGGCTATTGTCAAAAAGTAGACATTGGCTTTTGCGTTTGATTGCTAACTTGGAAATAAAAAAATTATGAAAAAAGAAATTGAGCGAATTCGATCAATTAAAAGTAACGGTAAACTCTGGCGCAAATGGGGACCATATTTAACCGATAGACAATGGGGGACCGTTCGTGAAGATTACAGCCCTGAGGGCACAGCCTGGGAACATGTATCCCACGATGATGCGCGCAGCAAAGCGTACCGCTGGGGCGAAGAAGGAATTGCCGGCATCAGTGATGAGCAGCAGCTTATTTGTTTTTCCGTTGCACTCTGGAATAAAAAAGATCCAATTATTAAAGAAAGATATTTCGGCTTAACCGGTAATCAAGGCAACCACGGCGAGGATGTTAAGGAGTATTATTATTATCTCGATAATACTCCTACCCACTCTTACATGAAGATGCTTTATAAATATCCGCAAGCTGAATTTCCTTATTCTCAATTAGGTGAAGAAAACAACAGCAGAACAAAAGCCGATCCCGAATTTGAACTGATTGATACAGGAATTTTCAATGAAGACAAGTACTTTGATGTTTTTGTTGAGTATGCAAAAATTTCTGAAGAAGATATTCTGATCAAAATAACCGCTCACAACCGGGGGGAAGAAAAATCTTCATTAAATCTGCTTCCGCAAATATGGTTTAGAAACATTTGGAATTTAGGAGAAGATAACAGCAAGCCCGAGTTGTTTTTAACGGAAAATAATTCAATTAAAATCGTTCACAAGAAAATCGGTGAATACAATTTGTATTTTGATGAAAATCCCGAAGTCTTGTTCTGTGAGAATGAAACTAATTACAAACGTTTGTACAACGTTGATAATAACGCAGATTATGTTAAAGACGGAATCAATGACTTCATTACTCAAGATAATAAATCAACCGTTAACCCTTCCAAAACCGGAACGAAAGCAGCTTGCAATTTTGATATTGAAATTGATAGCGGTTCATCCGCTTCAATTAAGTTAAGACTCGTTAAAGGTAGAATTCAAAATCCTTTTAAAGATTTTGATAAATCATTTTCTGAAAGGAAAAAAGAAGCCGATGAATTTTATTCAGCGGTTCAAAAAGATATTTTAAGTGAAGACGCTAAAAATGTTCAACGTCAAGCGTTCGCCGGCATGCTGTGGAGTAAACAATTTTATTATTACGATGTTGAAAAATGGATTGAAGGAGATAAAGGACACCCTAAACCGCCGGGGCAGCGTGAAAATGGAAGGAATAAAGAATGGCTTCACTTAAATAATGCAGACATCATTTCAATGCCCGATAAATGGGAATATCCATGGTACGCAACGTGGGATTTAGCTTTTCATTGCATACCCTTTGCGATGATTGATTCCGAATTTGCAAAAGATCAGCTAATACTTTTTACTCGAGAATGGTTTATGCATCCAAACGGACAACTGCCTGCGTACGAGTGGAATTTCTCCGATGTTAATCCGCCGGTTCATGCATGGGCTGCGTGGCGCGTTTATAAGATTGATCAAAAAATTCAAGGGAAAGCAGATGTTGACTTTCTTGAAAGAGTTTTTCACAAACTTCTTTTGAACTTTACGTGGTGGGTGAATAAAAAAGATCACGATGGTCATAATATTTTCCAGGGCGGATTTCTTGGTTTGGATAACATCGGTGTTTTTGATAGAAGCACTCAACTTCCTACCGGCGGACATTTGGATCAATCCGATGGAACAAGCTGGATGGCAATGTTCTCGCTTAATATGCTTCGCATTTCTCTTGAGCTTTCTAAAACAAAACCAATCTATCAAGATTTGGCAACTAAATTTTTAGAACACTTTTTATATATCGCTCAGTCAATGACAAATATGGGCTGCAAAGGCATTGGGCTTTGGGATGACGAAGATGGATTTTATTATGACGCTCTTCATCTTGATGATAATATTCATCGCTTAAAAATTCGTTCTATGGTGGGACTTATTCCTCTCTTTGCAGTTGAAGTTTTAGAACCGAGCTTATTAAAACAAGTGCCGGAATTCTCTGCACGGCTGAATTGGTTTCTTGCTAATAAACCAGAGATGTCAAAATTGGTTTCCCGCTGGAGTGATACAGGCGTTGGCGAAAGGCATTTGCTTTCATTACTTCGCGGACACAGAATGAAAAAATTATTGAAACGATTGTTGGACGAAACGGAATTCCTTTCAGACTACGGCATACGCGCACTTTCGAAATATCACGAAGAACATCCGTATGAATATAAAATAGATGGAAGCAGACTTGAAGTAAAATATACGCCCGCTGAATCTGACAGCGGATTGTTCGGCGGTAATTCTAACTGGCGCGGACCAATCTGGTTCCCGGTTAATTTTTTAATTCTGGAATCGCTTTATCGGTTTCATCATTACTACGGAGATGAATTTAAAATAGAATGCCCGACAAATTCCCGAAACTTTGTAACTATTAAAGATGCGGCTGACGAGATTGCATCGAGATTGTCAAAAATATTTTTAAAAGATGAAAACGGTTTGCGCCCGGTATTCAAATATAACAGCAAAATTCAGAATGATCCGCACTTTAAGGATTACATATTGTTTCATGAATATTTTCACGGCGATAACGGAAGAGGCGTCGGCGCTTCTCATCAAACCGGGTGGACGGGTTTGATTGCAAAAATATTGCAGCCAAAGAAAAATTAAAAATCTTCGCGCGCCTTTTCACATAGTGATCCCTTCGGGAGTGGTGAACTTCGCGCGCCTTCGTGGTGAGAAAAGATTAACCACCAAGTATCTCAAAGGTATTCACGAAGTAACACAAAGGAAAATAAAGTAAGGAGTACATTTATGAACATTGAAGAAGTATTTAAAAAAGTTTTGGATTGTTCTTTTCAAGTGCACACTGCGCTTGGTCCAGGTTTACTCGAAAGTGCGTATGAGGAGTGTTTGTATTATGAACTTGTAAATGCCGGCTTAAAAGTTGAAAAACAAAAGCCACTGCCTCTTGTTTATAAAGACGTTAAACTTGATGCTGGTTATAGGGTGGATCTTTTTGTGGAAAAAAGTGTTGTTGTTGAAATAAAATCTGTAGAAGCATTAGCAGATATCCATTTAGCGCAGATACTCACTTATCTTAAGCTATTAGGCTGCAAACTTGGATTGTTAGTCAATTTTAATGTTAGACATCTTAAAGATGGAATAAAACGAGTAATAATGTAAACCTATTTCTTCGTGCGCCTTTTCACATAGTGATCCTTTCGGGAGTGATGAACTTCGTGCGCCTTCGTGGTGAGAAAAGATTAACCACCAAGTATCTCAAAGGTATTCACGAAGTAACGCAAAGAAAAAATATAAAGGAAAACGAAATGAGTGAAATTAATATCAGCCTGCCAGGTGTAGTGATGCCCGTATGTTCGGAAGTTAAAATGTTGAAGGGACAAAAGGCATTGGTTACAGGCGCTAATTCCGGTATCGGGAAGGGTGTTGCTATCGAACTTGCAAAAGCAGGCGCGGATGTAGTTGTGAATTTCAGGGGCGGCGAAAAAGCTGCTCAAGAATTAGTAGAACAAATAAAAAGGAATTGTGAAGTGAACGCTTTCGCTTATCAAGCAGACGTTTCAAATGAAAATGATGTTAAAGCAATGTTTGAAAAAATGATAAAAGAATTTGGCACTATTGATATTTTAGTCAACAATGCCGGTCTCCAAAAAGACGCGCCAATTGATGAAATGACACTGGAGCAGTGGAACACAGTAATTAACGTTAATCTTACCGGTCAATTTCTTTGCGCGCGCGAAGCAGTAAAAGAATTTAAAAGACGAGGAATTGTCCCGAAAATTTCTTGTGCAGCCGGAAAAATTATTCACATAAGCTCGGTGCATGAAGTTATACCGTGGGCAGGGCATGTAAATTACGCAGCATCAAAAGGCGGCGTTATGCTTATGATGAAAAGTATTGCACAGGAAGTTGCGCCGTTTAGAATAAGGGTGAACAGTATTTCGCCCGGCGCTGTCAGAACTCCAATTAATACTTCCGCTTGGGAAACACCGGAAGCGTATAGTGAATTGATGAAATTAATTCCGTACAAACGTATTGGCGAAGTTGAAGATATTGGAAGAGCCGCCGCATGGCTCGCTTCCGATTATGCAGATTACATTAATGGCACAAGTATTTATATTGACGGCGGCATGACTTTGTACCCGGGCTTTGCAACCGGCGGATAAGTTAGTGATTTTAATATTCTTAATTTTTATTTAGTGGAGAAAAAATAATATGCAAAAACATTACGACCTTGCAGTAATTGGCGCCGGCAGCGGCGGATTGGTTGCGGCTACTTCAGCAAAAAGAGCCGGCTTATCAGTTGCGCTTTTAGAAAAGAATAAAATCGGCGGCGAATGTTTACACACCGGTTGTGTGCCAAGCAAAGCGTTTATAAACAGCGCCAAAGTTTATGCGGCGGCAAGAAAAACAAATTTACTTGGACTGCCGTCATTTGTTGAAAAAGATAAATTTGATTTTTCAAAAGTAATGGAACACGTAGACTCTGTTGTACAGCATATTTATAAAGATGAAAATCCCGAAGTATTTCGGAAGCAAGGAATAGATGTTTACGTTGATAAATCCGGCGCGCAGTTCATCAACAATAAAGAAATTAAAATTGGTGATGAAATCATTTCAGCAGAACACACAATAATTTGCACCGGCTCATCTCCCAAAAGAATTGATGCGGTGGACATTCAATTTTTAGACAACGAAAATTTCTGGGAAATAAGAAAACAGCCAAAGAATATTTTGTTTGTTGGCGGCGGAATAATTTCGGCTGAGATCGGACAGTCATTAAAGCACTTTGGAAGTAAGGTTACTATAATTGATCACAACCAAAGGATTCTTAAAGTGGTTGATAATGAAATAACCGATGTGCTTACGAAAAAGTTTTTTGAAGAAGGAATAGAATTGATTGCAAATGCTGAAGTGGAGTCTTTCAAAAAGGAAGACGATTTAATTATAGCGCAAATTAAAACGGCGGACAATAAAATCATTATAAAAGAATTTGATTCTGTATTTCTGACAGCGGGAAGAATTCCAAATACAAACGGAATGAATTTGGAGAATGCCGGTGTTCAGTACAGCTCCCGCGGAATAATTGCAAACGAATTTTATCAAACAACCGCTGAAAATATTTATGCTTGCGGTGATGTAACGAGCAAATTTAAATTTACTCACGCCGCTTCTTATCAAGCTGATATTTGTCTTCACAATATTATAAACGGCAATTCAAAAAGGATGGATGAAAAGATTGTCCCCTGGGCAATATTTACAGATCCGGAAATTGCACATACAGGATTGGGCGAAAATGATGCAAGGAATATTTATCCTAAAATAAATGTATTCAAAGTTGATGCAACAATTGACAGGTTTATTACAGAAGGAAAAACCACCGGATTTCTAAAAGTAATTTTTGATGATAAAAATAATGTGGTTGGCGCAGATGCTATTGGCGCTAATGCCGGAGAGTGGATCCAAATTATAACCGTCGCCATTAAAAACAATATACCAATTGAAGCTATGGCTGACACTATTTTCATTTATCCGACATTTGCAGAAATTGTTAAAAAATCGTTTACAAGATTTCAAAGAAGTTTGAAGCAGAAATGATCTCCATCATTATTCCAACATATAATGAAGAATCTGTTATTGAAAAGACATTACAAAATCTTAAGAAAATTGATGGAATTGCGGAAACTGAAATTATAGTTGTAGATGGAAGAAGCTCAGACCGAACTGTGAGTATTGCTAAAAATTATGCATCCGTTATTAGCTCGGCAAAGGGGAAAGCGTTTCAATTGAATGCTGGAGCAAGAGCCGCATCTAGAGATATTTTGTTTTTTGTCCATGCCGATATGACGCTGCCGCAAAATGTTTTGAAAGTAATTGAAAAGAAAATTGTCAGAGAAGGCTGCGATGGCGGCGGTTTTGCAAGCGAATTTTCTTCACATAATAAAAAGATTAAAACTTTGGGACGGCTAATGAATTTTAGGATTATCAACAAAGAGCAGTCGGATAAAAAAATATTTTATGGCGATAACGGCATCTTCGTAAAAAAAACTGTTTTTGAAAAGTTAGGCGGTTTTAGAGAAATCCCAATTATGGAAGATTATGATTTTTCAATTCGGTTAAAAAAAGAATATCGTGTTGTTAAGATTGATGAACCGAAAATAATTGTCAACCCAAGGAGGCACATAAATGCCGGTTTTATTAAAACGCGGTTTCAGTGGATTGTGATACGTAAACTTTACAAACTTGGCGTCTCGCCTTTTCTTCTGGCGCGATGGTACAAAGACGTTAGATGACGATATGGGGTTTGGCATTATATTTTGTAAAACTAAAATCACAGTGCTTTCTAAAAATAGAACGGGCTGAAGTTTGTTTTGAAAGTTTAATTAAAGGAATAAAGTTATGATAACTATAAATCAAAAAGAGATAAACGATTTTTCAAATTCATCCAAATTAGAATGGATAGAGACGAATGGATTGGGCGGATACGCGAGTTCAACAATTCTTGGTTTGAACACACGGCGGTACCACGGATTGCTTGTTGCGGCTAATAATCCTCCGGTAGAACGAGAAGTAGTGGTTTCAAAAATCGATGAAACAATCGTGATTAAGAATAAATCCTATGAGCTTTATACAAATCAATTTCCGGGAGTTGTGCATCCGCAAGGTTATCAATACTTAATTGAATTTAACAAAGATTTATTCCCGGTTTTTATTTATCAAGCGGGTGATGTAAAGCTAAAAAAAACAATAGCCGCAGTTAACGGGAAAAATATTACGGTAATAATTTATGATGTTCTTGAAGCAAAAGAAGAATTTGAATTAATATTAACGCCATTTATTGCAATGCGGGATTTCCACTCGCTTCGAAAAGCAGAGCCAAATTTGCAAGCAGAGTATTCGTTTCAAAGTGGGATGTTCAAATTAGATTTTCAAAACCATCCAACGACACTTTACGCTACAATTAGCAGCGGGAAATTTATATCATGCAAAGATTGGTATTACAATTTTGAATATCTCGAAGAACTTGACCGCGGGCTCGATTTTCGGGAAGATCTTTTTAAACCGGGATATTTCAATCTAAAAGTTGCTGCCGGCGAACGGATTGTTCTTGTTCTATCAACAAAACCCATTACCAGTGATGGTGAATCTTTTTTTAAAAAAGAAAAAGAGAGACGCGAGAAAATTATTTCTGGCGCGGCGGAGGATGCTATAGAAAAACAACTTCTTCTTGCAGCCGACCAGTTTATAGCTAAACGGAAAGAAAGCGGTAAAACTATTATTGCGGGTTATCATTGGTTCTCGGATTGGGGACGCGATACAATGATTTCTTTGCCCGGATTAACATTAAGCACAAACCGCTTTAAAGATGCACAAAGTATTCTTGAAACATTTGCCGCTTCTGTTGATAAAGGAATGATCCCGAATAGATTTCCCGATTACGGCGAGTCTCCCGAATATAATACTGTTGATGCGACTCTTTGGTTTGTAATTGCTGTCAAAAAATATCTTGATGCCTCTAATGATTTTTATTTCGTCCGCGAAACAATTTTTCCCATTGTTAAAAATATTATTGAATGGCATGAGAAGGGAACGCGGCATAATATTCACGAAGATTTTGACGGACTTTTATATTCCGGCGAGCCGGGTGTGCAGCTAACGTGGATGGATGCGAAGATTGGCGATTGGGTTGTTACACCGCGTCAAGGGAAAGCTGTTGAAATAAACGCCCTCTGGTATAATACTTTATTAATTGGCGCTTATCTTTCAAATTTGTTTAATGATAACGCTTGCGAAAAGCTTTACAAAGGGAAGGCGGAAAAAGTCTTAAAGAATTATCAAGAAACATTTTGGTTTGAAGCCGGCGGTTATTTATATGATTATGTTGACGGCGATTATAAGGACTCATCCTTTCGCCCTAATCAGCTTTATGCAGTTAGTCTTCCTTATAAATTATTGGATACTAAAAAAGCAAAACTTATTGTGGATAAAGTTTATGAGAAGCTCTACACTCCGTTTGGGTTAAGAAGTCTTTCTCCCGATGATAATAATTATAAACCAATTTACATTGGCAACCAGTACGCACGTGATGCCGCTTATCATCAGGGAACTGTTTGGAGCTTTCTACTTGGCGCTTTTGCAGATGCTATTGAATATGCTTATTTCGATGAGAAAGAAATCAGAATCAAAAAAATTATCGATAATATTATTCCTCATCTATCAGTTGCCGGAGTTGGAACAATATCAGAAATATTTGACGGAGACTTCCCACATAATCCAAAGGGCTGTATTGCTCAGGCATGGAGTGTTGCCGAGTTTTTAAGAATTTATAAAAAATATAAAAGCGAATAATGATCGGCTCATTTAAGAAACATTATCCTGAATATTTAATGGAAGCCGCTGAGCTTGGCATATTTATGATTTCTGCCGGTGTATTTGTTTCGTTAATTGAGTATGATGGTTCAATAGTGAAACAACTTATTCCCAATTCTCAATTAAGATTATTGCTAATTGGTATGATGATGGGATTAACCGCTGTTCTTCTCATCAATTCAAAATTTGGTAAACGTTCCGGCGCACATATGAATCCGGCATTGACTTTAACTTTTTACAGACTTGGGAAAATCAAATTTTGGGATACAATGTTTTATGTATTGTTTCAATTTATTGGTGGAACAGTTGGCGTTTATATCGTATTTGTAATTTTTGGAAATGCGTTCACAAATCCGCCGGTAAATTTCGTTGTAACAATTCCGATGAATGATTCCATCGCAACTCCTTTTTTCGCTGAAGTAATAATGTCTTTTATCTTAATGGCGATGGTTTTATTTACAACGAACAAGGTAAGTCTTGCTAAATACACAGGCTTAATAGCCGGAATAATGCTGGCAATATTTATTTCTTTTGAAGCGCCTATTTCCGGTATGAGTATTAATCCAGCGCGATCATTCGCATCGGCTTTTCCTTCAAATATTTGGACGGCATTTTGGATTTACTTAACGGCGCCGCCAATCGGGATGCTGCTGGCGGCTCAATTGTATATTTCAATCAAAGGTAAAAAAAATATTATCTGTGCAAAGTTAAATCATGATAACAAAGTACGGTGCATTTTTAACTGCGGATATAAAGATTCTATAAAAGCATGATTAAACATAAAATCTTAGGGCGCCTTTGTGATGAACTTTGTGTGCCTTCGTGGTAAAAAATATTTACCACAAAGGATGTCACAAAGTAACTCAAAGAGAAAATGTTATTAATTCAAAAAATCTAATCAGCTTGTAATTTCTTAATTGGAGAATAAATGGAAAATCATTATGACATAATAATTATAGGTACCGGAGCAGGCGGCGGAACATTAGCATACAAACTTGCACCAAGCGGAAAAAAGATTTTGATACTTGAACGCGGCTCTTTTCTTCCAAGAGAAAAAGATAATTGGAATACAAAAGAAGTATTTCAAAAAGATCGTTATCACACAAAAGAAATATGGTATGATAAGGATGGAAAAGAATTACATCCCGGTACAGGCTATTGGGTTGGTGGTAACACAAAGGTTTACGGCGCCGCACTTTTCAGATTACGCGAAAAAGATTTTGAGAAAGTAATTCACAAAGGCGGCATATCCCCGGAATGGGAATTAAAGTATAATGACTTTGAACCTTATTATGATGAAGCAGAAAAACTTTATCATGTTCATGGCAAACAAGGATTGGATTCAACCGAGCCGAAAAGATCTTCTGAATATCCATTCGATAAAATTTCGCACGAACCGAGAATTCAGGAAATTAACGATGCGTTATCGAACAAAGGATTTCATCCATTTTATATTCCGCTTGGCGTGAAGCTAAATGAAACCAACCGCCTCTTGAGCGATTGCATTCGCTGCGATACTTGCGATGGCTTTCCTTGTCTTGTTGATGCAAAAGCTGACGCCGATCTTGTTGGCGTTCGACCCGCCATCAAATATCCAAACGTTACTTTAATTACAAACGCACAAGTTAATCGTATTGTTACTGATGGGTCGGGAAAGAATGTTAAATATGTTGAAACAGAAATTGATGGAAAGATTGAAAACTTTTCTGCTGATATTTTTGCGTTATGTGCCGGGGCAATAAACTCGGCTGCTCTTCTGTTAAAATCTGCAAATGATAAACATTCAAGCGGACTTGCAAACAGCTCCGGTCAAGTTGGTCGCAATTTTATGAAACATCAGAACGGGGCTATCCTTGGATTAACTAAAAAACTTAATCCAACTATATTTCAAAAAACTTTAGCGGTAAATGATTTTTATTGGGGCGAAAAAAAATTTGATTTTCCGATGGGACACGTACAGTTACTTGGTAAAGCAAACAAAGAAATGCTTGAAGGTGATGCGCCAGTAATGACTCCCGATGTTGCTTTGGATCAAATGGCAAAACACTCAATTGATTGGTGGATAACTGCAGAGGATTTGCCCGATCCAAATAATCGAGTAACTTTAAAAAACGGAAATATTCAATTAAGCTACACCGATAATAATACGGAAGCTTATGAAAGACTTCTTAAAAGATGGACGGAAGTTTTAAAATCAATTGACTGCGGAGATAAAATTATTCCTTGTTCAATTTATCTTAAAAAGAAAATTCCTTTGGAAGGTGTTGCTCATCAAGTTGGCACTTGCAGATTTGGAAGCGATCC
>Ga0210039_1002968_pt1 | contig 13434 bp, 17 predicted proteins | sample CryGeyCG2114_250_3_FD_185460 | JGI IMG/M metagenome (GOLD analysis project Ga0210039, IMG submission 185460) | Groundwater microbial communities from aquifer - Crystal Geyser CG17_big_fil_post_rev_8/21/14_2.50 (SPAdes) (version 2) | ecosystem: Environmental > Aquatic > Deep subsurface >...
CTGCGAAGTTTTCGACCTTGGCAGCGACCTCACCTGTCATCCGAATTCCATACTGTTTCTTCATTTTTTTCACCTATTCTGTTATCGACAGTTAACACTCGTAGTTATTGGCTTTAAGCCAGATTTGCATTCACATTTGTTAACAATTCTTGTCCGACCAGCCGAACTTTTGTTAACGCCCGAAAGCCCCGTGGTTACAGCGGTTTGACCCCGCAAGGGAGATGCGTAATGTGTGCATAAAAGTCATCGAAGATGACTGGCCATATTCCGGTTTTGTTTTTTCTTTTGGTTTGTTCATTTTTATTTGCCTGTATGTGGTTTGAGATTTCAAAGGTTCGATTTAGAGCCTTTGATCTTTAGACCAGGTGGCGAAGGAATTTCGTATTAAGCAAGAGCCCTTCTGAGTTCCATTGCTTTAGTCTGGCTGCATCCAAGGAATTCTCTAATTCCTGAAACTGTGGATTTGGCCTGTCCAGTTTGGATTGCCAATTTCAGAGATTCGAACTCGGAGTCTTCTTTATTACTTTCCTGAAATTGAGTAGCGTTACTCACTTTCTGATTTTCAAAAGTAACGGGAGTAATAGACTCAGTAGTAACGGACTGAGTAATGAGAGTAGCGTCGTCATTACTTTCCTGAGTAACGGCAGGAGTAACGGGAGTAACGATCTTCCGAGTAGCGCTACTTTTGGATTTAGTAACGGACTGAGTAACGGCAGGAGTAACGATTTTAGTAACGGGCTGAATAACGCCAATTTCCTCATTCCCCCCCCCCGCCGCCGCCATTACTTTTTCCGGTTCCCCGCGCAAAGCCTCGAACCAAAGAACTGCGCCAATTAGTTCAAGGAGTAGCGCAAGCGTCAGACCAATAACGACAGAAACTTGAGCCTCGGTAACGCCAAGAACCTCTGCCACTTTCTGAGTAACCAGATCCACCTCCCCGCTCACTTTTGAGGAAGTCACCTTCGATTCAAGTTCTCGCAAATCATCACGAATCTGCTGAGCCTTCTTGGATTGGGAAAGCTCAATATTGAGAGCGGACCGAACTCGGCGGTCTTTCTCATTTGCCAGTTCGGCGGCAACCACTGCCATCGGGCGAGTCGTGATTTCAGACAGAGCCTCACGGGCAGCCACAATCTGCTTTTCTGTCCCGATTGTCAGAGTCGAAACTTCGGAAAGGTGCTGGGAAGCTCGCTGGTTCGAATGAACCAGGAATGTCAGGTGACCGTAGATCGCGCAAAGCAAACACCCCGACCAAACCACCCAAGCGATCGAACGACGGGAGATAGCCGGGAGCAGATGGACGGCCAAAACGATGACAACAGAAAGTGCGACCATCAGCGCACGGTCTAGATCATTACCTCCCCTATCCCAAGCTGCGACACCAGTCATCATGACCGCGACCACCGTCACAAATAGAGCCATTCCAATTTTCCCGAACTTCAACATATAAGACTCCTTCAATTCGATGTCACAACCGTCCGCTCGCCAGACAATGAATTGACGATTTCGGCTTTCACGACCCGGCATGCGAGGTCATAGGAAGCAACGATCTCCACTTCTGCCAAGGTACAGACAAGTCGGCTCTGTGGGTCTGTGAATGGAGAGCCTCCGTTTTCGATGCAGCTTGCTTTTGCGACAGCTCGCTCTGCCTGGCAGGTTTGATCAACTGTCTGATCAACTGGCACAGTTTGCGCACCAGCGGGGCCGGAAATGTTGAAGTACAGAACCGCGAACACGACGATGAATATCTCTTTCAGACTTAAAATCATGACTTCCTCCTTTAGGCCCGCCCTGGTGCCAACATAGGGCGGCCAGTTTTGGTTACTCGGCAGCCTGGGACTTGCTTTCGAACTGGATAGCCACCTCCGCGATCGCATCGTCCAGCGCCTTCTCGACTTCAGATGGATTGGATGTCATCAGACTGACGTGCTTGCCGACCAGACGTGCCACAAGGCGTTCGATGCGATTCTTGTTCTTCAGAGCCATCTCTTCAGCGCGGATCTGCGCCTCAAGCTCTTCCTGCTGCTTCTTCAGTTTTTCAAGTTTCTTGCTCATTTTGTTTCTCCATGGATTTGTAAAAAGAAAGGTGAGTGGTTTGCGCCATCTCACCCACTTAGACCACACGGCGAAGGAAATCTAAAAAGGAACTCTGGATAGTCAGAAAAAGAAAAACCCGCCGAAGCGGGTCTTCTTACTTAAAAAGTCTGTAAGCATCAAAAGAAACCTCTACAGACCCTTTGGCTTTCCAATCTTGCGCCTCAGCCTTTAAGCGCTGCATCACTGGTAGATATTTACCTTCATCCAGCATTTGCAAAAACTCATCGATAGGAATCCAAGTCGTCAATAATGGATTGCCTTCCATATCTGCGGAAATGCATTGAAGGTCTTTCTCGAACTTCTGACGCCAATCATCCTTATCTGCAATCCATTCAATCAATTTCTCAACTTCAAATCGATCAAGTGATATTTCAGTTACTGGAATGAATTCCATCGAACGCAGGATGTTTGCGTTGTTGCGCTTTTCAGCAATTTCCACCATGAACGGATCGGTCACGGCTGTGTAGAGGCAGGCGGAAACAGTCATTGGATGCTTTGTGTCAATGTCTTGTAGACGGCTCATTTCCCATCCCCCTCCAGCTCGAACCACGACTTTGACCTGACCGTTAGAGGACATCGCCTTCGCCAAGTCATCGTTGTATATTTCATCCAGACCAGCCGTGTTGGTTACTCCATGGATGAATAACCCTCTCCCCATGTGAGCATGCATTTGCGAATCATTCAGATAGATCGGATGGTTGTTCTCATCCAGCCCGATGAACTTCAACTTGTCTATGGATGGTTTTGCGACTGGCTCATGTGCGGATGGTTGGTGTTTGTTTCCAAACAACACCCCGAGCCTCTTCAAGTGTTTTGCAAATTTCATGTGGTCGATTCCTTGTTCAAGATGGCCGCCGAAGCGGCCATGTGGTTTAAGCTTGTTGAACAGACAGATGACGACGGTCCCAGGCCAACTTTGCGGACAGAAGGGCAAACGCGATCACGCTGTACGCAGCACCATCAACAATCGACCAAGCAAATCGAGGCAAGACCAATTCTTTAACCAGGAATGAAAAATGACCGATCGGAACGCCGTCGACCATCAAGAACGGGTTTGGCAATACTCCAGAATTGACCAACCAGATTTCAAACCCCACCGCCGCGACGGCCGCACCAATCAAAATAGACGGACGAACCAGCTCTTTGTAGGTCGCACGCTTTACCGACATCAGCACATAAACAACGGTAGAAACGATCGCGATGTCGGCAAGCAGGTTGAAGATCTGCTCACCGGCTGGAACGCCCACATTGATGGTCAGCGACAAGACGGCATGCAAAAGAACGGCAAATACACTGCCGACCTTCAGCGACTGAACTACATTTTTTTTGATTTCATTCTTCATTTTCAGCTTCTCCATGGATTGATGTAATGAGTGGCGTCTTGCGCCGTCTCACTTACTTAGACCACACGGCGAAGAAAATCTGAAAAGGAACTCTGGAGAGAAAAAGATAAACCCGCCGAAGCGGGTCTGGGTGATTGTTACGTTGGCCGGCTAAGGATTCTATAAGATGGTTAACTACTTAATCTGGCTTGCCTGACCTCTTCCGCCAGATCAAAAAATTCGTACGGTTTGTCACTCAGGAGGTGAATCGCACCACTTCTCGCCCTTCTTAATGGATGAAAATCATCACCCGTCACAAGGTTCTTGGATTCAACATTGAACTCTTTCAGTAACTCGTAAACTTCGTAAGGCTCGGATTGGAACAAGAAGTCGTATATATCTTCGAATGGAGCAGATCCCGATTCTTGGATCTTATACATGTCGACATATAGACCTGCGGCGGTTACGGCCCAGGGGTACTCTCGTAGCGGAGCGTAGCGCTGACGATTCCTCTTCATTATTTTTATTTTGATATCAACGACCAGAAATTGATATTTAAAACTCAATCTTGCATTGATATATTCAAAGACCAGTCGAATAGTCATGAAGACCGCGATTGTTCCAACGAGAATCGGATTGAGAATGAAATACATGGTCAAAGCTGCAAATGCGAGAGGAACGCTCATATGCCATTTAACTGTCCGACGCGATGAGAATGTCATCAGGTCATACCAAATCAGACAAATAACCATACCAGAGACCACAAGCTCAGGCTCAGAGAGTTCGCCGGCAAACTTCATCAGGGCCAAGCAAATTATGGATGCGACCAAGATTGAGATCGGCAGACGATAATCAGATTTGTTGTTCATTCTTGCTCCTTTTGATTGGATTGTTGAAAACGCTCATTGCGCGTCTCACTTACCGCGTCTCACCCACTTAGACCACACGGCGAAGGAAATCCCATTTCACAGAGCCACCACCGACTTCCATCCGTCCATCCGATTGACTTCCCCCGACTTTGACAACAACATCTGGTATCTGATGAACGTGAGTTTTATGAAGTCTGAAAAGGGGAATTTATGGGTGAAGCAAAGCGACGGGGCAAGGAAATTGACGAGCTGAAGAAGCAGGCGGCAATGTGGCGAGAGTCACTTTCGCCGGATGAGCGGACCATCCTACAGCTTGCGGAGCGCCTGGATGAGCGACTGATTCGAGGGTTAAAGTTCTCGGAGGGCTGCTATCACCTAGCCTTCTTCATGACCAAGTACCTGGCTAGCCATGGCATCACGGTCACACCAACTATCGGCTGGGTGAACGACGGTACGTGGCAAGGCATGACATCTCACGGGTGGATTGAGTACAAAGGAAAGAAGACCGACATCTCGCTGGGGTGCACCTCGAATCCAGACGCACAACCAATCGGTAGCATGATCGTTCTGGATCGAGTGTTGAGGAAGGGTACGGCCGACTACACATACTATGAGAACGACGCTCCGAAGGTGGCTGTCGGGTTGAAATACATGAGATCAAATCCGGACCTCGATGATGTGCTGGCACATAAAGAGGCTGAGCATGCAACGATGATCGAAATTGCTGGCGGTGGTCCCAAGGCTATCGATGACTACCTTTTCAGGGCGCCTCAAGGGCTGAAGTATGATGATTTGGTCAGGATTGTTGATTAGCTCTGAGAGAAGAGGCTGAGCCAAAAAATAAACATATGTTCACTAAAGTTGAGCCAATCGCAGGGTTTTAGACAACACATGCTGTCTTTTTACAGAACCAAACAAAAAGACCCGCCAAAGCGGGTCTTCATTTTTTCTTTCTTACCTACACTGACTTAATCAAGTTCCATTTCTTACCATCACGGTCTTTTTCAGTCGATCTATATCGATTACATGTCGAGTTGGTTTCGACGTACTTAGCGTTTTGGCGACAATATCCAGTCGCACCGCCGGGATACGAAAGAATCAGGTTCCTACACTCAATGCATTCTGTGGGTTGTGCATGCTCCTTTTTCATTCCCATCCCCCAATCAGCTCACGTAAGTAATGTCGATCAAATATTTAAGAAATAGACACTGGACCGACATAAAACTGATCTCAGACAAGTGATCCAGATGAGGAACCAGCGCTCGAAGATGAGATCGGTTTTCACTTTTGCTGTTTTCAATTATGAAATCGAGGACGGCAAAGAAATCTCCGCCCTCGTTTTTCACCTTTTCTATCACCGCTTTCAGCAGATCTCGCGCATATTTATCAAACTCCCCACCGACCAGCGGGATGATCTCCACTGATAGGTTGGGATCATTGATATCGAGAAAAGATATAGTCGTAGACATAATCTTCTGCTTTCTTACGGGGATGACCGGATTAGTCGAGAACACCAGGGGCAGAGTCAGCAACAAACTTGGCTGTCATTGCGGAATCGTCGATCACATGGACGCAGCCCGTCTCGTGCCCGAAATTGTCATGACGGATCATTCGACCGTTTTCAAGGATCTGGTACTTGAATTTCAGGTGTGGATAAGTAAAGCCGCGATTTTTCGCGAGATCGCTGGTGCAGTACATCTGCAGACTGTTACCGCTGATTCCGCCTTCTGCATACCCATATGCGACATCTGTCGTGGCTGTGCAGCGCCTCTCGATTTCTGCCTTCACAGCACCAAGTCGTTGCAACACAGAATACTGAGACTTGATCGCAGGCAGCTCTGTTGAAAGCGGCATTCTGCTATCCACAACCTTCTTGCCGAAATTTGGATTGTTGTAGTTAGTGATGCCGTTATCTTTGACTGCGGCACACTGCTTCAACGGGCTTTGTGATTTATCCTCACGACTGTTCCAGCCGATGTAGTCACCGTATTTCTGTGTGGCAGCACCTCCGGTCAGCAGAAAGGCAGGGAAAGCCAGCGCCGCAGGTCCGGCGGCCAACACCGCAACGCCGCCGACAATCACGCCATCACGGTAGTCAAAGCTCCACGCACTTGCATTAGTAGATGTAAGTGCGGCGGCGACGAGCGATGCAACCAGAGTCTGTTTGAGATTTGTTTTCATGTTTACTTCTCCTATGGGAATTAATAAAGAAGGAAGACCTTCAGTTACTTAGACCAGTCGGCGAAGGAAATAAAAAAACCACCCTCAGAAATGGGGGTGGTCTAAATTGGAGATAGCTGATTTAGCGATTAATCAGTGATGCTTTTTCCGTATCTTTTTTGGATCTCACGTTCTTGGTCATATGTTGCGAAGCTAAAGCATCCGCCGGCATAACCTTCTCTGATACCAATAGCTTTGGTTTCATTGATGCTACCCGGCACATCGTCAACGACGATTGCATAAAAAACACCACGTCCTTCCATTTCATAAACATCATCATATATCTTACTAACCTTAACCTTACCTCCCCGGGTCGTTCCGGAAACTTGAATGGATGAGTTTAGATTTTCCAGTAATTTTTCAACCATTGCATTTACTCGATCGGGGACTGATAACTTTCTCAGATCGTTTGCAGGATCGTAAATTTTTATACGAGCTTCTTGTTTGAAATTGTAAATAGAGTCATGGCACCACTCGAAATTTTCGGCGTTTGCGGTGACACTAAAGATCACACTCAGGAAAACCGCCATCATTTGCATCATTTTCATTTTCATTTACAGCCCCTTTCTGATTATTATGAAGGATGTCCCTTCGACTATTTAGACCGTCTGGCGAAGGAAATCAAGTCCGAATTAGTAAGTCACAACCACGCTGACAGTCCCTGAAATTTGCCCAACGCCAGCAATCGGATCTGTCATCGTCGGACCGGACAGGCCGACGTATAAGCTTTTGTTTTGGGTTCCACCTATTCCAGTTCCCGCCAGCGGTGTTGAGTTCAGAGGGACAGTCCCGCTTGCATCTGAATAGATCCAGGCGCTGTTTGTAGTTGTAGCTCCGATCGAAACTTGAGATAGGGTTGGCTGCGAAATCGAGTACGGCAGACCAGCCGTGCAGTTAACGCCCACCGTGATCGGTTTGATGGGTTTCTGGCCCGCAACGACGTTCGTAAAACTGACTGAGGCATTTCCGACTGTGCACGTCCCATGGACGGATCCTGACTCTGTGTAATTGATCGTGAAGGGTGCACCACTGCTACTTGTGACTGTCAGAGACATTGGTAGACTGTAACTGCCAAGCCCTGAGAATATTCCGGTTGATCCTTTGGTCAATCCATACACTGTGATGGATTGAGTGTTTGAATTAGCCATTCCGCCGGTTGTATTTACTGCTGTACCGTTTATTGGATTTGTGAACATCGGCTGGGCAAATCCAGCGTCTTTGTAAAAGATTGACTGAGCGAAGTAGGTCGTCGTTCCTATCCTGCCTGCGAAATTTGAAGCGGTTGGTTTGATTGAATACGTTTCACCCTCTGCACAATCGATCATGATCGTCACCGCCCACGAAACAGAGCCAGATCCAGACGTAACAGTTCTGTTCGAACTTGCAGGACTTGCCGGAACGGCAGATGCGGTACATGCATAGGAATGGCTTGAAAAGCCCGCCATTACAGCGATTAGGACTATCAGTATGTTCTTCATTTGTATAAACCCAGCTTTATATTGATTTGTGAGGTGGTCACGGTTTGGAGTTCGTTTGAGTCATCGATCGTGAAACTAACTTTCTTCCCATTCGACATACCGGAATACTCTCCGGGGGGCAGTTCGACGTACGCGCCGCGATCTGTCACGGGGTAGTCAATATCATTCACGGTCAGCACACCCGACTGTTGTCCTGGAATTTGCACCATGGACATCGACCGGTTTCTGAATACAACCGATGTGCCTGCTTTTCGATAAGTCGAGACCTCGACTGAGGCTGAATCAAAGTGATCTGGAAGGTCTTTACTGTCGACCTCAATCTTTGTTTTCAAAAATGGCGGAAAGCCTGAAACAACAGCTTTCCCGTCCTGATTTGTGACCGACTCCCGGGAGCCATTGACTAGGATGTGGGCGTTTTCGATTTTCGTGTCGACGACTGCAAACCCACTTTCAATCCAGCGGGTCGGTAGGACTTTTCTGTTATCAAGCACCAGCGCACCTTTGATGTATGCCCTTGCTGCCGTTTGATTGGTGATGGGGTGCTGAACCGCGGAAACAGACATTCCGGCATCAAACTTGTAGTCACGGTAATCCAACGAGCCTTCCTCGCGCTTCTGTGAGTTCCCGTTTTCCAACCTGGCGCGAACAGAAGTGCCTGTGGTGTCGCTCGTGCGGTTCTGATAGTCGATTGTCTGACTGGCACTGCCAACGCTGGCTGAAGCGATGTGTGAGCGGTTTGGCAGGCTGTATCGACGATCTAGTGGTATGGATGCATTGATCGACATCGAGGCACTACTTACCGAGCCAGACAAGTGATTCAGATTTGCTGACCAAGTGATCTCATCTACTCTGGCAGGCGAATAGACAAGCGAAGCGGCTGTGAATCGTTGGTCGAAGCTGACTGAGTGCATCCCGGTCAACGTCATTCGGTCTACGTGAAAAGATCCGCTGACTGAAATTGAGAGCGGGGATACCAAACCACCACCGAGCTGTGCGTAACCATCGGAATTCTTAGTCATGCTCGACGACAGCACGAAGTCCCAGTCGTTTTTCCATGCGTTTTGGTAGCCGATGGTGACAGTGCTGCCAGTCCCTACCCGACCGCTTGCTGTCAGGTTTCCAAACGGCGTCGCTCCGGCAATACTGGCGCCAACATGGCGAACGCCTGGGAGAGTTGAACCGGCTTGTGATAGCTCAGCATTTCCTTCGACCGTCACCGTATTGTTGATGCCTCTGCGATAAAAGCCACTTACAAACGGGCTTTCTGTTGATGAGAGAGTCGGTCTGATCGCGCCGCCTTGGACTGAAAAATCGACGACATCTTGAGCAAGTAGATTCGGGTTTCCGGTTACGTCCATACCTACCGCCGTTTGCTGGCCAAAGGAATCGGTCATAACTGCAAACACTCCGCCAGCACCGATGGTAGGCTGGACGTTCAGGATGTCGAATGGACCTGCGGGGACTTTTTGCGACCGCACAACCTGATTTCCAACGATCACATCAACCGTGGATGGAGCGACGGCAGTGCTCGACAAGTTGAGTGTCGGGCTGGTGATAAAACCAGGCTGAAGACTGAAATCTTTACGATACTGAGCTCCGATGAATCGGACTGGTGCTACCCCTTCACCTCCGATGCTGTAGCCGTCACCGACGGACCATACGGTTGCGGTCGTGGCGTCTTCCTGACTTGCTGAAAAAGAAAGACGTTGAAGTGCCTCGCCAGTTCTGATGAAAGCGAGCGCATTTAGTCGCACTTCTTCGATAAACGAATTCCCCTCGACCAAGCCAGCAAGAGACTTGTTGTCGCCACTTTCAGACCGGAGGTCGTAATTTAAGAACGTCCCTTCTGGTTTTGCCGGATTCATAAAAATATCACTCGATCGCATATCAATTTGAGTGCGGGGCAGCAAATCCGGGCGGGTGTCGATCAGAAGAGTGCTGTTTTGTTCGTCGAGTTTGATTGTGCCGATTTGATCAAGATCAAACTTACCATTCACAGAATTCAGGCGAGAAGTATCAAAACCCATCGAAGTCAGGTCTGATGGTTCAACCAAGTAACGCGAGCCGTCCACTTCAACCAAGGAATCGATAGGTGTAAAGCCGTCGGCATGGATTCGAAGCGCTGATAGATATGCGCTGGCGCTGGCCGGCGCTAATAGACATGACAGAACAGCAAGTGAGATGAGCTTTAGCTTCATGCTGCACCTCAAAAAACAGAGTCAGACCAAACAATATCGTCGACGTTTTGTGAGTCGAGATTTATCGACTGACCCGGCATCAAATAGCGGTGACGGACAATCTTATCGCCCGTCGCGGCTGTAAAAGTGTATGTAATTCGAACGTGACGATCACCTGTGTTCTTAAACTCTGACTGACCCACTTTTTCAAGCACGCCAGAGCTGTTACTGGTGTTCAGAATAAAAAATGGAAGGACACTGTTCACTTTAATTGCCATACCAATACCCGGTTTGTTAGGTGTGATGTCGTCCACTAAAACTCGGTAGGAATCCTCTGACTTCCCGCTCCGTTTATGCACGATCAACCGCACTGTGGTCGTCGAGTTGGCTGGAACAATCACAACCGGACGGCTTAGAATCACGTTATCCGTTTTTTCAAGCAAATCCTCACCGTCGGCATTTTGTCCGAGCCATTTAAATACTCGAAGATCCAGGGTCGCTGAGTGATCGGACGGATTTTGGATTTGGAGAAATGTAGAACGCTCACCGTGTTGTATGTTGAGGTGGACGGGCGTAACCGTCACACTTGCAAGTGCAGGTATGGATAGGAACGCGAATAGCAGTGATAGCAGTGCAAAAATGTATTTCATGGCATGACCCCACTTAAATCATTATTAGGACCTCCAGCCTGTGTTTAACAGGCAGGAGGTTGACTTGATTAGTAAGTCAGGGTGATTGGAACGGATCCAACGATTGCACCAGTTCCGACGAGGCCGGTCGCATTTCCTATCAGACGCATCGTCAGAGTTTGGCTTTGCGCCACGCCGGTGCCTGTTCCAGAGATTTGTGACATGCCAGAGATCGCACCAGTTCCTGCTGCGTTCTGAACTTGCGCGCTGTTACCAGCGGCGCCGCCGATGGTGATGTTTGTCAGCGTGGCCAGCGAACCAAGAGACCAGGTGGTGCCCGTTGGGCAATCAACGTCGATCGTGAACTGTTTGGTTTGTTGACCGCGAGCCACAGGCACCGTGGCGCCGAAATCAACCGTCGGGGAGGTCAACGTGCAGGACACAACAGCAGTGCCGGTGATGGTGACGGTTCCGGCAGCACTGCCGGCCTGGACGGCGGTTGAGAGGGAGAGTGCGGTCAGAACGGCCGCGGTGAGGAGTTTTTGTTTCAGTTTCATAATTTCACCTTTCGAAAAGTAAAGTTGTGACGGCAAAATTAGCCATCACCACTTAGACCAGTCGGCGAAGGAAATAAAAAAACCACCCCCATTTCTGAGGGTGGTTGATGGTCAGGAGACCGCAGATTGGTTAGTCTTTCGGGACTACCTTGAAGCCAGATCCACTTGAGCGAGTTTCTTTTGAAGACCGGCTACGATCAGTCGATTTGGTCTTGCTCATACTTGCTGTCTTCTTGGCCTCAGTGAAGCGTTCCCGCTGGTCGGAGTCGCGCTCTGCGTGGCTTGTCCGGCTTTCAGTAGAAACGCTGTCTTCAGATGCAAAACTCTCACTTTCTGATGCGCTCATAGATATCTTGTAGCTTCTGCCGTTGATACTGCTTTCAGATAATGTTTCACGATATTCAACAGTGAAAGTCTGTCCAATAAAAGTGAATACACCGCAATCGAGCTCTGGTGATTTATAGTGGTTGTAGTCGTCTAGCCAGTTTGAACAACTCGCGTCTTGCCATGCGTTACGTGCGCGTTGACGCAACTCCTGGAAGACACCTTCATCACCATCCATCTCGCCAAAAGTCTCACGAATCAGACTTTGAACCTGACGCTCATCAGTAACCGTCCGGCTTGAAACGCGATCTCCAGCCTCTGCAATCCAATATGAAGCCGTCATTCGGCACTGAGCATAACGGCTAATATATCGATTGTTTGAATCGACTTTTGGAGGAGCCATTCCATCTCCACGTGAGATCAAATATCCTCTGTTTTGATTGTTGTGCATCGCTGCGTTTCGACCTTGCACACCTCCGTTTGTGAAATCTTGAACGGGGTAATCCGGCACAGCATTCAGCATTGGTCGGCAGGTGCTGAAGTACAAACCGGCTATCCCGCGCCCATCCTTTGTCCTTTCATAGCGCCTTGAGAACTCCCGCAGCAACAAACCATTGATGTTGATGTCAGTGGAATAGCTGTCAGTCAAATCATTGTTACTGCTGAAGCTGTTGCTTCTGGAGTTGCTTCGAGACCGCTCTCTTGAGTTTTCTATCGAATCGCTTTGGGTCGCCCGATTCCCCCTCGCTTTATCGGCAGAAAGTGACTTATCGCGCTTCATCGAAGTGGATCTAGACGTATCAGTATCACGACCAGAATCACTTGATATAGAAGGGTCAGCTAGTGCGAGACTAGGCACTAGAACAGTTAGTAAAAGCAAAATATATTTCATTTCACACCCCTTTTATTCAATTTTTGGAACTCTTCTGGTGTCATGGACAGCCGAGCATCTTCCTCGATCAGAGCCTCTTTTCCTGAGTCAAGAATCTCGGTACTAAACTCATCCAGATCATTCAGGCGGCGTTTTGCAGTTGCGATCTCAGACTTGATGGAATCGATGACTTCAGCTCTCTGCTTCTTGATCTTGCTGTTGGCTTCTCCATTGAAATCAGAAAAATCAGCATCGAATTCTTTTTCATCGACCTTTTGTTCCATCTTGTCAATTCTGATATCGACCTTTGTCTCCTCTTTGTCCTGCAAGGTAAAATATAAAATCACGGCACCCATTACACTGAGACTAATCAGTCCTTTCCATAGATTTGTCATGATTGATTACCTCCCAATGTCCAGGCCAGCTGCATCGGCGATTTCAGATGTGATGTCCTTTTCCACTGCCCCTTCGTAGGTTTTGCCGTTGGAAAGCTCGATGACTTTGTATCCGAAGCTCTGATATTCATGGATCTTCGAATTCACTTTATTGATTGCTTCACGTTGCTCCATTCCACCACGAGGCATTGCGGACAGAACCTTGTTTGTATCCCAGGTCACCACAGGCTGTTCAGCTGCAGCATTCAGTGAGAACAGCAGTGCTACGATTGAAAAAATGTATTTCATTGTGAATCTCCTTTTTCGTTTGAGAGGTGCTTCACCTACTTAGACCAGCTGCCGAATAAAATTAGGCTGGCAGGGGTGGGCACAACATGTGTCTTTGCTCCGCCACTTTTATTGAAATAGATCGGAACGAACCACAATCTCGTTTTTCCCAGAGCTGTCGATGACTCCCGAGCCTCCAACAAGCGCCCTTCCTTTTCACTGGGTCGA
>Ga0210039_1002978_pt1 | contig 13405 bp, 15 predicted proteins | sample CryGeyCG2114_250_3_FD_185460 | JGI IMG/M metagenome (GOLD analysis project Ga0210039, IMG submission 185460) | Groundwater microbial communities from aquifer - Crystal Geyser CG17_big_fil_post_rev_8/21/14_2.50 (SPAdes) (version 2) | ecosystem: Environmental > Aquatic > Deep subsurface >...
AAATAACCAGACTAAGTATGTAGAACTGCCTGTAGAGGACTCGCGGACGGGGGTTCAATTCCCCCCGCCTCCACCAACAATACCCCCAACGGGGTTCAACACCGTCCTAGCGATGGTGTTTTTCTTTGTAGTATCAAGCATTCATTGTCCATTAAAGACTTGCACAATCCAACAGCATCCGCGCATAATGGGAGTATCGAAGGGGGTATTACCTCAAATTGAACCGGAGGATTTTATATGTCTGGGGGTATCGGCGGAAAGCTTACGGATAGGGCGATTAAAGCCTTTGTGGCAAAAGCGGAGCGCGGCAAGAAGCTTGCGGATGGGGGTGGCCTGCATCTTTTCATCACCCCAGCCGGGGGAGCTACTTGGCGCATCAAGTACCGGATCGACGGCAAGGAGAAGATTTACTCCATCGGCGCTTACCCTGCCGTTTCCTTGGCGGCGGCGCGTGTCGAGTTGGGCGAGGTCAAAGCGCTACTCCGGGAAAACAAAGACCCGGTTACTCAGCGCCGTATCAACCGTGCGGAAACCAGCGCATCCAGCGACAACACCTTTGAGGCTGTCGCAGGCATATGGCTGACCATGAAACAGAAGGAATGGAGCGCAGGGCATTACACCAAGTCCGCGCGGGCATTCGAGCGCGACATCTACCCGGCCATCGGCAAGCTGCCCATCGCCAGCATCACCCCCGCCATCGTGGCGAAAGCCATTGAAGACATCCACAAGCGCGACGTACTCGAAACCGCTACCCGCATTCTCCAACACCTGAATGGCGTTTTTCGCTACGCCCAAGCCAAGGGGCTATGCCGCGACAATCCCGCCTTGCCTGCCCGCGAGATACTTCCCCGCAAGAAAGACACCGGGCGGATGCCTGCCTTGCTGGACTATGCCTCGCTGGGTGATATTCTGCGCCGTGCGGATATGTCCAGAATTTCCCCGTCTGTACGCATGGCGCATCGCTTGTGCGCATTCACGGCCATGCGCATCGGCAACATCGTCGAAGCCGAGTGGAAGGAATTTCACCTCGACGACGATCAACCCACATGGATCATTCCGCGCGCGAAAATGAAAGTCACTTCTCGCCCCATAGACCACCGCATCCCCCTGTGCTCGGAAATCGCCGCCGAGTTGCGCCAGTGGCAAAACGTGTTCGGCGGTAAAGGCTACGTGTTCCCTTCCCCTGCCGGAGGCAAACACATCGGGCGCGAAGCCATCGAAAAGGTGTACCGCGTAACCTTGGGGCTGGATGGAAAACATTCGCCCCACGGCTGGCGCAGTTCATTTTCCACACTGGCGCGCGACAACGGCACTGCGCGAGACGTGGTGGAGCTTGCCCTAGACCATGCCCACGACAACGAAGTCGCGCGCGCCTATGACCGGGGCGAGCGGTTTGATGAGCGGGTAAAACTGTTTCAGTGGTGGGGAAAGCAACTTGCCGCCGCACAACGCGGGGCAACGATCATCCCGCTAAAAACCAAAGCGGCTTGATGTTATTAGATGACATACAAAACGTAACGTGAGGCGCTGACCATAGTACTGCGCCCTCGCCCACAGCCAGCACCCCTCTTTTCAGGCAGCAACGCATAAAGCTCGTTCCACCTCATTGGCATTGGGCAAACTCGGTTACTCTTTCGGCAGAAATCAATCAAATCTTGGGTTGCAGTCACAGCACCAGTCTCTTATGCCTACCAAACAGATGGCCGCTGCACAGTGTGGGGAAATAGTTATTACCGGGAAATAATACAAGAGCGCGCAACCTACTTCCCACTCTTCGTCCTGTTGTCAATTTTGCAAAGCATCTGGCAATTTTCAGGCACTGTCTTTCCTCCCTTGCTCCACGGGAGAATATGGTCGGCTTCCATTGAGCCTATGTCGTAGTGTTTCTTGCAGACTAGGCAAATGCCTTTTTGCTTCTCGTATATTTTCACCTTCGTCTTTTCGTCAAATGCACGCAAGCTCAGGTTTTTTTCGTTGCCCGTCAAAAGATATTCGTAAATACCTTTCTTATTGTCCACCTCGTCGTCCTCAATAAGCTCCGCGATGCGATGCTCCAACTTCGCTGCGTTTAGTTTGTCGTCCTTGTGCTCATTGTAGAATCTGCCCCAATCAAGCCCCTTCATTATCTTTCGATATGTCGGGAATATGCGTTCCGCCCATGCAATCACTTCCTGGAAGTATTGCCACAGTTCTTGGGCGTCAATATCGTGCTGGTGGCAGCTCATATAGTTTTCAATCTTGCCCCCCGAAACCCACTCCAGCGCCTTCTCCAAGAAATCCTGCCGTATGGGTGAGCCGTTCACATACTTCTCGCCAATTTGATACGCTGGGCAGCTTGAGCGTGAAAACCACCGCTTTGCATCCGCGAGCCACGGCCCTGAATAAATCGCGTTGCGCAATTCCTGATCGGTCAGTTTCTCACCAGCGATGTTGATGATCTTAAACCAATCCAGCTTTTCGCCTTCTGTGCCTTCGCACACATATACCGAAAGTTCGTAATTAAGAATTTGCTTTTGCTTCTCAGTCGTCAGGTTGTTGAAGAACATCGGCGAACCGTCAAACTCCACTGCAAAGTCGCCATGAACGTACTGGCAAATGCTCACGGTGCGCTGCTGTCCGTCCATAAGCTCGAAGCCATCGCCAGCCACAGCCCAATACATCGTGTTAAGCGGAAAATCCTTGCGCACGGTGTTGATGACTTCGTTGCGCTGCTTTTCCTTGTAGATGAACTCGCGCTGAAAAGCTGGACGAATGTTCAAAAGGCCACTGTAGCCGCGCACACCATTTTCAGCCTTGTCTTCGTAGCCGTTCGTTAGTTCGCAGATTGTGATTCCTTTGAGTTCAATTTTCATTTTCCTTCCCTTTTTCGCTTGACGAGTATGCGCGGATATGTCTGAACAAAGCAGCCATCATCAACCATGTAATAGGTTTTTCCATTTGGTGGAGAAACCACCTTGAGCGTGGCACCGTCGTTTAGCTTGGTCACATTGCTTCTCTGTCCATTTGCGCTAACTTGTATTTGCCGTGGATAGGTCTTGATCGCCGCGCCAAACCAGGTTTTTGTTATCCCGACAATCTCAAACTGTTCTGGGTTGTATGAATCGAGAAAGGTGATTGGCACTCCCATAACGCCGTCATAATCCACTGGGATCTCCGCCACCTTGCCAACTTCAATCGCGTCGTAATTGTCATAGGCCGGGTATTGGGCAGGCGTGTATTTTTTGAAGAGTGGTATTTCTTCATGACGCTTTGGGTTGTCCATGTTCGTGAACCATCCGACATTGCGAAATTTAACCAATCCAGTTCTTTCGTCATATACGCCCGTAGCAAACTCCCGCACGTAGCCATTCGGAGTTGAGAAAAACGCATTGCCGTTGGCAAATCCATGTCCGAGCCAAAGTATATTTTCCATAACCAGCTTGAAAATTTCTTTGCAAGTAGTGGCGTTCTTGCTTCCGATAATCAAAAACTTCTTATTGTGCTCGACCAGTTGCGCAACGTATTCGCGGAACAGGGAGAACGGCGGATTGGTGATAACGATGTCTGCCTGCTTTAATAACTCCACGCACTCGCGGCTTCGAAAGTCGCCGCCGATGTAAATGCCGTCACCCTTGAGTGACCGGGCTGTTTTGGCGTTGTGCTTGATGATGTATTCCACATCGGCCATGTCTGTCGCGCCGTCGCCGTTCTGGTCGGGAACCTCGTTAATTTCTATCGCGTATGGCTCCTTGCCTTCCGGTTTGAGACCTTCAATGTCAAACAGAGGCAAATGAGCGCCGACAATGGGCGACTTCTTGTAGCTGGTGGCGATGAGTTTTCTGAGGCCGAGCGTGTTGAAGTTGAGCGCGAAATACTTGAAGAAGTTGCTCTCGAACGGGTCGTCGCAGTTGCAGAGGATCGTCTTGCCGCGCAGTTTCGCCCGGTAGTGTTTCAGCTCGTTGCTGATGTCGTTAAGCTGGGTATAGAACTCGTCCTGCTTGGCCCTCTTCGCGTTGGAAAGAACCCGATTGCCTGGTGGCAGATGAACGCTTGCGGCTTGTGGCTTGCGACTTGTCTTCATTTTTCACGTTCTTCTCGCTTGTTCCACTAGGCATGAGTGCAAACTGGTTGCGCGGCGAATTCCTACAGTTGTGGGAAGACTGAATAGTAGCTGAAAAGCTCTAATTCCTCCAGTTATGGGAGAGAATTTGGACGCTGGAATAGCTTTTGGGCGGGTGCTGCGCAGGCTACGTGAGAACGCCGGGCTGACGCAGGAGCAGCTTGGCTTCGAGGCCGAGCTGCGCCGCACTTACGTCAGCATCCTTGAGCTTGGGCAACAACAACCATCACTGACCACAATTCTCAAGATTTCAAATGCACTTGGCTGCTCTCCAGGGAAGTTGCTGGATTTGGTGTCTGAGGAAATCAACTACCCATGTGTAAAGGGCTCAAGCCGAAAATAGCGATACTGCATCTTGCGCCGGATGACGTTTTTCCCCGACGTGATAGTCAGCAAGGTTGCGCTATACTTTCCCACGGGTCATAGAGACATACCGTAGGAAGCAGAATGAGCGATTTTGATTCACTGACGATTGCGCTTGAGGATTGGTTCGACAAGCCGCTGTCAGATATGCCTGACAGCATCCGACAGCGCATTGAAAAAGATATGTTTCCCTTACCTTGGGACGACTTGAGCCCCGAGCAGCGACGCATCGGTGCACTTCAGTTGGACTACCAGCATGACCCGGCTACTGAGAAAGAGCGGCAGTATTGGTGGGACTTCTTTTTGCGGAAAGATGCGCTAAAAAAGCAAATTGCCGAATGGGAAAAAACCGTCACCCCGACAGCGACCGATCTGGCGCACAAGGAAGCTAGGCTAAAGGAATTGCGCAATGAGCTGAGTCGAATGGATCAGCAAGAGCGGCAGCCGCAGAGCCCCTATATCCCAAGCCAACCGAAATCTGCTCCATCATCGGCGGGAGCCAATGCTCAAACTTTGGCTAAATACATCTCATACCCGAGAGCCCTGAAAATCCTGGACGAGAATTGGAATGCGATGCCCGAGGAATTTGCTGCATGGATTTTTTACGGGGCAGAGCATGGCGGTATTTCGGCCTATACCAATGCCAATGAGCTGAGCCCTCCGCCCAAGTTTTTCTACGGTTATCACACAGGTGTGGAAGACTACATTGCACCGCTCATGGCTTGCTGGTTCAGGGAGGATGACATCGTAAATTTCCAACCAGATGAGAGATACATTACCGGGAATGCGCTGATCGAGCGCTGGAGTAAGCAACCTGGAATTAAGCCCATAGCATTTATCCGGGCAAAAATTGCTGAGTCGCGCCTGATGGATATGCATCCGACCTTTGGAGGAACGGAAGCAACCTTTTCGGAGATGGGATCATTCCCTCCTCTCGAAACGGGCCTGTTCGCCATGTCCCATGTGAGAGCCATTGAGGCGGAGGATTTCGAGGTTGCGGCCCCTGATGTACTAAACGAAAAAGCTCCGTCGAGAACACCTAAAGCCTTAAGCGAAAGAGCCACAGATTCTGGGCATGACGAAAAGCCTTGGCTCATTCAAAACCCTGATGATCCAGACCCCGATTACCCTTGGTTTACGCCAGCTCGATTCTTTGCGAGGGCGCTTATAAAGGAAGATGCAACCTTACTAACCAAGCGCGACATATTGGCCCGGAAAGTAGCCGATGCCTTAAAGAATGTCGGCATCATGAAGAGAGGAGGCAAAAAGCCTCTCGATCCTGCAACCGTAAAGAAAGCATTCTCCAACGTAGTGCTGGGATAAAAACTTTCAAACTTTCGGCGAAAGTTTTTACAACAATCTGGCTGCGCGCCAATATCCACGCCGGTTTCGCAAAACTCTCACAATCTCTTGAAAGCGTTTAATGCTCTAGCAGAGTAGCGGCATGTTCAACAACACCCAAAGGGGTACAAACATGCTGCCTACCATCCTACGGCTTCCCGCCGTTAAATCCGAATCCGGCCTTTCCCGTTCAACGGTCTATCTGCGCATCTCTCAAGGCTTGTGGACTAAGCCCATCAGCCTCGGTGCGCGGGCGGTGGGCTGGCCTTCCAGCGAAGTGGCGGCGATCAACGCGGCGCGCATTGCCGGAAAAACCGACAAGGAAATCCGCGCGCTGGTGGTGAAACTGGAAGCGGTGCGCAAGTCTGCCGCGTAAGAGGTTCGCGATGAGCCAGAATCGTGATGCCCCGGCATACCAAGAATATGCGGCGACCATGCTGGCGCAGATACCCTTCCGCACCATGTCGCTACAGGATCGTGGCTTGCTTTACACGCTGCGCATGGAGTGCTGGGTAAATGTGCGGCTTCCACACAACCACAACGACTTGGCAAAAGTTTTAGGGTTGCCGGTCGCCGAGGTTGCCGCTTCGCTTGCTGCTGTGATGCCGTTCTTTGAAGTTGTGGACGGCTTCATTGTCAGCCCTGAGATGGAGAATTACCGGGCGCACTTGGCTGACCGGAAGAACAAGCAAAGCCACGGCGGGAAGCGTGGTTCAGCCATCACAAACCGCAAGCGCAATCGCCCTGCAAAGGCCGTGGATGCTGGTGTTTCGAGTACCCCGTCGAGTACCTCGCAACTACCCCGCCGAGGTGGGGGCGAGTCCTTAGCAAAGCCAAGTACAGAAAAGCCAAGTCAAAACCAGCCTCCAGAGAGAGGGGTTATCACTGATCCATTCATTGCTGAATATGAAGCTGCCGAGAGTTGCACGGCGGATGCTTATGCCAGAGCAAGCGGGGGTGGATAGCGAACATGAAGAAACGCCTCTACAACCCCAACCTCGCCAAGATGCACCGCAACTATACCGTGGAAGAAGTTGCCAGCCTGTACGAGGTTTTCAAGGGAACGGTACGCAATTGGGTCAAGGCCGGGTTGCTGGTTCTCGATGACAAGAGGCCAATGCTCATTCTTGGTAGTGACCTTGCTGCATTCCATCAAGCAAAGCGGACGAAGAATAAACAGAAATGCCTGCCGGGTGAAATGTACTGTGTCCGCTGCCGCGCGCCGAAATCTCCCGCCCTTGGGATGGCTGACTACAAGCCCATTACCGGGACGATGGGAAACCTCATCGCAATTTGCCCGGCCTGCAATTCCATCATGAACAGACGCGCCAGCCTGGCCAAGCTGGAGCAGGTTCGCGGAAAAATGGACATCACGATGCCGCAAGCACTGCAACACATAGTTGATAGCAAGCAACCTACCGTGAACAGTGACTTGAACAGGAGCAGTAGAACATGACAAAACACCATGCAGAGAATGAGCGGATCAAGCGCAAATACTTCGCCTATTTGAAAGAGGCCATGCGCAATAGCGAACCCACAGTGGATGCGGCTGCAAAGGCGCTGGCGCGGTTTGAAGGCCATACCAAGCACAAAGACTTCAAGGCATTCCACTACGAGCAGGCGATTGCATTCAAGAGGCATCTTGCCGAACAGAAGGGGCAACAGTCCGGGGAGAAATTGAGCAAGGCGACATTGCATTCAACACTCACACAACTCAAGCGATTCTTCCAATGGCTTGCATGGCAACCTGGCTACAAGTCACGTTTCCAGTATTCCGATGCCGAGTATTTCAACCTATCCGACAAGGACACGCGCATCGCCACGACACAACGGGAACAAAAAGCGCCGACACTGGAACAGGTCAAGCACGTCATTGCCTCGATGCCTGCCAGTACGGATATTGAGCGCCGCAACCGCGCCCTTGTCGCATTCACACTACTGACGGGCGCGCGGGATAGCGCCATTGCTTCGATGAAGTTGAAGCATGTTGACCTGATTGCAAACAGCGTCAATCAGGATGCGCGCGAAGTTAAAACGAAATTCAGCAAAACCTTCAACACTTTCTTTTTCCCGGTGGGTGAGGATATTCGCGGGATTGTGGCGGAGTGGGTGGCGTATCTCAGGGAAGAAAAGCTATGGGGCAATGACGATCCGCTTTTCCCGGCAACACAAATTGCGCCGGGGGCTGCGCTTCATTTTGAAGTGGTTGGCTTGAAGCGGGATCACTGGAGCAGTGCATCGCCCATACGCACGATATTCCGCGAATCCTTTGTCGGCGCTGGCCTGCCGTATTTCAACCCGCACAGTTTAAGAAACACCCTTGTCCGGCTTGGGCAGGAAATATGCAAAACCCCGGAAGACTTCAAATCATGGAGCCAGAACCTCGGGCATGAAAAAGTGCTGACGACTTTTACAAGCTATGGCGAGGTTTCTTGCTAGCGGCAAGGGGAAATCATACGGGGTTTGGCGACACCACAGCAGGCCGTGCCGACCGGGGCTGACGAAATCGCGGAAGCAGTGTTCAAAAAATTGCGCGACTCTGGTGTGGATTTGCAGGTTGGATGAACTCAGCCTCAAGGTGCGAGGCGGGTTAGTTGAAGAACGCATGCACCGCTTCAAGGAAGTCATGGGTAACGCGCTCGTTCACATCCTCGCCAATACCCAGCCTTTCGATTAACTCGTTTTGGTGGTCGAACAGTTCCAGCAGCAACGGCTTCAATTCGTTCAAGTCGAAACTCCATCCAACTATGCCCGGCTCACTGGCCACGGCCTCACCGGTCAGCAGCAACGAAAGAACGAGCGGCACAGTCTGGTCAATGCGGCTAGCGAAGAAAGACCAATACGACCACGCTTCAAACAGTCTGGCAAACCATTCTCGCACTTCTGGTATGCACTCAAGTTCGCGGGGATCAACGTCGTAGCCGTGGAACACCAGCGTTACCGCACCCTCGGCGCACATGGCGGAAGATCGGTCACTGGAGAGGCTTCTTAGCGATGTCAGCACGCCCGATATATCGCCAGCAGTGATTGCGGCAGAGTCGCAAACAACAATCACTTGCTGGTCTTTGGCGGGTGAAAAGCGAGGGGCGGGCATATTCGACTTAACCCTCGTCACCCGCAGAACCATCGTAGAGAACTTTGCCGGTCAATCTTGAAATTACAATGACACGGCTACTGCGTAGCGCCAATAGACCATCGTCCCAAGGCGCATACACATACCAGCAAGGCTCATCAAGTTTGATGCCATAAGGGGGAGTGAATCTTGCAGGTTGCTTGGCGTGGCAACTGAATTCCTCGTTATTTTCTTTGCAGGCTTGCTTCGCAATTTCAAGCGCCATTGGCTTGGTAATTGGCGGGAACTGATTGATGTTCGTATCCAGTAAGGCCATGTCACATTTACCTTGCGCTGGTATTCAGCTTCACCGCAAAATCCGCCACGCCATGCTTGAAGAGAAATTTGGCGGCAGTATCCAGTGTTTTGAAATGCCGCGTTTCGCGCTTGGCGGTTTCCATCGGGTTGCCATCGGCGACGATCATGTAGCCCTGCGCCATGACGGCGTAATGCACTTGGATGCGCTTAAGTGCATTTGCATCGAGCAGGAGTTTGAGTTCGCGTTCAGTCATTTTTTACCCGCCAATCAACGGATATTTGTCTGCGTTTTCGACGAACCCCATATCGACGAGGCGCTTTGCGATTGCCGTAATTGCTGCCAATGCGCCCATTTCCAAAGATACGTCATTGGCACGGTCAACTTCAGCATCGGTTGGGTTGATCCGAATCAGGGGCGCTTTCAACCTTTCACCAAACTCACGCACAGTCGGTATGGATCGCCCGGCACCGATCTCGATGACAACCGGGGCGCGCACGGTCTCACGCCATTCATGGAAACGCGCCCTCTGAAACTCGGTGCGCCAATTCACCCAGTTGCAGTCGCCAAACATGAGGATGTTGGGTCGGGCGATTTCGCGGCAGGCAGGGCAAAGGGGAAATGCTGATGACAGCAGGCAATGTTCCTCGTCGATTGCGGGCGTGAATTTTGTGGACTCCCAGATTTCCTGGTTGCAGGTGTGCTGGCATTGCAGGTGGTGGATGGAGCCGTGGCATTCGACGATGTCGTTGAGCGGGAAACCGGCCTTCTGAAAATGACCGTCAACATTGCTGGTAAAAACGAATGCGCCACCATCAAGATGCCTAGCAATGGCGCGAAGCAGCTTGTATCCCTTGTGCGGCGTTGTGCCGCGATACAGGTTCAGTCTGTGTCCGTAGAATCCCCACGCGAGTTTTGGGTTGCTGGCAAAAGTGTCTGGGCAGGCAATATCGGTAAAGCTGATGTGTGACTTGGCTAGGGCTGGATAGGCTTTCCAGAATCCTTCCTTGCCGCGAAAGTCCGGTAAGCCGGAGTCCACCCCCATGCCCGCACCGGCTGTGATAATCAGCGAATCGGCTGCGTAGATCAGCTCGGCAGAACTACTGATGGGGTTGTTCATTGCGCTTAGCAAATTCAGCTATGAGCCTTTCGTCCAGCATATCTGCATTTTCGTAAGGGCGCGTTGATTCGTATAAAAACCAGCCATCACCAATGTCCTGGCGAATGGCGCACTTTAATTCACCGAAGTCGCGTTGCGCTAGAAGATAGTGGTACGACGTACTCAAAGTTGCCGAATGGGTTTCGCGGTAAGGATTTCGCCATTCCGGCAAGACAAATAGATCCCCCATGCAACAACCTTCATAAGGAATGTGGACATTGCCGCCCCACACGGTCGGATCACAGGCAAGACCATTATCAGGGCCTGATAAGGGGAATGCCGTTTGATTCGGCAGGCCGGTCGCATTGGCGCGCCGCAATTGTTCTTCGACAAGAATTCGCCATACCTTCGTGTTGTTAAAAGGAAATGAGACGGACTGCACAGTGTCGCGCTTAATCAAGTTGGCAATCAGATCAATCACGGGTGCGGGGAGTTCTTCTTCGGCACAACCGGTATTGAATACGGGGCCAGAATCGTCGTCATCCATAATGCCTTTCAGATTTTCCGGCAATACCGATTTTGAATTACTGATGGCATCCATCATGTCGTTATGCGCAGTGCTTAGCCATTGCTGCGTGTTGTCAGTTGCCAGCCATTGCCGGAAAGATTCAATGTCTTCATTCGACCAGTCGCACCGTTCAGTACCGATGGCGCTCAGCGTTATCCCGGACAGATAAGGCTCGCCGGGATCGGGAATACCTTCCTTGGGGCGGTGATAAAGAATTGAGACGACCTGATCTATGTCATCGGGGGATTTGACCTGCACTTTGAATACTGCGCGAAAGAAGGCATGACCGCCCTTGGCCATTTCCAATGCTGGTTCAATAGTCAATGCGACAAGTCGCCCACTCGGTAATTGCGGCATGGCATTCTCCTTTAGCTTGATGTTTCTTCGTTGCCAGTCCACGAATCAAACAACTTGCCTTGATCCACCACCACAAGCAGGTCGCCCGGTTTCACTTGCAGGAAATCGCACAGTTTGGATAACACTTCCCGGTCGAAGCTGTTGACCTTGTCGTAGTAATAGCGGTCTAGCGTAGCGCGCGCAACACCCGTTGCCCGGCATACATCTGAAACCTTGAGGCGCTTCGCACCCAAGATAGTGGAAAGGCGGCAGCTAATCATTTTTAGTGGTAATTATTATTCGATGTCGAGTAATATATGCTAATAGATAGGTAAAGTCGAGTAAAAGAACGGGGGGCGACGTGTTAATTAATTTACTGCAAGTTTCACTCAAGGAATTCAAACGCGGCACCAAGGTTTTTCAACGGAAACGGTTGAAGCTTGGCCCGGTGCTGCTTGCCTATGAAGGTGGTTTCCTCTCGATTGAGTCTGGCGCAGTAACAGCCGTTATGAATGCCATTGGCGAGTGGCATGGCCGGGCGGTATTTTCCCCCAATATTTTGCAAGCACTCGCGATGGTTCCCCCACTGCAAGACCCAGTTCAAATTTCATACGATGGCGAACACTTGTTTGTTGGCAGCATGAAAATCATTTGCCAATGGAACACAGTCAGCCAGGCATTCATTGCTGACTTGGAAAAGCCGAGCTTGATAGACCTGCTCGCACTAAAAGAAACCGTCCCTCGATCTGAGATTGGCGGATCAAGCTTGGGCAGGCAAATCCGCAGTGCGCATGAAAAGGCAGAGCGCCGCATCACGAATGCGGCCAAGCAATTGCAGGACTTGGAAATCACTGAGGCGGAAATTCGATCACTCGTTGATGCACGGATTGCGACTAGGCTACAAGCGGGCAAGTCGCCTGCGACGTGAGGGTAATCATTCATTGGGGGAGCCACTTGGGGCGGATGGGAAGCGTGGCAGGTGAGCGGGAAAGGAGCAGCGCAGCGCGACCCCGCGTAGCATGACTCGCTGGGTGGGCGGGGATAAAAAGACAGAACGCGCAGCAACCAAGCATGACTCTCAGGGTGGTGTGTGGCAATGAAAAAGCCGGTGCTGGGGTTTTGTCCGGCATGGTTTTTTTGTTGCCGCGCACGACCCGCACACGGCAGCGGTGGCGTGACGGTGAAGGCGCTTCTGGCTTCTGGCTCATGCCTGCACCGTGACGTTGCCGCGATAAAGAAAATGCACTTCTGCCGTTATCAAACCCGCGCAGCGGCAACAGACAAACAGGCAAGACAAAACGGCGCAGCCGACCGCGCAGCAAAAAGCGAAGGGGCGACGCAACACCTGCCCCGTTTTGCCGCCCCTCACTGAAAGTGATGGATGCTGACCTTGACTTGTGTGGCGGTATTTACCCGAAGGGCGCAAGACATAACGGCCTCTTATGCGAACCCGATGGGCGGGCGGCTCCATGCCCGGCGCGTGCGCTTTGCATAAGACGCCGTTATGTTGGATGCCGCCACACACAACAACCGGCGCAGCCGACAACGCATTGCCAGAACGATGTGAGGGCACGGCACGTCCAGACTACCCTTGCACCAGCAGCCTGCGAACGGCGAGCGCTTGATGGCGTAGCGGCCTCATGCGAAGCCATGAAGCGCGACGGCGTAAAGCGGCTGCGGCAGCGGAGGGAAACCAGCTTGTTACAGCGCGCAAGCCGATGGCGGTTTTATGCCTTCGGCGCACTGTCCGATACCACTGCGCTAGCGAAGGCGCGGGGCTTGCGGGTTTTATTGCAAGCGCCGTGACTGTGCGGTCAAGTCCAGCATCATCCGAACATGCCGGGGGTATTATTGGGGGTATTTACGGAAAGTTAACCGGATTATTTTTGACGAATATCATGCATTGAAAGGCATTGAAGGACGGGGGTTCAATTCCCCCCGCCCCACCAACAAATAAAAATGGCTGCCCGTCAGGGTGGCCTTTTTATTTGTTGCATGTGAAGTTGGTGGGGGGATTGAAACCACGTCCGGAACGGACGGGGGGTGAGCAGGGAATTCGAGCAGCACTGCTGCGAGCCTGCGAACGCCAACGCACATGCAGGTACGTTGGCTGGCGAGGATGGCCAATTCCCCCCGCCTCCACCAACCAACGAAAAGCTCATCCGCAAGGGTGGGCTTTTTCGTTTTGCCGCTGATCGATCGAGATGCAGCTTCTCGCCATCCAGGAAGAT
>Ga0210039_1002979_pt1 | contig 13404 bp, 14 predicted proteins | sample CryGeyCG2114_250_3_FD_185460 | JGI IMG/M metagenome (GOLD analysis project Ga0210039, IMG submission 185460) | Groundwater microbial communities from aquifer - Crystal Geyser CG17_big_fil_post_rev_8/21/14_2.50 (SPAdes) (version 2) | ecosystem: Environmental > Aquatic > Deep subsurface >...
ATTGTTTTTTTGGTTACCCTTAAAGAAACCATGAGTTGGATTTGGGGAGTTGTAGGCATTTTGCTTTTTGGCTTTTTATTGATGTTTGCTATTAGGGCGTATAAAAAAATGAGAGAGAAGTAGGTTGGTTTTTTAATAGCTATAAATAAGAATATGTCTAAGAATAAAAAAATAGAAGTTAAAGGTCAGTTGATAACCATTGTAAAGATGTAGCAGGATGATTTTATTTCACTGACAGATATTGCTCGATTCAAAGACAATGAACATACTGATTCTATTATTCAAAACTGGATGCGAAACCGAAATACGGTTGAATTATTAGGGTTATGGGAGACTATTCACAATCCGAATTTTAAACCCCTCGAATTCGAGGGGTTTAGAAAACAAACTGGGTTAAATAGTTTTGTTCTTACGCCTAAAAGGTGGATTGAGAAAACTTTCTGTTTATAAAAATTTAAAAACGCATTTTAAAGCGTTGGAATTATCCCTATTTTTGGAAATGAAAGATGTTTCAAAAATACTATTAATTTTTTAAAATATCCTTAGTATATGACACAACATGAGCAAGTTATAAAAGTAATTAGAAATAATGGTGGTTTTGCAACACTTGGCTTTCTAAACCATAGTGTAGATGTTTCAAATTGGAAGACTAAAACACCATATGCATCAATAAGAAGGATTGTTCAAGATACTCGCTTTTTCTTTAAAATTAAACCAGGTCTGTGGGCTTTAAAAGAATTTGAAAAGGAGATTCTAAAAAAGTTTGATATTCATACATCTTCAAAAAAAGAAATTGAATTTAATCATTCTTATTTTCAGGGGTTACTATTAGAGATAGGTAATGTTAAAGGATTTCACACCTACATTCCTCCTCAGGATAAAAATAAAATGTATCTAGATAAAAAATTAGGAACAGTATCTTCTATTGAAAAAATATTTGATTTTTCTTATACAAATATTGTTAATAGAGCCAAAACAATTGACGTTATTTGGTTTAATGAAAGAAACTTACCGTATTCATTTTTTGAAGTGGAGCATTCTACTGATATTCAAAACTCCTTGTTAAAATTCAATGACCTTCAAGATTTTTACACAAAGTTTTATATATTGAGTTCTGTAGATAGAAAAAGAGAGTTTGAACAAAAAGTATCTTATTCCGCCTTTAAGGAAATAAAAGAAAGAGTTAAATTCATAGACTATGATTATGTAGCTGATTTACATACTAAAACATTTCAATTAATCAAGTTGGGTAGCTTATAAATTCAAACTATAAAAATGAAAAAATTTATTGTACTTACACCTGAAGGAGAAACTATCGCTCCTAATACAGATTTTGAGGTTAATAACTTACAAATGTTAGGTGTTGTTGAAAATGTAGAAACTGAAAATGAAGCAATTGTTAAATTGCTGAAAGAAAATGAATGGATTATTGATGCAGAATATAATGTTTCTGGTTTTGTATTATATGAATTACTTTAACCTAATAAATTTTCCCTCTATCCCTGAGTTTTCTAAGTAATCACTATTTTCTTTCCCATAAGCTATAAACACACTTGGAGCTCCAGGTGTTCCAACTTGTTTGCCTTCTAAATTGTAAAATTTTATCCTTCCTTTTACAAATAATAATGCGGTTGCATCATCCCAAATATGGTTGAAAAAACATTTGGTTTCAGTTCTTGCAAAAATTAAAGCTATACCATTGCCATGAAGCTTTAATTTTTTTAACCACTTTTCCATTCCTCTTCCGTAAGGCGGATTCATATATATTCGACCAAACCATTTTTTAGTTAATCCATTATCTTCAATATTATAGTTAATTTCAGCATGGAGAAATGGAGGGTTTAATGGGGTGCAAGGGTCTAAATCAAATTTACCAAGTTTTTTAACTAAATATGGTGGCGTAAGCCATTCAACACTTGTTGTTTTGGATTTTTCAAAAGTTACATTCATAAAATATATTTTATAATGCAAATATTCGATCAATTTTTTTAAAAACAAAATATAATTAGATCATAATCAATTAATTACATACAATAAGTATCTTTTTAAGACGAACTTATTGAAAGTCAATAAGAAGAAAATTTCAGGTGATAAATCGTAGTCAATTCATATTGTTGCCTTAAGCCACATTAGTCGGTTAGTACTAAAAACCCTAACTATTTCAATTGCTCCAATGCTTCCCCCTCGCTGCAGCAAGCTTAACGCAGTGTAGCTTGTGGTAAAAAAACCAAACTTAGAAGCAGCTTTTTTAAAAAACTTTGCTTCTTTGAAAGCTGCAAAAATCTTTAACTTTAGAAAAGTTGAAAACAAATTGCTGATATCAGAATTTTTATATAAATTTGTAATGGAATTTAATCCTAACTCGAATTGTGGTGTTTATCATCTGCGTTTCTACGGAATAGAGTTAGGATTTTTTATTGCCTAAATGTTGAGGCCAAATCTGAACTAATATTTCCCGTTCTGAAATCATTTTCCGAAATTCATTTTCATCTTTCCCGAGTACACTTCTATTAATTATACCAGCAATATAATCGGCTAATTGAAGTAAATTGTTGGTGTGCGATTTTTGCATTTTCACCTTTTTTATTACCTTTCTTTCATAGTCATTCATTCTCTTTTTAAGGTAATTCGATAAGCTTTTTCTAAAATCGTTGTTTCCACTTTCGTCAATTAAAACTATAGCATTATCAAGTTTGTCTTTTGCATTTTCAAAAACCAAGCTACAAGTATATTTATAAAACGAATCTTTATTGCTCGATAAGTTCTCGGAGTATATGTTTTTTTTATTGATAACTATAGAGTAATAAAAGAATTCATATTTTGTAACTGCTTTTATAAACTGCTCTCGTATTTTATTCGAATTTTCTTTAAAATGAAATTCCCATTTTTCAGGTTTACCAAGTTCACGCTTTAACAATTGAATTCTGCTATCACAGGCATTAGCTTCATCTAAATCATTAAAAACAACTAATGCAACCGTAAAATATTCGCTAGAACCTCTGCCTAATTTAAAACCTGAATCGCCTGATTCATCAATAAAAACTAACATAGTTCAAAAGTATAAAAATAATTGAAAACCCTTTTCAAACCAATATCTTTTTAAAGATTAAACACCCCTCGCTGAAGCAAGCTTAACGCAGTGTAACTTGTGGTAAAAAATTTCTTCCACACCTTTGCCAAAGTCAAATAAAAAACAAGTTTTAGTTTCCCTCCAAACCGCTAACAAAAGAGTGATAACGAATTTTGTTAGCGGTTTGTTATTAGTCGGTTAGTACTAAAAACCCTAACTATTTCAATTGTTCCAATGCTTCGGAAACCGTTTCAACAGGCTTTTGGCAGGCTTTGTTATAGCATACATAAATTAACGTGTTTTGAGCAGAAAATTTATCTTTTAGCAAAGGCAACGCACTCTCGCTTTTGCTTCCAACAATTAATTTATTTGGAATAAAATGTTGGCTTATTTCTTTTTGTTTCTGCAACGCATCGTTGCCCGAAATAGCAATTTCATAAAAAGAGTGTGTATAATTCAAATATAACATTGCCCAATTGGAATATCCACCAATGTATTGTGGCATTTGATTTTCTATATTTTTAAGCATTTGACTGGCTTTGTTGCTGTAATTTTCTTCATAAAAATATTCGCCCAACAAAAACAATCCCTTGGCTATGCTTGAGTTAGAAGCAGGAATAACATTGTCGGAAAGTTCCATTTTTCGGGCAATGAGTCCTTTGGCGTTGTTGGATGTGAAATAGAAAAAACCTGTTGTTTCATCATAAAAATGAGCTATGCTATATTCCATTAAGTTGTTTGCGGTAATCAACCATTTTTCGTCAAATGTGGCTTCATAAAGTGCAATAAATGCTTCTATGGTAAACGAATAATCTTCGAGATAACCATCTAAATTGCTTACCTTGTTTTTATAATTATGGTTTAATCCACCATCTTTTCGCAATTGATTTTCGATAAGAAAAGTAGCATTTTTCAGTGCAGCATCTAAAAATTCTTTTTCGCCAAAAGCCGTATAAGCATCAACATATCCTTTTAGCATCAATGCATTCCAAGAAGTTAGGGTTTTGTCATCCAAACCTGGTTTAATTCGTTTTTCTCTTTCAGAAAGTAATATGGTGTTGCTTTTGGCTACTATTTTTTGAAGTGTTTCTACCGAAATAGTATGTTTTTGAGCAATTGTTTCATCCGTTTCCGAACGCAGTAAAATATAACTTTCTTCCCATTTTCCGTTGGAGTTGATGTTATAATAATCTGCCATAACATCAAAATCGTTATTTAAAAGTTGTTCAAGTTCTTCTTTACTCCAAACATAATATTTTCCTTCTTTGCCTTCGCTATCGGCATCCAGAGCAGAAAAAAAAGCTCCATTTTTGGCAGTCATTTCTCGTTGCACAAAAGTTAAGGTTTGGTAAACTACATTTTTATACAACTCGTTTTTTGTGAGTTGATAGGCTTTACTGTACAAACTAACTAATTGAGCATTGTCGTAGAGCATTTTTTCAAAATGAGGTGCTTTCCAATAGGAATCAGTAGAATAACGAGCAAAACCACCTCCAATTTGGTCGTAAATTCCACCAAAAGCCATTTTAGTAAGGGTAAGATTAACAGCATGTAACGCCTCACTATTTTTGGTGTGATAATAATAATTGAGTAAAAATTCATAATTATTAGGCATAGGAAATTTTGGAGCTCTATTTTGTCCACCCTCTTCTAAATCGATATTTTTCAGAAATCTAACGACACTGGTTTCAATAATTTCCATAGAAAAAGGACTTTCGTTTACCACTTTAGGCAACAATTCACTTTTTTGAATTCCTTCGGTAAGTTCATGGGCATAATCAATTACCTTTTGAGGGTTTGTGTTGTATTCATTAGCCACTTGCTCCAACACATACATCCATTGTTTTTTTTGATAATACGTTCCGCCATAAAAAGGTTCGCCTGTGGGCAACGCAAAGCAATTGAGGGGCCAGCCGCCACTTCCTGTCATGAGTTGAACTGCATTCATGTAAATTTGGTCGATGTCGGGGCGTTCTTCTCGGTCTATTTTTATACAAATAAAATGTTCATTCATCAATTTTGCCACCGCTTCATCTTCAAACGATTCGTGTTCCATAACATGACACCAATGGCAAGCGGAATAACCTATACTAATTAACAATAATTTGTTTTCTTTTTGTGCTTTAGCCAATGTTTCATCGTTCCAAGCGTGCCAATCTACTGGATTGTGAGCGTGTTGTAATAAATAAGGACTGGTTTCTTTAACTAAGTTGTTGGTAAATTTATGTGTGGTTGTTTGCATAGAATTTGTTGTTTGTTGTTGAGGTTTTCCATTGTTGCTGCACGAAAATAGAAATAAGGAAAAAGTGGTTATAAGTTTAAATTTTGTAAAGTTCATTAGGTTGGAAGTTTATAAGGTTGGAAGGTGGAAGAAAGATTCATCACTTCATTTTATTAAACTTCGTGCCTCAGTTTATAAAATTTCTTTCAGAATGACAATAGGAATCACATTGTTACATTATTCTAAACTTGCCAGTTTTTCAAAAAATTCTTTATGAAATGCTTCTAGTTTTTTATCGGGATAATAGGAGTGAGCACCCCAAATAATTTTGTTAATACTTTGCTCACCTTGTTTTATTTCTAAATAATAACTCATATTTCCGGGTTGGTTAATATCCATGCCTTCTAATCCCATTTCGTTTATCTTTTCTAAAAAATAATCACGTTCAATGTCTGTGAGCTGCTTTCTAAAAACATCTCGATTATAGGTAAAATCTCTTTTATATACGTTGCCATTTTCATAAAGTATAAATTCATCGTAAGCACCTGTGAAGCCACCACCTTTTCCAACGCAATATTTTAAACTATTGTTTTTTTTAATCACTTCTTTTGGTTTATTAGTTGCTGTTTGTTTTTGGTTTTTACAAGTTATAAAAACTAAGGATAAGGCTATTATTAAACTAATTATTTTGTTTGACATTTTTTATGGAATAAAATTATTTTATACATCTAAGCACTAAAACGAAAAATATTGAGTTATACTATCATACTAACTAAAACATGATTGCATGATGTAAAACTACTCAATTTAATTAAATTTTATAAACCCTCTAAATTGTATAGTTATGAATCATTTTCAAGAAAAAACCAAAAAAGTTGAAAGATTAAGCGTGTTATTTTTTCAATTTGGTATAATCATTAGTTGCACGCTCACCTTTTTAGCCTTTGAATGGACTACAAGTTATTCGATTAAAGAATTGCCCGGCACTCCATTAATTGATGATGGAACGTATGAAATTCCACCTGTAACTTACCAAATTCCAGACAAACCAGCACCAAAAATAGAACGAACAACTCGTTTGTCGGCAACTGTTTTCAACGTAGTTCCTACCGACAAAACAGAACCAATAGAAGAAGAACCAATAGATGTAATAGTTAAACCTTTCGTTCCCGATTTTATTCCTGTTGAGCCTGAAGATCCAAATAAGACCTTCACTATTGTAGAAGATATGCCTGAATTCATTGGCGGTGAAATAGAAATGTTGCGTTATCTGAAAACCAATACCAAATACCCTGAAATTGAAAAAAAATTAGGAAATCAAGGTACAGTTTGGGTAAGTTTTGTGGTTGGAAAAGATGGGAAAATTAAAAACACTAAAATTGAGCGTGGAGTAAGTAAATACTTAGACGCAGAAGCCCTGAGAGTAATTAATGCAATGCCCGATTGGATTCCAGGTAAACAAAGAGGGAAAGCAGTGAATGTATCTTTTAATCTACCCGTAAAATTTATATTAAAATAAATTAATCATAAACAACTCTAAATAAAAAAAAGGTTCTTTTATAAAAGAACCTTTTTTTATACACAATACCCTATGTATAACTTTGTTTTATCCTATTAAACATCAAAACAAATCCAATTAATTTTGACATTAAATTGTAATACCTATTTATTATGGAAAACAAAGAAATGACTTCATCAGTAACAAACTCAAAAGGAAACAAAACAAACAAGTTTTTAGTTGTGCTAATTGTTTTGCTTCTCTGTTTTTGCGGATATTTAATTTGGCAAAATTTAGAGCTTCAAAAATCAATTGAAACAGGAGAGATTGCTTACACAGAAGTTTCCACTGAGCGAAATCAAATTCAAACAGAGTTGGAAGAAATGTTGGCAAAATATGAAGCCCTAGAAACCGACAATCAAGAATTAAGTGCTGAATTAGCTACCGAAAAAGAAAAAATAGAAGAATTATTAAAAAAAGCCAAAGGAAAAGATTGGACTATTCATCAACTTAAAAAAGAAACTGAATCGCTTCGGAAAATTATGCAGGGTTTTGTGGTACAAATTGATTCACTTAATCAACTCAACAATAAACTTACCGAAGAAAACAAGGTTGTTAAAACAAAACTTACCGATGAGCAACAAAAAACCAAAGAACTGGTAGATAAAAATGAAAACCTATCAGGCATTGTAACGGTTGCCTCCTATTTGAAAACGCAAGGATTAACGGCTTCGGGTATTAAGGTTAAAAGCGATAATACAGGAAAAGAAAGTGATAGAGCTAAAAAAATTGACAAAATTAGAACTTCATTTACTTTACAAAAAAATACAATCACTATCCCAGGAAAAAAATGGATTTATGTACGCATTTTAACTCCAGATGGTAGAGTGCTTTCAGAAAAAACAGACGATTCCAATAAATTTGATTTCAATGGGGTGAGAGGATTATATTCTGCCAAAAAAGAAATTGATTACAAAAACGATGACATGAGTGTTACTATTGATTGGCTTAAAACCGATGAATTTCCTGTAGGCGAATATAATGTTGAGGTTTATGCTGATGGTGTGGATATAGGAAAAACAAAATTTTCTTTAAAATAAATAGCTGTTAAATACTTTTTTGGAACACTTACTCCAACAAAAAATAAAAAAATGGGATTTATAAAAGAATTTAAAACATTTGCTGTAAAAGGAAATGTGCTCGACATGGCAGTAGGTATCATTATTGGTGGTGCTTTCGGTAAAATAGTTTCCTCATTTGTAAGCGATGTAGTAATGCCTCCAATAGGAGTTTTACTGGGCGGTGTTGATTTTAAAGATTTAAAAATAGTTATTAAAGAAGCTCAACCTGCCCTTATGGGAGGTACTAACGAAATAGCAGCAGCAACCACCGAAGTAGCTCTAAATTATGGAGCTTTCATAAATACCATTATTGATTTTATAATTATTGCGTTTGCTGTTTTTATAATGGTTAAAGCAATGAATTATGCTAAAAAGAAAGAAGAAGCTGCCCCTGCAACAGTTGAGCCACCAAAAGCATCTAATGAAGAAGTTTTATTGTCTGAAATTAGAGACCTACTTAAAAGTAAATAATCAGTAACACCCTATCATTTAACAAGAACTTAGTTATTCTATAATTCATGAAAAAAATTATTTATACATTTTTAATTCTATTAAATAGTCCGTTTTTTCAAGCACAAGTAATAGGAAAAGAATTAACCGAAGCAGAAAAAATGCTAAAAGTACAAGCAGCAGATACGTTAGATGGATGGAAAACTGGTGGTTTATTTGGAGCAAACCTTTCTCAAGCAAGTTTTACTAACTGGTCTGCTGGTGGTGAAAATTCTATAGCAGTAAACAGTTTAATGAGTGTTTTTGCTAATTATAAAAAAGGAAAATCATCATGGGACAATACACTTCTTTTAGCCTATGGATTGTTAAAACAAGGAGAAAGAGGCTCAAGAAAAACAGACGACAAAATTGATTTTATGTCGAAATATGGTTACAAAGCTTCTGAAAGATGGTTTTATGCTGGGTTAATAAATTTTAAGACTCAATTTTATGAAGGATATAATTACCCTGATGATTCCACTAAAATTTCCAACTTTTTAGCTCCTGCTTATGGGTTGATTTCTATAGGTATGGATTATAAACCCCATAGCAATTTCACCTTGTTTTTATCTCCATTTACAGCACGACTAACCATAGTAAACGACCAATCGCTTGCTAATATGGGTGCTTTTGGAGTTACGGCTGCTGAATATGATGATTTTGGCGTGCTTACAAAAAAAGGTGAGAATTTCAGAGCAGAATATGGAGCTTATGTCCGAATGATGTATAAAAAAGATATTATGGAAAACATTAACTTAGAAACAAGGGTTGATTTCTTCTCTAATTATTCGGACGAACCAACACATGTTGATGTTAACTGGGAAGTCTTACTTGGTTTTAAAGTCAATAAATTTATCTCTGCAACCTTATCTACTCAGCTAATTTATGATCATGACACAAAACTAGCGTTAGACAGAAATGGAGATGGAATAAATGAAGGTTCTGGGCCTAGAACTCAATTTAAAGAGATACTAGGAATAGGGTTGTCATATAAATTCTAATTAGAGTTTGTTCAGAATGTCCGATTTATTCGTTATTCTCGAACTTCAAATCAGTCATGTACTTCAAGTAAACTCCTAATTTTCAGTTCATCGAAACCTCGAACTCGAACATTCTGACTCAAACTCTTACCTTTATGTACAGACACTAATTCACTTACTACTAACAAAATAATAAAACCAATAAAAATTCTTATTGGTTTTATTATTTTTACACCTTGGTGCAAGGCAACCGAAAAAAAGAAATCACGTCTAACCACAAAACCAATGGATCAAGTTGATCAAGATAAATTAAATGACCTTGTTAAAGAGTGTCTTAAAGGTAACCGAAAAGCTCAAAAAGAGATTTACCAGTTATATTATGGTAAAATGATGAGTGTTTGTTACCGATACTGCAATAACAGGGATGATGCAAGAGATTTATTACAAGATGGTTTTTTGAAAGTTTTTAGTAATTTAAATAAGTACGAATTTAAAGGTTCTTTAGAAGGTTGGATTAGAAGAATAATGGTAAATACGGCAATTGACTATTATCGGAAAAACAAAGACGTTCATTTTGTTAATGATGACGAAGGTTACATTCTAGATAATAACAATGCCGAAAGTGCTGATTCTATTTATAGCACATTTGGAGTAGAAATAATAATGGAAGCCATACAAGAACTAACACCTGTTTATAAAACGGTATTCAATTTGTATGTAATGGAAGGCTATTCGCATAAAGAAATAGCTGAAGAATTAAACATAAATGAAGGAACTTCTAAATCTAACTTAGCAAAAGCTAAACGAAATTTAAGAGACCTATTAGAAAATAAAAATGCCCAACAAAATGGATAATTTTGATAAAATAATAAAAGACAAACTCGATAGTTTTGATGTTCCTTTTAATGAAGCTCATTGGGCTGAAATGGACGCAAAACTTAACGCAGTAAAAACAGCAAAGCTGAAACAAAACATTTCTATAGCTGCATCTGTTGTTGCAATTGTTGCAATTTCAGCATACTTTTTATCTGTTTATTTGCCTACAGACAATGTTGTTAATAAAAATAACAATCCACTCGAGAACAAAGAAATTAGTACAGATCAACATCATCAACAAACTAATGTTCTAAAAAACAAAAATCATACTAACGAAGAAACGCTTGAAAACAAAAAAGAAATTTTCACTGAAAAAATAAGTGAAGAAGAAGTTATTAGTAATGATAATGATGTTATAGAAACTAATTCTAACCAAAATGGTGATGAAGAAACTTCCTTGCCAGAAAATACCAACGAAAAAGAAACTAATAAAACATATACAAATACGCCTCAAGATACTGAAGAAGAAAAAATTAGTTTTGAAATTTTCGGCTCATCATTTTGTGAAGGTCAACAAGTAAGTTTTAAATCTTATGTTGATGGATATAATCTATCTTATAATTGGGAGTTTGGAGATGGAAACACATCCAACGAAGCACATCCTAAACATAGTTACAATGCAGATGGAATTTATGATGTTTCTCTTACTGTTTACAATGAAAAAACAAATAAAACCTCTACAAAAAAAATAGCAAATGCTATAACTATACTTCCAATTCCTAAAAAAGACTTTAGTTATACAGAACAATCATTGGTAAATGATAAAAATAAAATCATGTATCCATACACTACATTATTTGTTGAAGTTAAAAACATCAAAGCCTATGTTTGGGATGCTGGAAATGGAAAAATATCCACCAAATCTTCTCCCGAATTTTTATTTGAAAAAGCTGGGAATTATCCTGTAAAAGTTACTTTAACCCACCAATCTGGTTGCGAAGTAACCTTTGCTAAAACTATTGAAATTCAACAAGATGTTGATTTATTAGCTCCAACTGGATTTGTTCCAAACAGTAACATAAATGAAAATACTACTTTTATTCCTAAGGCATTATTAGGTTGGGATATTAAGTTTGAAATGGAAATTTCAGACAAGTCAGGAAACGAAATCTACAGAACATCTGAAAGCACTAAACCTTGGAATGGAAAACTAAACAATACAGGTGCAATGCTTCCTGAAGACACTTATGTATGGAAAGTAGTTACTTACGATGCTAAAGGATTAGCTCATACTCATTCTGGAACTATAAGATTAATGAATAAATAGAGTTTATCCATTTAGTCGAGAGTTTGGTTCAGAATGTTCGAGCTCGAGGTTTCGATGGACTGAAAATCATAGTCCCGATAGCTATCGGGATGACTGATATGAAAAAAGAGAATAACGAAGACTCGAACGAAGTGAGCTCATAAAAACCTTTAAAAAACAATAAATTCGCTGAATAAATCGAACATTATGGACAAACGCTAAATAAAATTATTTCACACAATAATCAATAGCCTTAATCATGTCTTGTTGAGTGATAATATGGTATTTATCATTTTCATATTTTACCATTACCGCTTTATTCCCTTGTTGAAATAACTTAGAAATAGCATTAATGCTAGTTTTCTCATCTACCATTGGAAATGGTTTTTCCATGATGTGTTTTACTGGTAAAAGTTTTAAATCAGGGTTTTCTAATAATTTAGCAAACAACTGATTGTCGGTTAAAGAACCCACAAAATTTCCATCTTCTACCACAGGAAGTTGAGATATTCCATATTGATTCATTAATAAGATAGCCTGCGAAACTGGATTTTCTGTGGAAACCGTTACCAAATGTTTCCCTTGATGGTCTTTAATTAAATCCAAAGCGTTTGTTTTCTCTTCGTCTAAAAACCCTCTATCTCGCATCCAATCATCATTGAACATTTTACCAACATAACGGCTTCCATGATCATGAAAAAGCACCACCACCACATCGTCTTTTGTTAATTCATCTTTTAATTGCAACAATCCTTTTATGGCAGACCCTGCTGAATTTCCAACAAAAATCCCTTCTTCTTTAGCTAACTTTCGTTGATAAACGGCTGCATCTTTATCGGTTACTTTTTCAAACTTATCAATAATACTAAAATCAACATTTTTAGGCAAAATATCTTCTCCAATGCCTTCTGTAATGTAAGGATAAATTTCATTTTCATCAAAAATACCTGTTTCATGGTATTTTTTAAATACAGAACCATAGGTATCTATACCCCAAATTTTAATGTTAGGATTTTTTTCTTTTAAGTATTTCCCAACACCCGAAACAGTTCCTCCTGTACCAACACCAACAACAAAATGAGTTATTTTTCCTTCAGTTTGCTCCCAAATTTCGGGTCCAGTTGAAAGATAATGGGCTTTTGTATTTGATGGATTATCGTATTGATTTACATACCATGAATTTGGTATTTCAGTTGCTAATCTTTTAGAAACAGAATAATAAGAACGTGGGTCATCAGGTGAAACATTGGTTGGACAAACATAAACATCTGCACCTACAGCTCTTAAAATATCCATCTTTTCTTTGCTTTGCTTATCACTTAATACACAAATTAGTTTATATCCCTTAATGATGGCCACCAATGCCAACCCCATACCAGTATTTCCTGAAGTACCTTCTATTATTGTTCCGCCTGGTTTTAAACGCCCATCTGCCTCAGCATCTGCTATCATTTGTACTGCCATTCGATCTTTCACAGAATTTCCTGGATTTGTGGTTTCTACTTTCGCTAATACTAAAGCATCAATGTCCTTAACTATTTTGTTAAGTTTAACTAGTGGAGTGTTTCCTATTGTTTCTAAAATATTATTGTAGTACTTCATTTTTACTTATTTATGCATTAATTATTATGCACACAAAAGTAATAAAACACATTGTTTATTTAATTTTAATATCATCAAAAAATATTTTTCTTTTGTTATAGAAAATAAGACCATTGTATAATTCATTTCTAAATGAACGAGCTAGATTTATAAAAAGAAAGTACTTTTGTTTGGAAATTTTCTATTGAACTTTCAGAAGCTATACTTAAAAAAGTTACTTATCAAAAAACTCAACTACGATACTATTTTAGAAATCAGCACTAAAAATTTAGTGTATAATTTATCTATTTTCCGTTCTTTT
>Ga0210039_1002989_pt1 | contig 13356 bp, 5 predicted proteins | sample CryGeyCG2114_250_3_FD_185460 | JGI IMG/M metagenome (GOLD analysis project Ga0210039, IMG submission 185460) | Groundwater microbial communities from aquifer - Crystal Geyser CG17_big_fil_post_rev_8/21/14_2.50 (SPAdes) (version 2) | ecosystem: Environmental > Aquatic > Deep subsurface >...
TGGGCCGCGAGACGAGTAATCGACCGAGTAGAAGTGGGTGGCCTCGTAAAGTGTGATTGTCGGGAGCAAACTCCCACCGCCATTGTCGGTGGTGACCTCGATGGCCTGGGCCTTGGACACCTCCAGCCAGAGGTAGAACCCCGTGCCTTGAGTGGGCAGCGTGCCCGCAGCCACGACAGGCAACGTGTCGTACAACGTGGGGACGACCGACTGGATGCCGATCAACACGGAACCACCCGCCGCGCTTCGATTGAGCACCCGGAAGATGATGTCTCGAGAAGCGCCGCTCTCGTTCGGCCAGAAGAGCCGAGAGGAGTAGTCGTCGACGACGAGGGGCGTCATGGTTCCGGGATCGAGAAACGCCAGATCCGTGCTGAAGGACTTGGTTCCGAGCTGCGCAGCCAACAGCTCTCCGTCCGGCAGGGCGAAGGAGTAGTAGATCGCCTCACCGCCAGCGAGGTTCACGGTCTCTGAGAAGGGCAACGTCGCGGCGACGGTCGGGAGGTCTCGGACCTCGAGAGCAAAGCCAACGCCGAGGCCTCCAGCTCCATCCTGAACTCCCAGATCGATCCAAACATCGCTTGCGGTGGGGCTCGCGATTGGTAAGGAGAGGCCCACAGTTTCGCCCAGCAGCCGCCTAGTCTGAGGGTCGTACACCCGAATCACCGGCGAGCTCGGCAAGGTTGCCCCGCCGAGGCGAACCTCCTGCGGCACGTTGGCGGGAAGGCTGACCTCGTAGAGAGCGTGCGCCCCCTTCGGGTCGAAGACGCCCGACTGATTCAGTGGTGTCGCGCCGAGCGGTGTGGGTGTCGGCGTCGTCAGTTCGACCTTGATCTGGTAGCCGTACCCAACCCCGCCGACGTCTCCTCCGAGTCGGTTCTGGTTGTCGCGCACGCGGATGGCATAGGGCCTCGATTCTGTGGCCAGCAGCTCGAGGAGCGGCCCATCGTTCCATAGCCAGCGAGAGAAATAGCCATCATAGACGCCGAGCTCGAGATAGGGCTGCATGAGTGAATCCGGTGTGATCGTCACACGAATCCGCTGCCCAGCCTGCGCAAAGAACGTGAAGAAGTCGTCGTCGGTGGCGCTGCCTGGTCGGTCGTCGATGCGGGCGGGAACGGGGGGGCCGGCCGCCAAAGGGCTCGCGTCTGTGACCGAATCATTGCTTTCGAGCTCGCCCAAGATCTCCTCTTCACTGGCAATGACGGTGACGGTGTTCACCTGCCACGTGTAGTGGAAGTCTTCGATGAACCATACGGACGAATTGGGTCCTGGAGGGGCGATAAGCTCGACACGGCCGGTGTCCTGCACGTCGTCGGTGGTGTTCTGAGCTAGGTAGGCATGGGTCGCTGGGTCCCAGACGATGAGCGCCGGTTCGTGAACCGCATAGTCCACCAATGGAGCGGACGAAGCCTCGGCTCGGATCATCGAACTGGCCCCGCGGTCCATTCTCGAGAAGCGCACGCGCTTATCGTTCCCACCGCTATAAGCCAAAGGGAAACTCCCCTCGTCGAGGACCTCGATCGGAACTGTGTAGAAGCTCGCGCGATAGGTGTAAGTCGGTCCGCCGACGTTGCTGGGGATCGCCTGATAGTTCAGCAGATCGTAGACTCCCAGGAAATAGGTCCCGGTCTCGGTGACAAAGAACTCCCTGAAGTCGCTGGTCCCGTTGGGCGTGAACATCGCGCGGAGAAAGGAAGGAACGCTGTCTCCGGAGATATCGAGAGAGCAAAAGCAGTCCGAATCTTCGACGTCGAGATCGACACGGATGAGCTGCCCCGCCTCGGCTTCGAACCGAAAGAAATCGATGTCGTCGGTGTCGGTGAATTCGCCGATAGTCCCCGCCACCGTGAAGGGCAGGGTCATGATTGGTAAGTCCTGACTTGGGTAGTCGTTCGGCTCCGCTTCTTGGACCGCGACGCAGGCGAGGGGGTTGTCGGTCGGATCGAAAAGATTCGGACAACCGTCGCAAACATCCCCCAACCCGTCCGAGTCTTGGTCGAGCTGGTCGCTGTTGGGCACCGTTGGGCAGTTGTCATCGCCGTCAGCAACCAAGTCTCCGTCTTGATCATCTAAGTTGGGCAGTTCATCGGGAACCTCGACGAGGTCGAGCTCACTGTCGACCAAGTCCACGCCTTCGGCGCTGTCTTGCGGGTCGGTCGTGTCGTCGATCTCCGACTCGTCAGCGACATCGATCTCCTCGTCCGCCGGAAGGTCTTCGAGGGTCTCGACCGCATCGATGGCGCTGTCACCGTCTTTCTGCCGACTTCCCTCGTCATCACAACCAGTCGCCGCGAGCAATAGGGCGACGCTCACGCTGAGCACAAGTACAGGAAGTCCACGGGTCATGAGCCTATCTCCACAATGGTCACAGTCTCGTCGAGAAGAGACGTTCGCGGGTCTTTGCTCGAGCGCCAACCCATCCAGCCTATCATTGCTAGCCGACACGCCGCTTTGAAGCAACCAAGGTCGTCTCGAACACCCTCGAGGTCGAGGCGTTGAGCCTCGAACGCCAACTGGCTCTTCCTCACGGCGACGAACTGTGATAGGCAAGCTTCTTTCCTGCGCCGCGTTTGGCGGAGGTGGGAGAAGCAGGAGAGCTTCGCGCGGCCTCGCAAGGGGCTCGTGACATTCTCGGCTGCGTGCATTCACTCAAACGTCCGTTCGCTCCAGCGACTCGAACCGACAAGGATTGATGGTATCTGATGGTGATTCAACGAAAACCCATGACTCCAATCGGTTACATGAAACTCAAGGCTGAGCTTCAGGAGCTTCGGGAGGTCAAGATCCCAGCCAACGTCAGAGCCATTGAGGAAGCCCGAGCCCACGGCGACCTCTCCGAAAACGCCGAGTACAAGTACGCGAAAGAGCAGCAAGGCTTCATCCGAGGGCGTGAGACCGAGCTCTCAGGTCTGCTTGCCGTTGCAGAGGTGATCGACCCTGCCAGCCTGTCGGGCGATCGGATCATGTTTGGAGCTACGGTTCGGCTGATGGACCTCGACAACGACGCCGAGGTGACCTACACGCTCGTCGGCGAGAACGAGTCCGAGGTGGTCAAGGGCCGCATCTCGATCACCAGTCCTATCGCGCGCGGCCTCATCGGCCGCAACGCTGGGGACGAGGTGTCCATCGTGACGCCCAAAGGCCCGCGGGTCTTCGAGGTCGTTGATGTCCAGTTCCTACCTTGCGACAGCTGGACCTAATCAGCCTCGAACTCGCTCGACGGAGTAGACGCCGGGTATCCGCGCGAGTGTCTTGATGGCGGTCTGCAGCTGTTTGATGTCTTTGACCAAGACCTCAAAGGTGTTGACCGCCCGCTTATCCTCCGTCGTTCGGCAGTGCGCCTGCGTGATGTTGATGCCCATCACAGAGAACGACTGAGAGATGTTCGAGAGCATTCCAGGTCGATCGGCGCAGACCACGCGGACGTTGACCGCCCTCTTGGCTTCGGCTGGGGTGGTGCTCTTGATATCCCAGTAGCAGTCCACCTGTCGCTCGGGCTCCAGAAGGGCGCTCTTGGTGCAGTCTGCGGCGTGGACCGTGACCCCTCGGCCTCTGGTCACGAAGCCTATGATAGGCTCCCCTGGAACGGGTGCGCAGCACTTGGCGAAGCGCACCATCATGTCCTCGACGCCATCGACGTTGATGCCGGTCTTGGAGCGTCCGCGCAGCCGGTCCATCAGCTTGCCGAAGCGCCCTTCTTCCTGGACAGTGGGCTCTTTCCCTTCCTCTTCTGGTGGCGCAAACTTGGCGGCCACGGTCTCTGGCTGCAGCTTCCCGAGTCCGACGTTGACTTGGATCTCGTCACCGTTCGCGCATTTGAGCGAGCGCGCGATCTTCTCCAACTCGCCGGCTTTCTCGAGCTTCGCCAAATTCAGGCCGTAGCGCCGGAACGTTTTCTCGAGCAGTTGCCGCCCGATTTGTTGGCTGCGTCCCCGCTGTTCCTTGCGAACCACCTGGCGGATCTTGGTGCGCGCCCTCGAGCTGACCACAAACTGCAGCCAGTCCTGCTTCGGCCGCTGGTTCGCGCTCGTGATGATCTCGATGATGTCGCCGTTCTGCAGTTGGTGCCGCAGCGGCACGAGCTGGCCGTTGACGCGGGCTCCCGCGCAATGATGGCCAACTTCCGTGTGCACGGCGTACGCGAAGTCCAGCGGTGTCGACCCCTTGGGGAAGCTGCGAACCTCACCTTTAGGCGTAAAGACGTACACCTCGTCGGCGAAGAGATCGATCTTGACCGTCTCGAGAAACTCTTTGGGGTCGGTCAGATCCTGCTGCCACTCGACGAGTTGCCTCAACCAGGCGAACTTCTTCTCGTCATCTCCAGGAGTGATGCGCCCTTCCTTGTACATCCAGTGGGCCGCGATCCCTTCCTCTGCGACCCGATGCATCTCGCGGGTTCGGATCTGGACCTCGATACGCTCTTGGTAAGGCCCAATCACGCTGGTGTGGAGGGACTGATACATATTCGGCTTGGGGATCGCGATGTAATCCTTGAACCGGCCGGGAATCGGCTTCCAGTGGTTGTGGATGATCCCCAGCGCCTCGTAGCACTGAGGCACACTGTCGACCATCACCCGGAAGGCGAGCATGTCGTGGACCTGGCCGATCTCGACGTTGCTGCGCTTCATCTTCGTGTAGACCGAGTAGATGTGCTTGGGACGTCCCTGCAACTCGAAGTCCTTGAGCCCAGCGTCGGCCAGGACTCGGTGCAGGATCTGCAACACCTCCTCGATGTAGCCTTGACGCTCCTCTTGGGTCTTGGCGATCTTCGCGATGAGGTCCGCGGACTCTTCGGGATGCAGGTAGCGCAGCGCCAGGTCTTGAAGCTCGACCTTGATCCAGCTGATCCCTAGGCGATTGGCCAGCGGTGCATAGATGTCGAGCGTCTCTTGTGAGATGTCCTGCTGCTTCTTCTCCGGCATGTGCTCCAGAGTCCTCATGTTGTGGACTCGGTCGCAGAGCTTCACGAGAATCACGCGCAGGTCGCGGCTCATGGCCACGATCATTTTTCGGAAACTCTCGGCTTGCCGCTCTTCTCGCGTGTTGAAGGTCAGCTTGCTCAGTTTGGTCAGGCCATCGACGAGAAACGCCACTTCCTCACCGAAGTGTTCTTTCAACTCTTCGAGAGTGGTACTGGTGTCCTCCACGACGTCATGCAGCAGGCTGGCGCAGAGGCTCGCCACATCGAGCTTGAGCTCGGCGACGATCTCAGTGACCTCGATCGGGTGAATGATGTAGGGCTCGCCGGACTTGCGGAACTGCCCTTCATGGCACTTCACTGCAAACTCGAACGCGCTGCGAAGCGTGACGATATCGGGCGCCGGATGGTAGCTGCAGACCTTGTCCTTGAGCCGATCAAAGCGCTGCTGAAGCGAAAAGGTTAGCCCTTTCGGCTCGCCCGCGACTATCGAATCGCTTGTAGACCCTGATGTGTTCATCGGGCAGTCGCCAGCCTACTCGCAATCCAGCGTAGCAGTGTCGTTCCCAACGCACCCCGCTGGCAGAGCGGCCATGCTACACTCGCCGAGGATTTCGAGTCAACTTCCGGCCATGATAGGCTAGTCGCCTCGACTTGACCGACGTGAAGATCCTGAGAGTGCTATTTTGCGACGGATTTGCAGATGAAATCGCGCATGACGGCCAGCTCTTTGTCCGTGGTCCTGAATTCGGTGAGCTTGCCATACCAATGACAAGCCTTCTCTGGGTTCTGCAGTTGTCGCTCGTACATGTAAGCCAGATGTTCGACGGATTGCTCTGCATCTGGGTACTTCGCCACATACAGCTCATAAAGCTCTGCAGCCTTGGCGTATTCCCCGGAGCCGTAGAGCGCCGCCGCGTAGCCGAGGTGGGCAGCCGTGTTGTCGGCATCAATCCCATAGGCGGCCTCGAACTGCACCAATGCCGACTCGTAGTCGAGGAAGGACAGGTAAATCGCGCCAAGATTCAGACGTGAGTCCAAGTGGTTGGGATGGTTCGCACCGGCCGCTTCGAAGAGCTCCACAGCCTGGGGGACCTTGTCCTGTTGGAAGGCGATCAAGCCCAGAAGGTTCAACACTTCGGCACTCGTGGGGTCGGCCTCTTTGGCGCGATCCAAGACGTACTGCGCCAACGCGACCTTCTTCTGTGAAAGGGAAATGACGCCGAGCGTGTAAAGCGCCGCGACGTTCTCCGAATCGATGGTCAGCACCTCTTTCGCCATTCGCTCGGCCTGCACCATGTCACCTTTCTCGAGGTAAGCGATCGACATGTCGTTCATGGCCTCGAGATTGTTGATGTCGCGGGAAAGCGCGTTGCGGAAGCTCTCGATGGCGCCTGCGGTGTTGCCAGAGGCGAGCAAAGCACGTCCGTAGGCGATGAAGACTGCCGGATCTTCGGGGCTGATCTCCTTGGCTTTAGAGTACTTCTCGGTCGCGAGCGCGTAGTCGCCCTGCTTTTCGGCGATCAACCCGAGATTCAAGGTGCTCTCGACGTGGTTCGGGTCGCGTTGGATGGCGTTCTCGAAGCGAGCCTTCGCCGAGTCGTAGTCCGGAATGTCAGACTCGAGGAATCCGACTCCATCGATGAACCACTCGTCTGCCGTCTTGGTCATGACCGGGTCGACCTTGACGACTTCCTTCTTGAGCGGGTCCTCGACGACTGGAGGCGGGCCACAAGCCGCCAACATTAGACCCATGAGCACCAACAACAACGTCACGTTTCGACGATTCTGAGTGGTAGCAACCAACTTCTTCCTCCGCACACACCCCAAGAGTCTGGGGGATTGATTCACCGTGGTTTCACCGCACCACACCAAGGGGTCAGCTCGCTCCCGGGCTGGCCTCAGGGCTCTCATCGACGGGCTCCTGCGCGGCCCCATCTTCTTTGGGAAGCTCGGCCGGCACGACATCCTTCTGACCGCGTGCGGCGGCGCCCAAGACGAACTTGCCTTCCAGCACCATGTTCGACGAGTGCTCGGTTGCGACGCCCTTCTCGTTGGTCACGGGGAAGGAGGTCGGGACCAACTCGGACATTCGCGCCGCGCTCTGACGGCTCCATCGGTTGTAGACCTTCAGCTGGTGGGCGAGGTTGAGGGCGAACTCGAAGCCCTTGATGGCCTGGTCCTCTGCTGGGTAGATGAGCTCGTCTTCGAGCCATGCGGTGTACTCGTCCTGTGCGTCTTGATCGCCTTGCAGTTCATCCGGAATGGGGAGCGCACGCAGGGCGTCGCGGAAGTCGATCGCCATCTCTCCGATCAAGAACGAAGCCGCCGCCGACCAACGAGCGACCTTCAGCTCAGTCACCGCACGGAAAGCCGTCTCAGCCGTGGCCAACGCGGCAGCCTTCTCGGGGATGCGCTTGCGCAGGACCCTTACCGGGAACTCCAGTTGAATGGCCTTGAAGTCGTCGTAGAGCCGCTCAGCCATCATGAAGCGCATCTCGGCGATCAAGGTCAGGGAGGGCTCGAGCTCCTCGGGGGTCATGGTCGGGATAATCTTCTCGATCTTCGCGAATTCCTTCTCCTGCGACCGCTGCCAGCCCTTTTGATTGCCGCCTTGCATGGCCTTGGCAATCTCGAGGTGGGCATAGATGTTCACCGATTTGTTCTCGGGGTACTGCTCGAGGTAGGTCGTAAACTGCGCGATCGCTTCGTCGTAGCGTTTGGCCTTGATGTAGATTTCGGCGAGGTGGAACACCGTTCCTTCTTGTGACACGAGCAGCGACGCATCGCTTAGCTTTTCGGCATCTTTGGGGTGAGCGTTGGGGCGCAGATATCCACCCTCATATTTGTAGACGTCGCCCTTCTTGTCAGGGTTTAGGGTCAGGTAGCGGCGGGCGTCAGCGACGGCGAGGTCGTATTGCTCGAGGCCTTCGCGAATCTGAACGGCGTTGAACAGGGCGACGAACGCGTTGGTCTGGTTTGCCTTCTTGAGGTCGACGCCCTCACCCTCTTGGTCGTCCGCCTTCTTTTCGACCTTCTTTTCGACCTTCTTCTCGCCCTTCTTCGCCTTGACCTTCTTGTCGCCGCTAGCGGCCAGCGCTGCCTTCTCGGACTCGATGGACGCCACTTCGTCTGGAACGAGCTCGAACATCTCGGCCGCCTTCTCGAAGTCGGTCTTCTGGGCGTAGAGCGTGGCGGCTTCGAAGGTCGAGATGGGCGCCTCGGGACGCTTGGGATAGGTGGCCCGGAACTCCTCGTACTTGTCGATCGCCTCAGCCACCATCTTGCCGTCGCGATAGATGTTCGCTGTTGAGAAGACCGCCGGCGCGATCAGGTTCTCTCTGTCGGGGAAGCGCTTCTTGAGGGTGTAGAGCTTCTCCGCAGACTCCCGATAGGATTTGGCCTCGTAGAGGTCTTCGGACTGTTGTCCGATCGAGTAGCCAACTGCATCCTCGAGTTCAGCCTTCTCATACACCTTGAAGTTGCCCTGAGTGATCAGCCACTCGGCCCAGTACTCGATCTTCGGCCAGTTCTCGGCTTTGTTGTAGAGGGCGAACATGGAGCCGACGGCCTGCCCGGCGTACTCGTGTTTCGGGAAGTTCGTCACGAGTTCGTCGAAGCGCTGAGCGGCTTCGTTGTAGTGGTAACGCGAGCGATAGATCTCAGCAGACCGCCAGAGGAACCCTGGGGTGTCTTCGTGGGTTGGGAAGAGGGCGGAGTACTGCCCAGCCGAGCGCACGAACGCGTTCTCTTGATCGGTGAGGGGAATCTCCTCCAACTTCTCCGAGTCTTTGGTCTCGGCGCGGAAGTACTTGGCATCGCCAGAGGCCTCGAGCGACCACTCGGGATCGACGGTTGCTAGGACGTTGGCGTAAACGAAGACTTGGCGGTTGGCGCTGACGCGCGTGTGATCCTCGCCATCTTCGGGCACGTTGTCTTTCAGCTCGATGACCTTCTGGTACTGCTCTGCTGCGGCGATGAGGTCCGGCAACACCTGGTCCGCCGCATCGCGGCGGAACTGCTCGGCGTTCTTCACGTCCTTTTTGAGCTGAGACAGCCGACGGTCGGAGTTCTCGTCCAGGATGTACGCGTAGTAGAAGTTCATGTCGTACGCGTACTGGCTCTCGGGGTAACGACGAAGGAACGTTTCGTGGTCCTTGCGAGATTGCAGGAAGAGCTTGTCCGCTTCGGCGTTGTCTTCGCGGTCGACCGCCTTGGTGGCCTCTAGGAGGTAGGTCGCTGCGAGGCTGTAGAGCTTGTCTTCGGCAAAGGTCTTGGCCTGCTCGGCCTCGCGCACGTTGTCCTTGTTGACCAGCATCCACTTCCCGTTCGGGTCGAAGGTGTCGATGAACTCACGAGTCGTGGTCTCGATGAGCTCGAGGTGGTTGTCGTTGAAGTGAGAGTCGATGATGCGCACCGCGTACTCAGGGATGCGCCCGTGCATCGGGTCTTCGCTCATCAACCAACGGTAGATGTCGACGCGATCGCCGAACTGCCCCTTCTCGCCCATGAGCTCCGCGAACTTTTCCATCTTCGAGCGCAGCCGCTCGGGCGTCAGCTTCTTCTCGAAGTAGTCTCTGGCGGGCTGCCAACCGGCTTCGGATTCGGCGTAGGCGACGATGAGGTCGTTGATCGCCTGATTTCTGAACGAAACCTCGCCGACGGGCAGCTTGTTCTCGTCGATCTTCCCGTTGGCATCCATGTATTCGGCGTAGCGAGCGTCGAGGGTCTCAACCACCTTCTTGAAGGTCTCGATGGCCTTCGTGAATCCTTCCTCGTCGCCGCTGTTGAAATAGGTCCAGGCGAGCTTGTACTGCGCGTAGTTGAAGATCTTGCTATCGGGGTATTGGGTGACGATGGTCTCGTACGCAGCTTCGGCGGTGCCCACGTTGTGGTTTTCGAAGTAGTACTCACCGAGGGAGAGATAGACGCGGTCTAGATAGATCGAGTCCTTGTAGACCTCTTTGAGGCGGTGCAGGTAGCCCACACCTTCCTTGGCCTCACCGGCGCGAATCAGACCGTCGCCGAGCTTGAAGAGGACCTCGTCGAGGCGCTCATAGCTGGCATGGCTGGCGACAATCTTCTTGTAGTACTCGATGGACTCGGAGTAGTCGGCGTTTGGAGCCTCTGGCCACTCTTCGGCTGGAGTGCCGAGCTCTTCCAACGACTCGAGCTGCTTTCCCCACTCGCGCATGTCGCGCAAGTTGCGGTAGCTCGCCATCTCCCACTTGTACTCAGCGATGCGGAACATCCATTCGGCGGCCTTGGCGTTGGTCGGGTCTTTTTGCAGAAGCTGCTCGAACTTCTCGACGAGCTTCTTGTTCTTCGACTCGATCTCCTTGAGCCGTTCGTCGACCTCTTCGGGATTGACGTCGCCCAGCTCGTCGTCCTGCTGTTGAGCGATAGGAGCCTTGCCCAGACCCTCGAGCGCTTTCTTGCGATCGGCTTCGGAAGCCGCCTTCTCTTCAGCGGAGCGTTCGTCGACCCCCTGTACCTTCGAGGTGGCGTCCTTGAGGGTCTCTTCGATTTCGCTCTTGCCTTGGTCGTCGTCCTTTTTCTTCGGCTTCTTGGCGAACGCCGCCGACGAAATCAAAGACAAGGTCAAAACCACCGTCAGGAACCAAAAAAAGGTTCGAAACTTCCGCATCCTCTAGCTCCTCAAGGGCTTCGATCGACCGCTCCAAAGGGGAATGGTCCAGTGAGTCCGGGGTCCAATACCGTCGATTGTTGCTGCCAGATCGAAGGCACGGAGTTGCATGACGGGGTAAAATACCCTCATCGTTTCGAAGCTTCAACGTTCAACAGCCAATCCAACACCAAAGAACCATCTCGGAGCCAGTATTCTAGGCCCCAAGACGCTCCGAAGGACCGGCGAAGCTACGAACGTGACTCTCTTTGCCGTCTTACAGGGGGCTCAGCCAAGGCCGCCGAACAGGACCTCGCTCAAGGCTCGGTAGTCGCCGCCACCGCTTCGACCTGGTTACATCGGTCTCCGAGGTAGCTCTTGTAATTGCCGACCTCGTCGACCCAATACTCACCCTCGAAGGGCCAGAACTGCCAGTCGTCCGCGACCAAGAAGAGCACCGTCGCCTCTTCCGACACGAACTCGCAGGGTTTACCTTGGGCGGCCAGACGCAGACAGACCTCGTCCAGATCCTTCTCGGAGATGTCGATTTCGATGGAGACCTCTGTGCTCGTCACGTCCCAATCCCGCAGCTCATCCTCGATTCCCTTGAGAATGTGCTGAGTCTTGAGCCCCGCTTCGAAACGCTTGGTCTCTTGCAGTCGCTCCAAGCTGGTGAGCAGGTCAGTGCCAAAGGCGCCCAGTTGCGGGGCGACCTCCTTCATCATGTTCACTTCGCGATCGATCTCGGTGACCACATGGTAGAGATTGAAGAACTCTACGTCGGCGAGCACGGCCTCGAGGAACAGTGTGGGAAGTTCGCTGTTGGCGCTGCGGTTCTCTGCCATCTCAACGACGGTTTGGTAGTAACCCATCGGGTCGTTCATGCTGGCGAGGAACTGCGTCAAGTAGGGCAGCTTCGCCAGGTAGACATCCTGGAAGGTCTGCAAGGCTTCCTTCGCTTCGTCGTAGCGGCAGAGGTTGAGGTAGACCGTCGCTTCCAAGACCCAAAGGTCGGGGAAGTAGTGATCGTCGTAGTAGGGCGAAGCCACGGAGTGGAACGTCCCTAGTGCCTGCCGATGGTCGCCCTTTAGGAAGTAGGTCCAAGCGGACTCGAAGAGCGCCTGCGGATAACGACTGCTGAAATGGCTGACCTTGTTGTAGTAGTAGAGGGCACCGTCGTAGTTCGTCGCCTCGTACGCGATTCGAGCGAGCGCCAGGTAGGCCAACTCAACGATCTCGTCATCGGTTTTGTCTTCGGAGGCCTCGCCGGCCACGATCGCGCCCTGGAAGTTCTCCACAGCGGTCTTGTACATCTTCACTTTCGGGTTGGACTGCATGACACCGGTCGCGTAGAGCGCCTTTGGATAGAGCGAACTGTCTGCGCTCACCTGCGCCAACAGCGCGATGGCGCGCTCGTACTCGCCCATATTGTCCATGAAGAAGCGCCCGACGAAGAAGTTGAAGCGATTTTGGAAATCATGGTACTTGTCGTCGATGTAGAGCTTGTCGAGGTCCGCCAGGCTGGCCGGGAAGTAGGCGGCCGCCTCTGCGCTCGCGACGAGCTGGTCGAAGGCGTCGACGAAATGGGGCCGCTCTCCGCCGTACATCACGACATCGCGCAAGATGGGGGCGGCGAGGTTGTGGAGCTCCAAAGCGTTGAACGCCGAGCCCTTGCAGAAGAGCGCGTCGTAGTACTCGTCTGTGTTGGGTGCTGGCTTGAACTCGACGTTGAAGTTGTGACAGGTCGCCAGCGCCTGCCACTTGTCCACGTTCTCGAAGTCCCGGAGCGCGTTGGTCACGCCTTGGAAGGAGAGCTGCATCTTGGCACTGTCCTGGTCGGTCTTCTGCTGGGCGAGGATTCGCTTGGTCGCTGCCGCGGCGATGTCGAATTGCTGCTTCGCGGTCTTCGCGCCCTGGGCCATCAACTTGCCGAGGTTACCGACGCCGGCGGGAAGGGGCTCGGGGCCTGAGGTGTCCGTCCCGACATCAGTCGAGGCGTCGGTCGTGGCCGCGCCCTTGGCGTGCGCCTTGATGACGTTGATGACGCGGTCACTGACGCCAGCCTTCTTGAGGTCTTTGGCGACGGTGTCGTTGAACTCGAACTTGTCACCGGAGTTCTCGATGATCGAGATCACGGTGTTCTCGTCGAGGCCAGCGCTGGCCATTCGCTTGATGTCTTCGAGCGAGAGGGCGCTCGCGCTGCTCGTCAGCGCAAGGAGGAGTGCCAGGGCGCCCAGGATAACCCAGAGGCGCGAAGGACCACTCACCATACCCAAAAGCGTCTGTCGTCGTCGGTTGCTCAGCACGATATCGTCCTCCGGGTCCAACACCCGAACGTAATTCCGCCGCGCTCGTCGGCGGGATTGGCCTTAGAGTTGGGGGGTAAAGAAGCTCGCCCCAAGGGTCACGACCGCTGGCGCCTTGGCGCCGTCGAACGAAGGGTAGAGATGCCAGCGAGCATCGAGGCGAACCGCCACCCAGTCCGTCACGAAGAAGCGAAATCCGCCACCCAACAAACCCTCTGGATGAACCGCCGTCACCGGCTCCGGCTTGGGGTCGAGACCGTCGAGCTCAGGTTCGTCGACGACCACGATGCCTGCGCCGGCAAGGAAAAAGAGATCGAAATGGCTGATCTTGTACGTCTGAAAAGACCACTTTCCATACAGGGGACTGAAGGCCGCGACGAGATCCGTCCGGAAGACCTGTTGGTCGCCGAGGTCGACGTTTTTCCGGATGCCGGCGCCATTCTTGGTCAGGAACGTCGTCAACTCAGAGTCTGACATCAGTCCGTTGTAGTCGGCGAGGAGCT
>Ga0210039_1002990_pt1 | contig 13356 bp, 14 predicted proteins | sample CryGeyCG2114_250_3_FD_185460 | JGI IMG/M metagenome (GOLD analysis project Ga0210039, IMG submission 185460) | Groundwater microbial communities from aquifer - Crystal Geyser CG17_big_fil_post_rev_8/21/14_2.50 (SPAdes) (version 2) | ecosystem: Environmental > Aquatic > Deep subsurface >...
ACGTAGCGGCATTTGCCCTTGAAAATATGTATGAAATCAATTACGAGATTGAACCGAATAGAAATGTGGCTCTGGTTAATATTGGAGCGAGCACAATAAATATAAACATCCTTAAGGGCGGGGGTTTCGTGTTCACCAGGGACAGCTCTCTTGGAAGCAATCTGTACACAGAAGCTATTCAAAAGGAATTCAGCATTACATATGAAAACGCTGAAAGACTTAAAAGGGGAGAAGCCATAGAAGGCGTCTCGCCCGAGGACGCATATTCTGCGGTTATGAACGCCTCGGAAGAAATAATCAATGAAATAGGGCGCTCGTTAGATTATTCCAAAAGCGCCACGCTGCATGAGGACATACATGAAGTAATACTGAGCGGAGGCGGAGCGCTTATAAAAGACTTCCCGAGGGTCCTCTCGGAAAAAATCGGGGTTGAATCAAAGGCGGCGGAGCCGTTCAAAAATATTGCTATACCTAAAAAATTTGATTTTTCATATATACAGGAAATGGCGCCTATGGCTGCCGTTGCCGTAGGTCTTGCGCTAAGGAGGCCGGGCGACAGATGATAAGAGTAAACCTCCTGCAGCTAAAACGTAAGAAAAAACCCAAGGCGGTTCCGGTATTCATAATCAACAGCGTCCTGTTCACCTTAGCGGCCATTATTGCGTCAGGGTATTTTTTTTACTATTACAGTTCCCAATTAGCCTTGCTCCAGCAGCAAAAAAAGACTAATGAGGCTGCAATAGCAGACCTGAAGAACAAGATAAAGGAAGTGGAAAACTATGAAACCCAGAAACAAACACTTGAAAAAAGAACAGGCATAATAGAACAGCTTAGAAAGAATCAGAGCCTTCCTGTAAGAATCCTTTCAGAGATGAACAATGTGCTGCCAAACGGCGTCTGGCTTCAGTCCATGTCTATAACAGGCAGTGAGATAAAGATAAGCGGCACAGGATTTGCAAATGAGGACGTGGTTAATTATGAAAAGAACCTTAAAAAATCGCCGCTTTTTACAGAGGTAAAGCTTCTTGGAACCCAGAAGTCAAGCGCGGGCAAAGTTGTAACTTATCAGTTTAATATAACGTTTAAGATAAAGGAAGGATAGCGTGGCTCTCAAGCTTGACATAAAACTTGACTTGAAAAAGATACCTAAGGGCGCAAGAATTGCCATAGCCGTTGCGCCGGCGGCAATCATCGCAATACTGTTTGTAATCCTTGTATTTATGCCTAAGACAAAGGAAATCAAAACATTAAAGACTGCCATATCTGCACAGGAAAATGATATAGCCAAAAATAGAACAAAGGCGGCAAAACTTGATATTCTTAAGATAGAAAATGATAAGCTCACTAAAAAGCTTAAAGAACTTCAGGAAAAACTTCCGGAAGAAGACAGCGTATCAGCGCTGATTCAGCAGATATCCGAGACAGCCGCAAAAGCAGATATAGACCTATTGACCTGGAAACCTGAGACAAAAAAAGCGCACCCGAGCGGCATAGTTGAGGAAATACCGTTTTCCTTAACCCTTGCCGGAACTTATCATAACCTCGGCGCCTTCTTCGGCAGCCTGACGAGATTAAACAGGATTGTCAATATCTCCGACATACAACTCAGGGACCCAAAGGCGCAAAAAGGAGAGGCGTCATTAAGTATAACAGTAAAAGCTGCAACCTTTTCAGCAGTGAAAGAGAAAGGCAAATGATACAGAAGACAGAAAACAGCAGAGCAGCAGAGCAGCAGAGCAGCAGTAAAAACTACTGGTCTACTGGGCTACTGTCTACTGTCTGCTACATGCTGTCTACTTTCCTCATAGCTTTATTATTTCTGGGGGCGTGTGATAAAAAAGCTCCTCTCTCTAAGGCAGCTCCTGCAAAAGCCGCTAAAGAGGCCGCTCTCAAGAGCGATGAGGCAAAAGGGGCTAAGACAGAGGAAGAGACATACACTTACGACAGAAAAGGCAAAAGAGACCCGTTTGTCTCTCTCGTTGTGACTGCGGTAGAAAAACCCAAGAAGGGGCAGACCCCTCTTGAAAATTATGATGTCAGCGCAATCAAGATTTTAGGCATTGTATGGACTGAGAAGGGTAATTTTGCAACAGTAGTTTTGCCTGATGGAAAAGCATATATGTTGAAAGAAGGCATGACTATCGGGATGCACGAAGGGAAAATCCAGAAGATAAATAAGAATAATATCGTTATCAGGGAAAGAATAAAAGACTACAAGGGACAACTTAAATCAAAAGAAACAATTTTGAAACTCCGCGAGGGGGAGGAAGAATGAGACAAAAATTAAGAATCTGCGCCTTATTGTTGGAGTTCTAATACTTGCATCAGGATGCGCGCCTACAACCGGCGTACAGGAAGAAAGGCAAATCGCCACGCTGACTGCGATAGACATCACAGACAATACGCTTAATATTAATGCGGACAAGCCGTTCAAATATACCATATACAAGCCTTCTGACCCGTATAAGGCAATTGTGGAGCTTCCGGATGTGAAGCTTGGCATTGCTGCAGGCAAAATCAAATCAGAGAAAGCAGGCATAACAGAGGTTATACCGTCTCAAACAGACGAGCCGCTTTTAACCAAGCTGGAGATACTCCTTTCTTCTCCAGCAGGCATCGTGCCCGGCTATAAGGACACCCTGCTGACACTCAACATTATTAATCTGGAAGAAGAACTTAAAGCAAAGACAACTGAGAAAGCGGCTGAAACGCCAAAGACAGAGGAAACCAATATCGCAGCAGAGAAAATAGAAGACGCCTTTAAAGAAACTAAAACAGTAGAAATTGCAAAACCGGAAGAAAAACCAAAGACAGCACAAAAAGAAGAACCGGCATTGCCAAAGGCAGCTGCGCCAAAAGCTCTTCCGCCTGCAACATCAATTGTAAAAGTAAATATTGAAAAGGAGCAGGATGTCCTGAAGCTGACAATAAAAGGCAACGGCTCTCTGAACCCTAATGTTTTTGAACTTGACAACCGGACCGTTTTAGACATGCCTAATGTTACGCTTGAAGCGCCATTGCCCAAAGCACAGGCGCCGCTTAAAGGCATCAGGTCAGGCAAATATAAAGACAAAACAAGAATTGTGCTTGACCTGAAAGAAAAAACAAGCTTTACTGTCACCTCAATAGAGGATTCTGTAATAGTAGCATTCCAACTCCCTGAAAAAGAAACATACGCCGCAAAGGCAGAAAAACCTGCCAGTGTGGAAACAAAAACTGAGGGAGCAACGCCTGAAAAGCCTTCGCCTAAGGCGAATGAAGAAGGCAAATACAAAGGGCAGATAATTTCTCTTACTTTTCAGGATGCTGATATAGTCCCTATATTAAGGGATCTTGTTACGTTTCAAGGGAAGAGTTCAGTCATTGACCCATCTCTAAAGGGCAAGAGGATTAACCTTCAGTTGGATCATGTGCCCGTTGATCAAGCTATGGATATAATACTCCAGACACACAACCTTGCTAAACAGGAAGAAGGCAACGTAGTATGGATTGCGCCGATTGATACATTTACCAAAATGTCAAAAGAAAAAACAGCGGCAAAAGATGTGGAAGAAAAGGCGACAGCTGCATTGTCGCCTCTTGAAAGAAAAACATATCGTCTTATGCATGCAAATGTAGAAACTGTAAAGAATCAGTTATTAGGCGTAAAACTAACTTCAACAGAAGACAAAATAACAAAGGAATGAACAGTAACGACTACATATGATGAGAAGGAAAAGATCCTCTCACCCAGAGGGACTGCAACTTCAGATAGAGCATCTAACGTGCTTGTAGTTACTGATATACCGACTAAAATAGCACAAGTTAATGATTTTATTAAGGAAATCGATCAACCCATAATGCAGGTTATGATAGAGGCAAAGATAGCATCTGTCAGCAGCGATTACAGTGAAGCATTAGGGATAAGATGGGGAGGAACTATCGGAACCCCTCCTGCTGGTATTGGCATAGGCGAGATTAAAAGCGGGACCTTTTCTGTGAATACTCCTATAGCAACTGGCGGATCCGCTGCTGCAATTACCGGCGGCGTCTTAGGATTAAGCTTAGGAAGCGCAAGCACTGTGCAGGTGAACCTGTCACTTTCTGCCCTGGAATCAGTCAATAAGGCAAAGACAATATCAAACCCAAAGATACTGACACTGGATACTTTGCCAGCCACTATTACTTCGGGGCGGACCATCTACGGAAGGGTTCCAGATGAACAGGGCGTTCCAAAGTTACAGAAGGTAGACGCGACCTTAAGCCTTACGGTCACACCCCTGATTAAGCGTGCGCCTGATGGTTATTATGTCCTGCTAGATGTAAAGGTTAAAGATGACAGCCTTGTCAGTGCAAATCCGCTTGTGATTAACACAAAGAGCATAAACACAAATGCACTTGTAAAAGACGGCGACACATTGGTATTAGGAGGGATATATACCACAGAAATAGCAGAAAGTGAAGCAGGAATTCCACTTTTAAGCAAGATACCGATTTTTGGATGGCTATTTAAGACAAAGACCCAGACAGGGCCTAATGTTAAAGAGATGCTTATATTCATAACTCCAAGAGTTGTAACCAAGCCGTAAGGATTTATCCTGCGATGGCTATCAGATACCTTACGTCAGGAGAATCGCATGGCAAAGCGCTTATAGGAATCCTTGAGGGCGTTCCCTCAGGGCTTTCTGTTTCTTCCGTCGGCATAGACATAGACTTAAGAAGAAGACAGGGAGGCCACGGCCGCGGCGGAAGAATGAAGATAGAGGCTGACCGCGCCCAAATACTGTCAGGCGTCCGCTTCGGGAAAACAATCGGCTCTCCAATAGCTCTCCTCATAGAAAATAAAGACTGGGAGAACTGGCAGGAAATAATGAGTGTACCCCCCCCTAATCCCCCCCTTACTAAGGGGGGGATTAGGGGGGGTGATGTTACCAGTCCGCGCCCCGGGCACGCTGACCTTGCGGGCGCAGTTAAATATGACACGCATGATATGAGGAACATCCTTGAGCGCTCCAGCGCCAGGGAAACAGCAATGAGGACAGCTCTTGGAGCGATAGCAAAAAGGTTTCTATCTGAATTCGGCATTAAGATAGGCAGCTATGTCATACAGATTGGTAATCAGGTATCAGGTGTCAGGTATCGGGTGTCAGGTGATAGGAAGGAAGGGGACTGTCCCAGATTTACGGACGCAGTCGTAGAATCGGGACTGTCCCCAAAAAAGCTGCTATCTCTCTTTAAAAAAGCCGAGAAATCTCCTGTGAGATGTCCTGATAAAAACGCATCTCTAAAAATGGTGCAGTTAATAGATACTGCCGCAAAAAACGGAAATTCCCTTGGCGGAATCTTTGAGGTCTTTGCATCAGGCGTTCCTGTCGGGCTCGGCAGCCATATACAGTGGGACCAACGGCTTGACGGAAGGCTTGCGCAGGCCTTGATGTCTATTCAGGCTATTAAGGGCGTTGAAATCGGCATGGGTTTTGAAATGAGCAGAAAATCAGGGTCTGAGGTGATGGATGAAATTTTTTTCAGAAAGGTGTCAGGTGTCAGGTGTCAGGTATTAGGTGATAGTAAAAACAAAGACCTGGAACCTGAAACCTGGAACCTGAAACCTGGTTTTTACAGAAAGACAAATAACGCAGGCGGTATTGAGGGCGGGATGACAAACGGAATGCCGATAATAATAAGGGCGGCAATGAAACCAATACCTACCTTAAGAAAACCGCTTCACTCTGTTGACGTCAATACAAAAAAAGCGTTAAAGGCTGCTTACGAACGTTCTGATATATGCGCCGTGCCTGCTGCGGGCGTTGTAGGCGAGGCAATGACAGCGCTTGTTATAGCTGACGCCTTTTTGGAGAAATTCGGCGGCGACAGTATGACAGAGGTTAAAAGAAATTATCAAGGTTATTTGGAGAATCTAAGAAGGTTCTAGTTATCAGGTGTCAGGTGTCAGGTGTTAGACTGAAACCCCGAACCTGAAACCTGAAACCTAAAACAGGTGTCAGGGGGAAATAGATGAAAGGCTACCAAGAGTTAAAGGTCTGGAAGAAAGCTTACGATTTATGTTTGGAGATATATAAGATAACTAATACTTTCCCTGCGTCAGAGAAATATGGATTAACAAATTCTCTAATCAAAAAACTGGCACCTGAAACCTGATGCCTGGCACCTGAATTATGAAAAATATTGTGCTGACCGGTTTTATGGGAACAGGGAAATCCGAGGCGAGCAAAGAACTTTCAAAAGTTCTCGGCTGGAAGGCAATAGACGTTGACACAGAGATAGAAAAATCTCAGAGGATGAAAATCACCGGGATATTTAAACAGCTCGGAGAGCCGGGGTTCAGGGACCTTGAAACAGAGATGATAAAAAACCTTTCTAAAAACAAAAATGTTATTATCTCAACCGGCGGCGGCGCTGTCTTAAGGCGGGAGAATATGGACGCCTTGAGAGAAAACGGAGTAATAATCTGCCTTACCGCCGCACCTGAGACCATACTGAAACGGACCAGCAGCAATAACGACAGACCTCTGCTTCAGGTAGAAGACCCTTTAAAAAAAATTCAGGAACTCCTTGAATTCAGAATGCCTTATTATGGAAAAGCGGATATAATGATAGATACGGAAAATAAAACACCTCTTGAGATTGCAGAAGAAATAATTGAAAAAATCAAAAAAAGGGGCTAGGTGCCAGGTATCAGGGATTAGACTGAAACCTAACACCTAAAACCTGAAACCTGATAAAGAAATGGATAAAATTAGAGTCAAACTTGGAGAAAGAAGCTACGACATCTGTATCGGAAGCAATATCATTGGGAAGATTGGGGCCAAGCTGAAATCTTTAAACTCAATCCCTAAAACCGCAATCATAAGCAACCCGACCGTATATGGGCTTTACGGCAAAAAAGTTCTGAATTCCATAAAGTCGTCTGGATTTGACGCCGTCCCGGTAATAATTCCTGACGGAGAAAGATACAAGGACGTAAGCATAGTTCAGAAGATTTACGGGGAGCTTCTCAGGCACAGGCTTGACAGAAAGTCCGCTCTCATTGCGCTCGGCGGCGGCGTAATCGGAGACATAACGGGTTTCGTTGCATCAACATACATGAGGGGAATTGCTTATATGCAGATTCCAACAACACTGCTTGCTCAGGTTGACAGTTCAGTGGGCGGAAAAACAGGAGTTAATCACAAGCTCGGCAAAAACATGATAGGCTCATTCTACCAGCCAAAACTTGTATGGATAGATATTGATACATTGAAAACCCTTCCTCAAAAAGAAGTGCTTGCTGGGCTTGCCGAAGTAATCAAGTACGGCGTGATATGGGACGCAAGGCTGTTTGCGTTTTTAGAGAATAACAGAGACAAAATTCTTAGGCTTGACAAGAAGTCATTAACTCACATAATCAAATGCTCCTGCGAAATTAAGGCAGCGGTCGTCTCTAAAGATGAGAGGGAAGCCGGGTTGAGGGCAATATTGAATTATGGACATACGATAGGCCATGCAATAGAGACAGCCACCGGATATAAAAAATATCTTCACGGAGAGGCCCTTGCCATCGGAATGCACACTGAGGCAAGACTCGCAGAAAGACTTGGCATTGTCAGTGAAAAATCAGTCCGGAAGATAAAATCCCTTATAGATTCTTACGGCCTGCCTTCAGAGACGCCGTCAAAGATAAATCTCAAATCAATGATGTCTTCAATGCAGCTTGATAAAAAAGCAGTTGCAGGAGAGTTGAAATTTATACTGCCCGAGCGCATTGGAAAGGTGAGGATTCAGAAAGGGATTAAGGAAGGCCTAATAAGAGAGGCCTTAAAGACGGCATGAGAACTTTTTGTTTATTTTTTCTCACCCTTTCCCTAAAAACTTCCTTACATCCCCGACGCGCATTGTAATCCTCATGGTATCAAGGTATTCAAGGATTGGAACGGCGAATTTGCGGGAGGTGTTAAGGATGTCTCTGAACTCTGCAACTGTCATCTCCTTCTTTTTGCTGAAGAAGTCTTTCAGCGCATCAATTATCTTTTCGTAAACAGGCTTTGTGACATACATGGTCTCGTTAATCCTTACAAGGCTTCCCTGTTTCGCCATGAGTTTAAGAATATCATCAAGCTGTCTGGGCTGCATCTTGAGAGCAGTTAAGAGTTCATCTTTTAACTGAGGCTGAAAGCCAGACTGCTCAAGCATATTCAGAATCTTTGTCTCAATGCCTTTATCAATTTCTGAGAGTAAGACTTTAAAGGATGAAAGGCGCATGAGGTCTTTATCCATTACAACATTGTTCATTGGCGCTGTAAGCGCATTAAATATTTTCTGGTCAATCTTAAGCTGCGCCCTCACCTCTTCTTTTGGCATCCCGGTTTTCAAGGGATTTTGTTTATGAAAGGTCTTCAGGATTTTATCAATGCCTGCCCTGCTTGCATTTACCGCATCGCTGTGAATAAGAATGCTTTCATGCTGCACTATCGCGCCTTTCTGTTCCAGCGCTTTTACCGCATCCTGTATTGCAGGCACATCCGCATTTATCCAGCCTTCCAGAGCGGTAATAGCCAGCCCATTCACCCCTGCTTTTTTAATTTTTACTGCCAGCTTCTCCTCAAGTGTTCCGAGTTCCAAAATCTTCAGGTCTTCTATCCCCTCGGCTCTCTTCCTCCTGCCCGGATGCGCATCAAGAATTTCTCCTCCGCCTATTGTCTCAACAGGCGAGAACCTTCTTATAATATATCTGTCTCCAGACACTACAATAACAGGCGCTTGAAGCCTCAATTGGCAGTAGCAGCCCTCGGCGTGTTTTATTTCTTCAAGGTTATACAAGATTACTCTTGCAATCGTCTCGGATGTTCCTGAATGAAAATGCACAAGGCTTCTATTTTTTAATACCGGCGAATCCTTGAGAAGTTCAATCTTTGCATCAATAACCCGAGTAGGGAAAAACCTCTGAGGGACAACCGCTGCATCCCCGCGTTGGAGGCTCTCTTTCTCAACACCCGCAAGATTTATTGCAACCCTCTGACCTGCATAAGCGGTCTTAATGGATTTTCCGTGGCTGTGAAGACCGCGCGCCTTGCTGGTTATATTTGCAGGAAGTATCTCAACCGTTTCATCAACAGAAAGGCTTCCTGAAATAGCAGTCCCGGTAACAACAGTGCCGAATCCCTTCAGCGTGAAAACCCTGTCAATGGGAAGCCTGAAAAGCCCTTTTGTCAGCTTTGGCTTTACTGTTAGGGCAACGTCTCTGATTTTTTTCTTCAGGAGTTCTATATTCTTCCCTGTCTTTGATGAAACCGGGATTATATCCGCTCCTTCAAGGAACGTCCCTTTCACAAAATCCTTCACTTCTTCTGAAACAAGTTTTATCCAGTCATCTTCAACAAGGTCTGCCTTTGTAATAACAATCAGCCCTGATTTGATTTTAAGGAGGTTGCATATTGAGAGATGCTCTCTGCTCTGAGGCATTATCCCTTCGTCTGCCGCGATAACCAGGATAACAATATCAATGCCGCCTGCGCCTGCAAGCATATTTCTTACAAGCCTCTCATGCCCGGGGACATCAACAATCCCCACTGTAAGCCCGTCAGGATAAATAAGGTCTGCAAAGCCGAGGTCAATTGTTATGCCGCGTTCTTTTTCCTCTTTCAGCCTGTCAGGGTCTATGCCTGTCAGCGCCTTAACCAATGCGCTCTTGCCGTGGTCAATGTGTCCTGCTGTGCCGAGTATTACATAATACATAAATTTATTATATTGTAGTAAGCTTTATAGGTATAAGACAATGGAAAAAATTGCGATAACAATGGGTGATGCAGCCGGAATCGGGCCTGAGATAATTGTCAAAGCCCTTTACTGCGCTGAGATAAGAGATTTCTGCGCTCCGTTTGTAATCGGAAGCAGAGCTGTTATGCAGGAGGCGATAGACCTGCTTAAGCTGCCGCTTAAATTAAGGCTGATAAAAACACCTGATGAATGCAAATCAGGCATAGGGATGATTGAGCTTATTGATGTAGAAACATCTGAAGCTTTTGAAAAAGGCAAGGCAACTGCAAAGAACGGCAAGGCGTGTGTAAGTTACATAAAGAAGGCTGTTGAACTTGCTCTGAATAAAAAAGTTGACGGAATTGTCACTGCGCCGATTTCAAAAGAGGCATTGAAGATGGCAGGCATAAAATGGCACGGCCACACTGAAATGCTTGCCGAGCTTACAGACACAAAAGATTACGCCATGATGCTTGCCGGAGAGCCTTTAAAGGTGATTCTTGTCACGATACATACTCCGCTCAGAAGCGTTCCGGACATGATTACAAGAGAAAGAGTATTAAAAACCATAAGGCTTGCAAAGAAGGCATGCAGTATGATGGGGATAGAAAACCCGAGGATTGCAGTTGCAGGATTGAATCCACATGCAGGAGAAGCAGGGATATTCGGAGATGAAGAAAGCAGTGAGATTATCCCTGCAATTGAAGAGGCAAAAAAATTCGGAATTCATGCTGCAGGCCCTTATCCGCCTGATGCGGTATTCAACAAGGCGTATAATGGTGAGATTGATATGGTGGTATGCATGTACCACGACCAGGGACTGATACCGTTGAAGATGATTGCCTTTGACAGGGGCGTGAATGTGACCATCGGACTGCCTTTTATCAGGACATCGCCGGACCACGGAACTGCTTATGACATTGCATGGAAAGGGATTGCCAATCCCTCAAGCATGCTTGAGGCAATAAAACTGGCAGCAAGGCTTAAGATATAGAATTGGGCTATAAAGACAGCCCCTCTGTCTTTATAACAAGCCAGCTAACACGTTCTTTTTCAAGAAAGAGTTTTATGCGCGCGGGAGTCTTGAGGTCTCCGATTATATAGCCTGTCTGGTTTCCGATGGTTGCAATAACAAGGAGGTCAAATTCAGCAGTTGCCAGTTTTTCTTTTACCTCTATTTTCAGGTTTTCGTATTCTATCTTTATGCCGGAAAGAGCTTTGAACTGGCTTCCAAGTATCTGTTTTATAAGTATGTAAGTAAGCCCCTTTTCATCCTGATAATTGAATGAAACTTTTGCCATTACCTTATCAATCTCTTTTTTCTCTATTGCCTCTGCGCCCTCTTTTATAAGCTTTTTAATCCTCGCCTCATCAGACGGCCAGAGAAAATAGATAAGCGCCGGAGAAATGATTAAAAGGAAGAGCAATATAACTGATTTCTTACTCATTGGTTATATTATATTTCACATCAACCTTGATGTCCTTTCTCAGCGAATGATAAACAGAGCAGTATTTCTCCTGAGAAAGGGCTATAACCCTGTCCATCTTCTTTGGCGTAATGTTCTTCCCTGAGATATTTATAACCAGCTCCATCGTCTTATAGTATTGCGGAGGCGTGAGATTTCTCTCGCCCGAATAATCAATCTTAAAGCTTGTTATTTCGGCTCTCATCTTCCGCAGAAATGACACTACATCTATTGCCAGGCATCCTGCAACACTCATTAATAAGGTTTCAGTGGGCGAGCATCCCCACTGAAATTGTGCGTCATAATCTACCTCTTCACCCCGCTGTGTTCTGCCGTGAAAGATTAATTCCTTTTCCCATGTTAAAGCGCCCTTATTTACAGGCGGTATCTTCTCCTTGTAACCTACCAGGTCTAATGTCTCTTTTTCCTCTGCCATTCATTCCTCCTCATATTTTTATGTTACGGCACTTATTGCATTTTTAATTATACCAAGCATTCGCCCAAGATTTTCAATGCTGATGCTCAAAGGCGGCATTATCACCATAACATTCCCGAGCGGCCTTATGAAAACTCCGTTGTCTCTCGCATGATATGCAGCCTTCCATCCCATCTTCTCTTCCCATGCATAAGGCTCTTTTGTGTTTTTATCTTTTACGAGTTCCACCCCTGCCATAAGCCCTTTATTCCTTGCGTCTCCTACATGGGGAAGTTCCGATATTTCCTTAAGCCATCCTTCAAGCAGTTCTATCTTTGGCTGGAGATTCTTCAGTGTTTCTTCTTTCTCAAATATATCCAGGCAGGCAAGAGCCGCTGCACATGCCAATGGATTGCCTGTATAAGAATGTCCGTGAAAGAATGTCTTAAGCTCCCTGAATTCACCCAGGAACGCATTGTAGATTTCATCTGTTGCAATTGTCACTGCCAACGGCAGATAACCTCCTGTGATGCCTTTTGACAGGCACATTATATCAGGCGTCACAGCTTCATGCTCGCAGGCAAACATCTTTCCTGTCCTCCCGAATCCTGTTGCAACCTCATCAGCAATCATCAGCGCCTTGTATTTCGTACATAAATCCCTTACGCCTTTAAGATAACCGGCAGGAGCTACAAGCATTCCGCCTGCCGCCTGAACAAGAGGCTCAATAATAACTGCTGCAATCTCAGAAGAATGCTTCCTGAGAATCGCTTCCATTTTTTTAAGACAGGCTGTTTTGCAGTCAGGATAACTAAGTCCTGATTCGCACCTGTAACAGTATGGCGAAGGCGCATTATACGTTTTGAATAAAAGCGGCCTGAAGACTTTATGAAATGTCTCTATGCCGCCGACGCTTACAGCTCCAAGCGTATCGCCATGATAGGCATTCTCCAGCGAAAGGAAACTATTTTTCCCGGTTACTCCTTTATGCAGCCAGTACTGAAATGCCATCTTGAGCGCAACCTCAACAGAAGTTGAGCCGTTATCAGAATAGAAGACCTTAAATCCCCCCCCGCCCCCCTTTACTAAAAGGGGGATGGGGGGATTTGGAAGCTGACTTCCGACTAACGACTGGCTGAATAACTTTATCAGCCTCTCCGATAGCTGAATTGCCGGCACATTGCTTAAACCCAAGAGTGTTGAATGTGAAATCCTGTCTATCTGCTCTTTTATAGCTTCGTCTATTTCTTTTTTTCTGTGTCCGTGAATATTTACCCACATTGATGATACACCGTCCAGATACCACCTGCCGTAGATATCTTTTATAAAACAATCCCTGCCCTCGGAAATAATAACAGGCTTTTCCTCAAGCCAATCTCTCATCTGCGTGAACGGATGCCAGATGTATTTTTTGTCTAAATCTTCAAGGTGTTTATTTTCGTCAGAAATTTCCATAGTAGCCGATAGTTGTCAGCGCCAGTATTTCTTTACTGGCACTATTCACTGTTTTTCAGGCACTGCCATGTGAGGTGGCCTAGTTTGTTTAGACAGCCTAAAGCAGTTTTTAAGTGATAAGCTGCTCCGCCTCATACCGCTACCTGCATCTTAGGTAGTGTAACATCATCCGGTGTCTTCCTGTCAAGGCTTTGATGCCGACGCCTGCGATTATAGAACTCAAAATACTCCCCGAGACCTTTCCGAGCCTCGGCAATCGAGCTGTATGCTTTCAGATATACATCCTGA
>Ga0210039_1002996_pt1 | contig 13343 bp, 14 predicted proteins | sample CryGeyCG2114_250_3_FD_185460 | JGI IMG/M metagenome (GOLD analysis project Ga0210039, IMG submission 185460) | Groundwater microbial communities from aquifer - Crystal Geyser CG17_big_fil_post_rev_8/21/14_2.50 (SPAdes) (version 2) | ecosystem: Environmental > Aquatic > Deep subsurface >...
AATTTGCTTCCCGACAACGACATTTTAGACAACATTGAAACAGCTTTAAAAAGTGCATTTTATATGCACTTTAGACATCTGTATAACAACTCAATTAAATACAAACTAAATTCTGCTTTCAAATCAGCAATTTTTCTTTTTATAAGAAACTTTGCATATAGTGGAATGTTTCGTTATAATGCAAGTGGCGACTTCAATGTTCCTTATGGTGGCATTGCATACAACCGCAAAAACTTTCTAAAAAAAGTTGACTATTTAAGAACTAAAGAATTAAAATCTCTTTTAGACCAAACGATAATTGAAAATCTTGACTTTGAAGATTTTTTCAATTTGCACAAACCAACAAAAAACGACTTTATTTTTCTTGACCCACCATATGACAGTGAATTTAGCACTTATGCAAAAAACGAATTTACAAAAGATGACCAAGCAAGACTTGCAAATTATTTAGTTAATAACTGTAAGGCAAAATGGATGATGATTATTAAAAACACAGACTTTATTTTTAATCTTTATACAAACCAAAATCTTAATATACGTTCATTTGACAAAACCTATCTCGTTAGTTTTATGAATCGTAATGACAAAAACGTTGAACACCTTTTAATTACAAACTACTAATGGGAGAAAGAATATTTGAAAACGATTTACGTTTACCAGCATTGTATCTTATCAGTTTAAAGAATGGAAACATTAATACAACCGAACTTTCGGTAATGTTAAGAGAGATTCTCAAGCCATCAGGTGAAGATTTAGAACAGTTAGCTAATAGGAATGATGATTACTTCTCTCAAATTGTAAGAAACCTAACAGCTAAAACAAGACCTTTTGTTAAGAATGGATATATTGATAGAGATTCAAAATCAGGTAGTAATTTATTTATCACAGATAAAGGCAGACAATATCTTTCAGAACATAAATTTGAATTAAAATACCTTTTAACAAACGACTTTGAGTATACTGACATAAAGGATAATTTGAAAAAAATTGAAACAGGCGAAAGAAAAATACAAACGTTTGACGAGAATATCATTATTTCAGAAGGGGTTAAAAAAGTTGCTGAAGTTGCAGTATATGAACGCTCAAAAAAACTTAGAGATTACGCAATTCAATATTTCACAAAGGACGACCGAATAAGTTGTAATTGCTGTTCTTTTAATTTTGGCGACTTTTATGGACAAGAAATTGGAAAAGGATTTATCGAAATTCATCATACAAAACCAATTTTCACATACGAAGATGAAGACTTAGAAAATACATTAAAAAATGCAGTTACAAATCTTACTCCAGTTTGTTCTAATTGCCATAGAATGATACACCGAAATTGGAAAAAACCTATTGCAGTTCAAGACCTAATTACGAATATTAATAATTTCGGAACTTACACTTGGACAATGAAATAGAAGCACATACGCCTAACAGCTAAGGTTTCGTTGGGTGCGTAGCACCAACAATGAAACCTGTGTTGAACGGAACCGGGCTATTATGGACTTATCGTGATGATAGTTTGTTGTTATTAAGTTGTTAGGACAACAATTTTAATGATTAAAAGGGTTTTTAGGCACTTTTTCTTCTTATTTTTTTGTTTTATGGGCATAACTTCCCCTACCCATAAAAATTAACTTTCATAGCTCACTATTGTTTTGACCCCGCCAAAATATTCCTTTGGGGGTCCTCGTTTATCAAAAACAAGTAGGGTGAGCATATTTCCTACTTTGCAGCAAGGACATTTAGGAAATACTTTCTTTTTTTCTGGTTTTTCACGTACTTTTACCTGCATTTTTTCTTGTAAAAGATTTAGCTTTTGGCGTTTCCATGTGCTACTCAAAAATCCATAATGACGTATTTTTACAAACCGCTTTGGCAAAATATGTAATGCAAACCTCCGAATAAACTCCTCGTGAGTTAAGGTCATTTGTTTTTTTACTCCTGCTACTCGATAATCCTTGTAATCAAAGGTTACGTGTTGAACATCAACATCCTTTATTCTATGGTTACTGATGGCTATTTTGTGGGTGTATCTGCCTAAGTATTCTACTACAGCTTTTGGGCTTCCAAAAGGCTTTTTTTATTAATTTTACTTTTAATTATATTTAGTTTAGGGGTTGTGGTGCACTTTAGCTAAACTCTTGTAATGATTTTATAGTCAACAATAAACCACCTTATTAATTAAAACTTAAAAGTTATGAAATCAAGTTATTTTAATAAAAATATGATACCTACAATATTGATATTTGGAGTTGCAGGTAGTATCTTATTAATATTCTTTATTATATTAAGCCATAAATTTAATATTAAAGTAATCTTTGGTACAATAATTTATCCTTTAATAATCTTTTCAACTCTTTTGTTTTATAAAATAAAACAAAAGAATAATATTAATTATTGGAAAGCGGTCATATTAACATTTTTAGTATGTAGCACTATGACATTGCCAGTAATAATTTATATAATCATTGGAAGAATGGATGAATTAATTGCTATGTATCTAGAAATTTCTTTTCTACAATTAATTACACCCTTTTTTTATATGTTAATGGTAGGTATAATAATTAGCCTAATAACAGGAATGTTTTTTTTAAATTCCAAGAATAAAGTGGTTTAACTATTTCACTTTTTTGCCATATTCCCAAACTCCCTTCTCAACGGATCCATCTCTTTTAAAAAATATTCCTTTTCCATGAAATTTTTCGTCTTGAAATTTCCCATAATATTTATCTCCGTTTTCAAAAATAAAAGTTCCTTTAATCATTTCATCATTTTTAAATTTCCCCATAAACATGGTACCATTTTTCCATTTCATAGTACCTTTTCCATGTCGCATGTTAGTTTTCCATTTACCTGAATAAGAACTACTATCTGCCCAAATCATTTCCCCTTTTCCTTCTAAGTGTCCTGCTATCGTTTCACCATCGTAGTAAACACCAGGCTGTATTTGCACCTTATGCCAACCGTCTGGCAATGTTGATGGATCAACAATTTGAGCTACCAAAAAAGAGGAAAAAACAAAAAAAATAAATGTAAAGAAAACAATTTTAACCATATATAATACTATTTTGACAAGATTACAGAATTTCAATTAGATAACTAAGTAAAGAGTGCGTTGGGTGTACGACAAATATCCCTTTTAATAAATGAAAGTATTGGAACATTACAAGAGTTAAGTAAGAAATTTATCAGAAGTCTTGATTTTTTGTTTCTTTTTGATCAAGCAAAAAGAAAAAGTTAAAAGCCTCGCAGTTACTATTAACTGATGAAAAATAGTAAAAGTGAAATTTGTCGTACACCCCATTGAAAACAAACCTTTAATAATTGTAATATTAAAATTATGAAATAGCCACGAGCAAAATCACACATGCACTGATGAAGATACACTGGCACATTCCATTAACCCGCTTTATTCATGCAAAAGCGAAGCGAATTATATGAATGTGCGAAGGGCTGTGGGAAGCAAAGCGGTTAATCCCTTCCGGTAATTATAGGAATAGTAATACGCAAATTTGGGCTATTGAAAATAGCTAAATTTGTTGGTATTACTTATATCGTAGAAAATTCATGAACCGAGCTTGCGAGTTCAACGAAGTTAATTTTACGGGTTAAGGCAACAAATGCACAGTTACCAATTCGCCTTTTTTTATCATTGCTGCGTCAGCAGGTGTGAGTAGTAACGCATTTGCATGAGCAAAAGATTGTAAGGCATCAGAGTTTTGACCTTCCAAAGGAGTAACGGTTTTAAAATCGGTAGTTGCTTTTAAAAAGGTAGCTCTACCTGGTTTTTGTTTAATGTCTTTACTAATAGGAAGTTGCAATTGATTTAGAAAAGCTTGTTTCAACCCAAAAGAAAGGTTAATGTAAGGAAAAATATACTCGTAAAAGCAAGTAAGTGCCGCAGCAGGATTGCCCGGTAAACCAAAAACTGCTTTGTTTTCTTTTTTGCCAAAAAATAGTGGTTTCCCTGGTTTTTGAGCCACTTTATAAAAAATTTGGGTTACTCCATTTTCTAAAATACCTTGCTGAACAAAATCGTAATCGCCCACAGAAATACCTCCCGATAAAACTACTATGTCTGAATTGTTAAGAGCATTGGTAATGGCATTGGTTGTCGCTTTTTGGTCGTCTTTAATGTGTATGATTCTAGGAGAAATGTGCATCTTTTCAAAAGCAGCTTTTAGCATAAAGCTGTTAGATTCATAAATTTGACCTTCAGCTAGTTTTTCTCCAAGAGGAACCAACTCATTGCCTGTAATTAAAATACTCACTTTTGGTAAGGTAAAAATGCTTACTTCAGTAATGCCCAAGGTAGCTAAAAAACCTATAGCTGCAGGATTTAAAATTGTTCCTTTGCTGAGTGCAATATCTCCTTGTTTAATTTGGTAACCTTTGGTTCGGATATTTCCTCCTTTTTGTAATTGATCATCATCAACAAAAAGTTGATTGTTTTCCACCTTAGTAAATTCTTGCATAATAACAGTATCACAACCATCAGGAACTTTTGAACCAGTAAAAATTCGAGCAGCTTCACCTTCATTTATTGTTATTCTTCTGGTGTCTCCAGCAGGAATTTTCTCCACAATAGTATAAGAAGCAAGGAGTTGGTTAAAATTAAAAGCATAGCCATCTACTGCAGATTGATTGAAAAAAGGAATAGGGTGGGGGCTATATAAATCCACAGCTAAATGGCTTCCCAATGCACTAGATAAATCCACTTCAATAATTTTGGCTAAAGAAGTATTTTTAATGATATTTTCTTGAGCATCTTTAACAGTAATCATATATATTTTTTTTAATGTATTTAAAGGTATAAAATTAGAATTTGTTTTATAAGTAAGTCGAAATTTTAAAATTAGTTATTTCTCAATTCAGTCATAAAAAAATATTGATTTAAATGACTTATGTCAGTTTTTTTGACTAATTTATTTATGAATTTTGGGAGATTAAGACAAAATTATGACCTATACAAAAATAAACATACCAACTTGTATAAATTGTGAACATAAAAAAGAAGGAATTTCAATCTTTTGTAGTCTAGATATAAATGAAATAGAAAATATATCAGAATACAAAAGAAACATTTCATTCAAAAAAGGACAAGTTATTTTTAGTGAAGGAAACCAACCTCATGGTATTTATTGTATTTATAAAGGGAAGGTTAAAATTCATAAAATGGGAGATGAAGGCAAAGACCAAATTGTCCGATTAGCAAAAGCATCCAATATTGTTGGATATCGTTCTATTTTTAATAATGATACATATTATGCATCAGCTACAGCTATTGAAGATACTGATGTTTGTTTTATTTCTAAAAATTATATTACCGAATTGATTAAAACAAACAATTGTTTTGCCTTTTCGATGATGAATATTTTGTCGGATGATTTAAAGAGAGCAGAGGAAAAAATAACACACATGGCACAAAAACATGTGCGAGAAAGAATAGCAGAAGCACTTCTTTTGCTAAATGAAGCCTATGGTTTTAAAGCAGATGGAATAACAATCGACTCAACACTAACCAGAAGAGAAATTGCTAATATTGCAGGTACAACAACAGAAACATCTATTCGAATTTTATCTGATTTTGATAAAGAAAAACTTATCGAATTAAAGGGTAAAGACATTAAATTACTTGATATAAAAAAATTGTTAAGAGCGGCTAATGTTTTTGATTAATTTCATCAAACCTAAGAAATATCATTTTGTTTTATGATGTAAGTCATTTTTAGTAATCTGAAAATCAATGAAATTTGATTAAAATTAAAAAATAATATTTTGAATAATGAAAAATTACATATAATTCGTTTATCTAAAGAATTAGTTGACAAAGTAAAGAATATTTCTAAACGTATTTCCACGCACAAACAGGGTGATTTTTTATTTAGAGAAGGTGAGAATCAAAATTATATCTATTTAATTGAACAAGGCGATGTCTCACTTATTAAAAAAGGATTAACCAACAGTGTAGAAATTGTACACCAAAATGGTGGCGATTTGGTTGGTATTGATTTCATTTTTAACAATTCCGAAAGTGCTTATTCTGCTTTAGTAAATGAACAAACATTGCTTTACCAAGTGTTAATTGATGACTTTAAAGTGTTTTTAAAAGAAAATAACAACCTTTCATTAGAATTAATTCAATACATCAGTTCATTAATAAAACAAATTGAAAATCATTCTAAAAATTCAATAAGATGTTAGTTGAAGATTTTGCCGAAATGTGTCGGCTATACGAAAATTTTGAAATTTGGGACGTAGAAAATATGGATGCCTTTTTTAAAGGTAATTTTGTGTTAACAACCATTTTTGAAGATAAATATAAAATTCCTATTGCTGACTTTAACCAAAAAAGAAGCGAAATAAAGGAAACTAATATGCAAATTATAGAAACAGTGTTGGACTATGTTGGGGATAAAAGTTTTTATATTTTCACTCATCATAACGAAAACCACCTTGAATTAATTAAAATGCAACAACAAAAAATAATGAATTTTGGAGTGGATATTAATAACATAAAAAATGACCATGTTTATGTTGTTATTATGGATAAGAAATTAAGTGAAGCTAATTAAACCTAACAGGTTTCAAAAACCTGTTAGGTTTGGTAAGTTATTTTGTAGGTTCAAAATGAGCAGTAAAGTGTCTCAGTAAAAGCGTTTCTTTTATAATTTCATATCCTTTAACTAGTTTTTTGTTTTTGAGTATTTCATCAAAAGTTTCAATTACATATTCAATGTGGCTTTGTGTGTAAACTCTTCTTGGAATAGCCAAACGCACTAGTTCCATTGGTGCAGGAATTAGTTTTCCGTTTTCATCATATTTTCCAAACATTACAGAGCCTATTTCTACTGTTCTAATTCCCGCTTTTAAGTAAAGCTCGCAAGCTAAAGCTTGTCCAGGATATTGATTAACAGGAATGTGGTCATATAGTTTTTTTGCATCAATATATACGGCATGTCCGCCAATAGGCATCATTACCGGAACACCCATTTTGTGCAAATGTTCGCCCAAGTAAGCGGTACTTTTAATTCGGTATTCCAAGTAAGCAGGTTCAAAAACTTCTTTTATACCAATTGCCAACGCTTCCATATCTCTACCAGAAAGACCTCCGTAAGTAGAAAATCCTTCAGTGATAATTAATAAGTTGGTGCAGGATTCTGCAATTTTACTATCTCGTAATGCTAAAAATCCTCCCATATTAATAAGAGCATCTTTTTTAGCACTCATGGCTGCTCCATCCGTTAAGGAAAACATTTCTTGAGCAATTTGTTCGTAGGTGTAATTTTCAAAACCTTCTTCCCGGTGTTTGATGAAATAAGCATTTTCAGCAACTCTACAACAATCTAATAATAGCATTACATGGTGTTTTTTACAAATCGCACTAACTTCTTTTGTGTTTTTCATGCTTACGGGTTGTCCACCACCACTATTATTGGTAACTGTTAAAATAACTGCTCCAATGTTTTCAGCACCTTTTTCTAAAATTAGTTTTTCTAATTTTTCGGTATTCATATTTCCTTTAAAAGGATGAATTAAAGCTGGTTCATTTGCTTCATCAATTACGATATCTATTGCTTCTGCACCCGAAAATTCTATGTTGGCTCGGGTAGTATCAAAATGGGTATTGCTGATAAATGTTTTGCCTTTTCCTCCTAAATAGCCGTAAATAATTCTCTCGGCAGCTCTGCCTTGGTGTGTTGGAAGAATAAACTCCATGCCCGTAAGGTGTTTTACTGCTTTTTCCATTCTTTCCCAAGATTTTGAACCGGCATAAGATTCATCGCCTCGCATAATTCCTGCCCACTGTTCGGCACTCATTGCTGAGGTTCCGCTATCGGTAAGGAAATCTATGATTACTTGTTCCGATTGGAGTAAAAATGTGTTGTAATGTGCTTTTTCTAAAAATGCCTTTCTTTCTTCTTCGGTAGTCATATAAATGGGTTCTACCGACTTAATTTTAAAAGGTTCTATAATGGTGTTGTGTTTCATCTGTTATATGTTTATTTAGCCGAAAAGTATTCAGCTTTAATGATTAATTGAATTGAAAATATAATGTGATTGAAAAAAGATATTTTGATGAGTCTGCAAGAAAATTTCTTTTTTTGAGTCTTTTATAAGAAAATGTCAAAGACAAGGCTTGTGAAGTTTTTAATTGTCAGGAGCCCCCGATAGCTATCGGGATGACTGCAATTAAAAACGAGCGTAACAGGGCAAACACCCAGTGGTGTGTTTGAGCCAGTTAGTGTGTTAGCTTGGCGTTTTCTTGTAAAGACTATGATAAAGGATCTCGCTGCTTAATGTTCTTATAACAAGCAGGAGCTTTTATGCGAGAAAGCATATAATATGTGTGTTTTTGTAACATCTGTCAACAAAGTTAGACTTTTACAATTGATTTAGTTATGATAAATGTCATTAAGTTTGAAGATTATTGACATAATTTGTCAAGTATTATAAAAATATGACTATCTTTGTAAAATAAATAGATAAAGATGAAACGAACACACTAAATTTTTTTAAATATAGAAGGATGATTATTAGTGAGTTCCATCTTACATATGAAAAACAATAAAAATAAACAGATGAACACAATTGCTAAATTACTTAAAGATGCAAGGTTAAGTAAAGGCCTTACTTTGAAAGAAGTTTCAGAGGCAATAGATATTGATTATACCTTATTTAGTAGGTATGAAAGCGGAAGTAGAATGCCATCTAAAAATCAATTGGAAACCATTGCCAATTATTATGGTATAGATGCGAAAAAACTTGTTCTGCAATGGCTAAGCGAAAAAATTTATAAAGAAATAAAAGATGAAGAATATGGTTTAGAAGCTCTACAATTGGCTGAGAGTAGGGTGGCTTATAAATCTAAATCGTTTAATAACAATACATTAATTAAACAGGCAGAGGAACTTAAAGCTCAGTTAGACAAAAAAAGACCGTTATCTAAAGCTCATTTAGCTAAGTTAATGGATTACTACAAAGTAGAATATACTTATGATAGTAACAGAATTGAGGGTAATACCATGACGCTCAAAGAAACGGCTTTAGTTATAGAAAAAGGCTTGACAATTAGTGGCAAATCTGTTAGAGAACATTTTGAAACAGTGAATCATGCTGAAGCTATTGATATGCTTTTTGAGTTGGTAAACAATGCTGCTCCATTAAATGAATATTTAGTCAAACAAATTCATGGGTTAATTTTGCGAGGTATAGATAAAGAAAATGCTGGAAAATACCGTGATGTGAATGTGAGAATTTCAGGGAGTAAGCATTTTCCGCCAGAGCCTTATTTACTATCAAAATTAATGGAAGATTATTTTTTGTTTTATAATGAAAATAAGGCAAGAATGCACCCAATTGTTTTGGCAGCAGAAATGCACGAAAGATTGGTTACTATTCATCCTTTTATTGATGGAAATGGAAGAACTGCACGTTTGGTAATGAATTTAGTATTGATACAAGCTGGTTATCCAATAACCAATATCAGTAGCGAAAAAGTAAGTCGTTTGCATTATTATGAAACATTAGAAATGGCTCAAACAAAGCATAACAAAGCACCATTTATTGAGTTTGTTTTTAATAATGTAGTTTATGCACTTTCTGATTTTTTAAAGATGACAAACTAGTGCAATAATTCATAAGTAAGATGACTAAAATATTGCTTTCATTTTTTCTTTAGGTAAGTTAAATTTTGCAAGCATCCACTTCTGGCGAATGGTTAATAATTTTAACGAAGAATAAAGGACGGCAAAAGTCCTGTGTACTTTTGAGCGAGAAAGTGCGACTGAGTGGGGAATTGTTAAATTACTTATGAAATATTGCACTAGGCTAGAAGTGATAAAAATCATTGATAGCCTAGTTTTAATTGGTGTATTTTACATTAAAATTGGTTAAATCCCAATCTATACCGAAACCAAATGAATTTTCGGATTTTGGTTTCGAGTATAACTCAAACTAAGCATTTCCGCAGTATTGCGGAACTACTTAGTTTGAGTATATTTAAATTATAGTATTATGAGCAAAGATTATATTCCTGCAGGTGAACGAATCCCAGTAAAACGCCTCGTATCTAAAAGAGACATTGGTATCGAAGCTTTTGAATTAGAAAACGGTAATTTGATGTTGGAAGCTACTTTTCTCGATCCCTATCATTTAATACGGTTAAATCTCCATATTAATCCAAAAACAAAAACTATTGTTCATGCCAAAAGCGAATTTGCTAATCATCCACATGGAGCTTGTCCTTTGGTTGGATTAAAAGCTAAATTATTGATAGGAATTAAAATTGAGCGTGGGGTAACCAGAAAAGTTTCGGAACGAATTGGTGGAAATGAAGGATGTATTCATTTAAGAGAACTAACATTAGAAACTGTCAATTTTGCTGCTACTGCTTTAATTGGTTACGATGAAGGATTTGGTTTAATGAGCCGCGATTTTAATATGCTTGCTGAAGATAAAAAATTTGAACTTTCTAAAGAATTGCTGAAAGGCAGTTGTATTGTTTATAGCGAGAAATAATTACTTAATAATTATTTTACAAGATGATGAAAATCATGCTATGTTTGCATTTTACATTGTTAATTTGCGTTATGTTTTAAAAAACATACAGATGTCTATCAAAAAAAAATATAACATACGATTTCGTATTTGGTTTTATGCTAATGAAGACAAATTTTTAGGTAAAGGTCGTGTTGAATTGTTGGAAAGAATAAAAGAAACAGGCTCTATTACCAATGCTGCAAAAGGTATGAAAATGAGTTATCGTCAAGCATGGCAAATGGTTAACGAAATGAATGAAAGTGCTCCAAAAATAGTAGTAGAAAAATCGCTTGGTGGAAAAGGTGGTGGTGGAGCAACTGTAACGAAAGCTGGAGAAAAAGCCATCCAACAATTTCATGAATTTGAAAACAAAGTCGCTCAATTTATTGCAGACGAATCGAAGAAATTAAAAATTTAAAAAGTTTTGTTACTACTCAGCTGCCTATTTTTTTTTCTTTTTTTGCCACTGATTACTCAGGTTAACGCAGTTTTTTTTACAGATTTTTTAAAGAAAAATAAAATCTGTGTATGTAATTTTCGAAAATTAATGAAATCTGTGGCAAATTTCTGTTTTTTTTGTTTTTAACCGTGTAATTTAGCACCTCAGTGGTAACAAAGTTTTATCTATCAATATTCTTTTAAAAACATATTGAAATAATCTATGGAAACAAAAAAAATACTCAAAGTTGGATTAAGTATTTTATCAGTTGCTTTTGTAACAAATCTAAATGCTCAAACCCCTGTTAATTTTACGGAAACTTTGGTTCAAAAAGAAATTAGTACCCAACAAGAGGTGGATTCATTGGTTAAATTGGAGAAAGTAAATGTGCAAAATAAATCTTTTGTGATAGGTTTGAATTTTCGTCCACGTGCCGAATTTAGAGATGGCTATAGAACATTGCCAAACGATACCACACAACCTGCATTTTTTGTATCGAACCGTTCACGTTTGTTGTTTACTTTTCAAAGCAAAGGTTTTCTTTTCCACACTTCCATTCAAGATGTTAGAGTTTGGGGAGCTGAAGGGCAATTTTCTACAGGAACCAATTTGGGAATTTACGAAGCTTATGTTGAACCATCGTTAAACAAAAATTTAGTTGTAAGAATTGGTCGTCAAAAATTGGATATTGACAATAATAGATTGTTTTCTTCAGCAGATTGGTCGCAATTCAGCAGGGCTCACGAAGGTGTTCGTTTGTTTTATAATTCCGAAAAACTTTTAACCGATGTAATGGGAGCTTTTAGCCAAGCTAAAGAAAATGTGTTTGAAACCGATTTTACTTCGCCAACCAACAATTATAAAGTAATGGCCTTTCATCATTTAACTTATAAAATCACCCAACATATAGATATAATGACCATCAATGTGGTTGATGGATATGAGCAAAAAACCAATCCAGATGTGATGTACTTGCGAGCAACAAGCGGTGGTAGGTTAATTTTTAGTAGAAAAAATTTTGTGATAACAACAGCCGCTTATTACCAATATGGAAATGATGTGAGTGGAACTGAAATTGACGCTTTTTATGTGCAGCCCGAAATAAAATATAAATGGTTTGGTAAATTAACTTCTACGCTTGGTGCAGAAATTCAGAGTGGCGATAATGCCGAGAATCCTGATAAAATGTATAACTCATTTGTTCCGCTTTTTGGTGTCGCTCACCGTTTTATGGGAAATATGGATTATTTTACCTCCTTTCCAAAAGACACCAAAAATGGAGGTTTAATAAATCTATATTTGTTTTTAAATTATCAATTTAACAAAAAGCTTTCGATTCGTGTTGATGGACATTTATTCTACAGTCAAAATAAGGTGGTTGATGCAAAAGGTGATGTAATTGACCCTTATTTGGGTTTTGAAAACGATTTATCCATTAAATATAAATTTAATGAATACACTACACTTGATGTCGGTTTTTCATACTTACTGGCTGAAAAAAGTATGGAAATTTTAAAAGGTGGAAATAGTGATAACCCAGCATTATGGAGTATGTGCATGATAACTTTTAAACCAGAATTATTCAATTTTAAAACAACTTCTAAGTGAAAAATAACTTCACGCAAGCAATTAAAAGCACAAATGCCAACATGTATCTTAATCCTTGATTATTGAATTTTTTACTTCCTAAATAACCACCTAAAAATCCGCCAATTACAGCAATTCCAACCAATAAAAAGGCTTGAGCATCTATTTTTACTCCGCTGCTTAATTGTCCGCCCATTGCTGCAGCAGAGTTAACCCAAATAAATAAAGCAGAAACAGCAGCGGCTTCTTTCATTTTCCCCCATTTCATCAGTAAAATTATGGGACTAAGAATGATACCTCCGCCAATACCAATTAATCCTGAAAAAAAGCCAATAATTCCTCCAATACTCAATCCTTGCCATACTTTTACATCTTTAATGGTGTCGCTTTCTTTACCAAAAACGTTGAGCATTTTTAGAATGGCAAAAATTAGTAAAACAGCCAATACTTTTTTGTAGATGGATGCATCAACTTCTATTAAACCACCTACAAAAGCTAACGGAATAGAAGCAATAGCAAACGACAAAAACAGTTTTTTATTAAAGTACCCCGATTTAGCATAATGAATAAATGAGATAGCAGCAACAAATAAATTTAGCAGTAAGGCGGTAGGTTTCATAGTTTCGGGAGCAAAACCAAACAATGCCATTAATGCTAAATAGCCGCTTGCTCCACCATGTCCCACAGCTGCATACATAAATGCCACTACAGGTAGAATAAGAAGAAAAATCCAGATGTAATCTATCTCAAATAAATTCATTCGTTATAAATTTAAGCTAAAGTACCA
>Ga0210039_1002998_pt1 | contig 13340 bp, 15 predicted proteins | sample CryGeyCG2114_250_3_FD_185460 | JGI IMG/M metagenome (GOLD analysis project Ga0210039, IMG submission 185460) | Groundwater microbial communities from aquifer - Crystal Geyser CG17_big_fil_post_rev_8/21/14_2.50 (SPAdes) (version 2) | ecosystem: Environmental > Aquatic > Deep subsurface >...
TTTTTGCTATTGGATATACGTTTGATAGCAATTTTTTTGAAACAGATGCTTTTAAGAGTTTGGTTTTGACTTTTTTTGGAACGAGGTTTAGAAATACTAAAGAGGTTATCAATTTGAATAAAGTTAAAATTCAATTTTTAGGAAATCAAATAACTTTTTCAGCAGGTTATTTTATAAATTTTAATTATTTTTTCAACAACACAGAAGCCATTGTTTCAGATGTTAATTTAGGAACAACACTAGCTACTTTTAACGAATTACAGGACGATAACAATAACTTTAACCCTACATTAGGAACAGTTCAATACAAAGGTGGTTATGCTTTTAAAACAGGACAGTTTACAGCTCCTGTTCATGGGTCATATAATTTTAAAATGGAAGTTGATGCTACAATTTATTCAGACCCATTAGACTTAAATAACAACAATACTTATTTTTATACATTCTTTTTAAGAAAATACAATAGTTCAGGAGTAACCACTCAATCAATATCAGGTTTTAATCAATCAAACGCTTTAGTAGGTAGTATCACAGGAAGTTCAACTGATTTATATTTATATGACACTTTTTTAGAAGGAGATATAAAATTAGAATTATTAGCAGGAGAGAGAGTTGAATTTTGGCGTCAATACCATTCAAACGGTAGTTCTAATTATTTTAATTTATTTGAGTTTACAATAAAAAATTGTACAGTAACTATTGATTTATTAGATGCTATTATAGAGGGAAATTCTTTCAATTTAACAGATGTTTTAGATGACAATGTAAAGGTAATTGATATTATTAACGATGTTAGCAGGATGTTCAACTTGTTTTGGGATGCTGATACGGTATTGAAAAAAATAACAGTAGAGCCACGAGATGATTATTACAATGCTATTGCTACTGCTTACGATGTTACAGAGCAAATTGACCAACAAGCAGAAATAAAAACAGTTTACAATTCATCATTTCACAAGAAAAATTTAGTGTTTAAATATGCAGACGATGATAGAGATGTTTTTGTTGAGGGAAGAGATAAGGAAAAAGCAACAAATTTAGCTGAATATAAACACGTTTTACCTAATAAATTTCAAAAAGGAACTTCTACAATTAGTACAAGTGTATTAGCTGCTACTTACATTATACAGGACAAGGGTAGTATTGGTATTGGACAAGCAAACAAAGCCCCTTATACTTCTATGTATTGGAATAGTTTTACAAATACTACACCTTTAGAAATATTAGAAGACCACGCCCCACGTATTTTATGTTATCAATTTGGAATTCAAAATGGGACAAGATTTGATACCGTAAATGCTAATAAATTCAGATTTTACGATGAAGTGAGCGACCGTACTACTATTCCTTATGTATTGCCTTATCAAATAAAAATAGATGGATCGGTAATAGCTTCTACTGAAATGAATTTGTACTGGCACTCTATTAACGACCAAAATGGCTTATTTACTAACTATTGGAGTAAAACAATAACCGAGATAGTAAGTGGACTTAAAGCAAGTTTACGTATGTGGTTTGACCAAAAACAATGGAAAGACTTCTCATTTAGAAAAATTGCATACATCAACGAGCCTATTGATTTAAAAGGGTATTGGATATTTGAGAAAAAAGACAACTTTCAACCCGAAGAGGGTGGATTGGTAAATGTTGAACTATTGAAAAGAATTGAATATGAGCCACAAGTTGAGGGAACAACTGTAATAGAATTAACTCCAATAAAAGGAAATTTAAGAGTAACAGGAGGGAATGAAACGGCAATGACGGTATTTATTGAAGATGCTAACGGCAATGAGGCTAGTGTAAATATGCAGTCGGAAAATAACGAACCTTTAATTTAAAATAAAATGTCAGAAAAAGTATTGGGATTTAGAATTGAGGTCAAAGGCACAGACCAACAAACACAACAACTTTCTAAATTAGGAGGGGAAATGACCCAATTAAGGTCGAGAATAAAGTTGTTGAATGATATTCAGCGAAAAGGCACTCCATTAACAGCAAGGCAAACCAAAGAATTTGAACTTTTAACAACTCAATTAAAAGCACACACTATCCAACGAAACGCTCTTAACAAACAGATACTTGTTAATAATGGAGTGATGAAGCAATCGCAGGGATTGTTTGGTGGTTTTAAGTCTGCTATTTTGAGTTCAGGTGCTGCAATGTTAGGATGGACTGCTTTAATTGGTGGGGCTATTGCGGTCGTTAAAAATATGGTTGGAATATTTATGGACTTTGACAAAGCAAGTTCAGGATTACAAGCGGTATTAGATGCAACAGGAAATGAGATGGATAGCTTAAAAACACAGGCTAAAAATTTAGGAAGTGTTACAGCGTTCACCGCATCACAAGTTCTCGATTTACAAACAGAATTTGCAAAATTAGGTTTTCCAACAGCCGATATTTTGAACATGACAAGCTCAACTTTAGATGCAGCAGCAGCATTAGGTAGTGAATTAGGAGAACAAGCAGCACTTTCAGGAGCTGTATTAAAACAATATTCTTTAGATAGTTCAGAAGCTGCCAGAGTTAATGATGTATTGGCAAAGTCCGCAAGTAGTTCGGCTTTAGATTTTACCAAACTATCAACTGCACTTCCTATTGTTGGAGCAACGGCAGCAACAGCAGGAGTATCATTAGAACGCACAACTGCCTTGTTGGGTACTTTAGCCGACAGAGGGATTGATGCAAGTACAGCAGGTACTTCATTAAGAAATGTATTTTTGATGCTATCAAAAAAAGGATTGAGTTTCGAGGAAGCAATGCAAAAAATAAACACTTCTGTTGATAAAAATAAAACATCACTTGAATTATTTGGTACAAGAGGAGCTACAACTGGTGTCATATTAGCAGGAACAGGCGAGAGTGCAGCGGTTTTAGAGCAAAAACTTTTAGGGGCTGAGGGTGCTGCAAAGAAAATGGCTGATACTATGCTTAATAATCTTAGTGGAGATGTTACAAAGGCAAAATCCGCATGGGAGGGGTTTATTTTGAGTTTGGAGGATGGAGAGGGTGTTTTTAGTAGAGGGCTTAGAAGTGTTACTCAATATTCCACAGGAATTTTAGGGCTTATTACTAATATCAACAATGGAAAGGGAGTTATGAACTCTTTAAAACAATTTGGATTAGATACTGGTTTGGCTTTAGGTGTATTAGATGAAGAATTTAAGAATGTGGGGCAGGCAATGATTAATAATGAGCCTGTTACGAGAGAATTAATAAAAAGACTTAAAGAGAAAAAAATAACAGCAGACGAATTTAGAAAGGCTACTGATATGTTAGCAAGTAGTGTAAAAATTCTAACAGCAGAAGAAAGGGAAAGTGCTAAGGTTTTTGCTAAGTTAGATTCTTTAAAGAAAAAAGTAGCAGCAGAAGAAAACGCTGCGTTAGAAAGAGAGAATAAAATTTTTGAAGAAGCTGAAAAAAGAAGAAAAGAACAACAAGCTAAAAACAAACAGTTTGCAGAAGAAGAAAAGAAAAGAGTTGAAAAGGAAGCTGCGGACTTAGAAATAGCAAGAGCAAAAGGAGAAGCGGATGGTCAGGCGTTTTTAGATAAACAACGTGCTGAATTTGGAAAGACCGATAGAGAGTTGAAAAAAATGAAATTGGAGCAGGAGTTTCAGGATAGAATAGATGCAATAACAGGTCAAAGCGAAAAAGAGATAGAAATATTATTAGGACTGGAAGAACAAAAGAAATTAGCTTTAAAAGAACAACAAGAAATTTTTAAAATTGAGGATGAAGAAAAAAGGATTAAAGAACGTGAGGAGTTTCAGAAAGCAGAGGACGAGTGGGATAAGAAGCAATTAGAAAAAAAACGTGCTGTTGAACAGGCTAAAGTTGACATTGTAAGAGATTCGCTTCAATTATTATCACAAATAAACAATCTTGCAGCACAACAGCAACTTCAAAACTTTGATAAAGATGCAAAGAAAAAACTAGATTCTTTCAAAGGTACTGAGCAGGAAAAAGAGAATTTCAAACAAGATTTAGACAAAAAACGTCAAAAAATTGAAAAGGATATTTTTGAAAGGCAAAAGAAAATAAATACTTTGATGGCAATAATGGAAACGGCTATGTCAGTTGTGAAAGCATTGGGGTCAGCCCCTCCGCCTTATAGTTTTGTTTTAGCAGCATTAGCAGGAGCAGCAGGAGCAGTTCAAATAGCAACCATACAAGGTCAACAATTTGAAGATGGCGGTTTGGTTGAGGGTGCATCACATAGACAAGGAGGTATTCAGATGTATCACAAAAGCGGTCAACATTTAGGAGAAATGGAGGGCAACGAGTATATTGTATCGGCTAAGAGAGTAAAAGAAATAGGTAGGGAGAATTTAGATGCTATCAATTTCGGAGGTGTTACGCCAACGGTTAGTGGATATTTTGCTAATGGTGGTCAAGTGCCTAATGTTTCTGGTATTGGCTCAACAAATATTCAGCAACAACAAATGTTCTCTATGGCTGAATTAGGCGACCTTATTAGCCTTAAAATGGAAGAAACAGTGTTGCGTACGAAAGTTATTAATAATGCCGTAGATACCTTTGGAGTAGCTCAAAATGTAAAAAACACAGAAAACAGTTTGAAGTTTGGGTAATTTGTTTATTTTTGTAACATGGATTCAAAAATTTACGTTGATAAAATGGAAGAAATGCGAACTGCATTTAACACTATTTCTAAAGAATTTAAAGAAGAAAATATACCTATGAACACTATTAGAATGGTGGTAAAGGATTTTAAAATTCAGAAGAAAATAAAAGGTATTGAGCATTTTTGCATGGAGTACAACAAAACACTTGTTAAGTTTGTCGATGTTTGTCAAAAGGTGGCAGAACGTAGTTTGATAGGTAAAGTTCATATTAAAACAATAAATGGATTTATTGACATAATTGTTAAAGAGATAAAATGAATGTAGCTGCGTTAAAGAGTTATGTTGTTGAGAAAATAAAGCGTCAAGATAATGATACGCTTCATAAAATCGACCTCTTTAATAAAATGTTTGAAAACCATTTAATCAACAGAAATCATTTACTTAAAGCGTGTATTAACGATTATTATTCAAAGAAATACAAAGAGAATTTAAAAGAAGAAACAAACTCAATTCAAAGAGATACTGTATTAGACGTATCAATTAAATTTGAAATATCCAAAACAACAGTTGAAAATTGTATTTACAAGTTTTCACACATAAGATTAGATTTTTAGTTACACTAATTTCCTAACTATCCCCAAAGCGACTTTAAACGGTCGCTTTTTTTGTTTGTAAAAATTTAAGTTTTTCAAAAATATATCCTTTCTATTTTTGTCTTTATGAATATTGTGCAAGATAAATGGCTTTCAGTTTCAATGGCTTCTCTTAAAGAGGCTAACATCAAAATTGATGGTGTTATTGGTGGAGATTGGTTTGAGGAGGGTGTTACAGCTGCAAAAGTCGAGAAAGACTTGGAAGAAATCAAAAATCTAAAAGCATCCGTTATTAATGTAGAATTGTCAAGTTTAGGCGGTTCAGTAATGCACGGAATTCGTATTTACAACCTCTTAAAAGAAAACCAAGCAAAAATCAAAGTAAATATTACTGGTTGGACGGCTTCAATGGGAACTGTTATAGCAATGGCAGGAGATGAAATTACAATGGTTGACAATGTCTACTTCTTAATTCATGAAGCAAGAACAGTAAGTTGGGGGGTTAAATCTCAATTAGAAGCTGATGCGAAATTCTTAGACAACATCAACGATACAATGGCTGATATTTATGCTAAAAGAATTGGAGATACTAAAGAGAATATGTTGTCTTTAATGGCAACCAACGGAGGAGAGGGTGAGTTTTGGACAGCTTCTGAAACATTAAAAAGGGGTTTTGTTGATTCAGTTTACACTCCTGAAAAGTCAAGCAGAGCAGCAGCACAAATTACAAACGAACAATTAAAACAATTTAAAATAAATGCAAAACTAAAAACTAAAAAAATGAAAATCAATTTAAAAGAAGTTGGAAGTATAATTAAAGGAGCATTTGATGCAGCTTTTAAAACTCTTCCAACAGAAGACCAAACAGCCGAAAACATCGAGGCTTTGATTTCAAAATCAACTGAATTAGTTGTTGATGAAATACAAAAAGATGTAGATGCTTACAAGAGTGAGCAAGAAACAAAATATGCTGAATTGGAAGCGAAGTATAATAAACTGAAAGGCGGAAGCTCGGAGGGTAAAGGTGTTGATGCTTTATTAGAGGGAAAAACAAAATTAACAGATGCTGAGAAGTGTATGGCTGAATTTGTTTCTCAACTTTCAGAAACAGAAAAATTATTAACAACTAAAAACTAAAAAAAAATGGGATTAATTACTCACTCGTTAAGTTATTCTAAGGAAAGTTTAACGGAATTTATATTAAAACCTCTATTTATCGCCAACGATATTAGAGATATAATTACTGTAAGAACAGATATTCAAGGCTCCGAAAAATTGGACTTTATTTCTGCTTTAAGTAAAATTACAAAAGCATACCAAAGAGGTACTGCATTCACTTCATCTACTGGCGTAACCGTAACTCAAAAAACACTAACAGTTGTTAAAATGAAAGCACAAGTTGACCAGCCTGGTTCTACTTTCTTCGGTTGGGTAAAAGAACACGCTTTGAAAAAAGGTTATGAATGGGATGATATTTCAGGAACTATTTTTGAACAAATTGTATCTGATGTTTTTATGGCAGCATTGAAAGCCGATTTACAACGACAAGTTTTCTTAGGAGATACTTTAAAAGAAGTTGGTGTTACAGGTGTTGCTGATGATGATTACAAAGAATACAATGGCTTTTGGACAAGAATAATTGCTGACTTCAAATCAACAACTATTCCTGCAGCTCAAAGAGTAACGATGTCCAATGCAGCGGCTAAACAAGTTGACACTACTACATTGACAGGTACGGCAGGAGATGCCAATATTACTGTAAATGGAGTAGCTTATTTAGCAACTTTTGCAACGGATTTAACAACAACTGCAGCGAATTTCGTAACTTCTCACGCAGCTACAATAGCAGCAAGAGAGCATGGTATTGTTGTTACAAGTTTAGGAGCAAGTGTGATTTTCACAGCAGGAGTAGAGGGACGACCTCAAACAATTTCAAATGCAGTAAATGTTTCAGGTAACTTAGCAGGAACGACCGCAGCTACAACAGCTAACACTTTACCTGCTGATTTAGGCACTGATGAAGCAGAAGCATCATTTAAAAAAATGTGGAAAGCGATGCCAAACGAGATGAAAGAGTTGAAAGATAGTTTAAGAATTATGGCTACATCTTCAATGGTTGAGAATTATCGTGAAACTTTAGAAGCTGATGGAACAGAAGCAGCTCACATGAAGTTGATTAACGGAACTCCTACACTTACTTTCAGAGGTATTCCAATAATCGAAAGAGGCGAATGGGATACTCATTTAGCGGCTGACTTTGTAGGGTATTACCCTCACAGAGCGTTATTGACTTTACCACAAAACTTAGTTTTCGGAACAGATTTAGCGAGTGCAGACACTTTAGCTGAGATGTATTACAGAAAACATGAACAAGAAAATGTGTTTAGAGTTCAGTATAAAGCAGGAACGCAATACATTCACTCAAATTATATAGTAGCAGCTTACTAAGCTGTTACTATTAACTTTTTAAATTTAAAAAATTATGTTAACAGCAGGATTTACAAAAACTTGTACAGCTCGTTCAGGAGGTGTTAAGAATATTTGGGGAACGAATAGAACTGATATTGCAACAGCAGGATTTACATTAACAGCAGGAGAATATTCAGCTGTTACAATGGAATCAGGTAAAGTGTTTTTTAAGTTCGGATTTGATGAAGATACAGCAGAACATCGTTTTAATGCGACTGTTGAAAATCAATCTACCCAAGTAACTAATGAGGTTGAGTTTTATCTCGGTAAATTATCTACTTTAATGAGAGCAAGATTACAGGAATTGTTGGACCAATCACCATGCGGACTTGTTTTTATTGTTGAAGATAATAATGGAGTGAAATGGGTTTATGGTTATACCGAAAATCATCCATCAACATCAGCAGTACAAGGAAGACCATTAATGGTTTCAAATATTGAAGCGGCAAGTGGTAAAGTATTCACAGACCCAAATGGAGCGAATGTGGTACTAACATCAATAAACAATCAAACACCTTTAGTTTACACAGGTTCAATTCCTGTATAATCTAATTTAAAACTTAAATAAAATGGCAGCAGTATCAAAAACATACGGAGTAGGCGACACAGTTTATGTGCATTATACCGACAGCATTGCGTTACAATGGTTACCAGTTGAAAGAGTGGTATCTAAAGTTAGAGTTAATTCATCATCTAATGAGGCGGTGGTTGAGTTTACAACAGGCGAGAGCGTTGTTGATGGTGCAACCGTAAGAGTTTACACAACTCAAGTGGCAGCAGCAACAGCAATGGTAACATATATAATTAATCAATCAGCAGCAGTAGTAGCAATAGACACGACAACTTCAATAGCAAGTACAGCAGGAAATACTTCAACAACATTAGGTAGAATAGGTTAAAATTTAACAAAATGGCTAAGAAAAAAGAAGATACAGTTAAGTACATAAAATCCCCCACAGCTTCGGGGGATTTATGGCTTAATAACAGAAAGTACGATTTAAAAAGCGACCTTAATCAAAAAGAATTGCAAGAGATTTATGAAGCAGGATTCACAAATTTGGTTGTAAAAGTTTAAAAAAATAATAGCATGAAAAAAGACATCAAAGACATAGAAAAAGATGTTTATACAGCTATTGTAACAACCGAAGTACCCGACTTTGTAACAGAAGAAAAAGAAGATAGGATTAAGCGGCAAAAGGAGTTTTTACCTTTTGGAACTGATAACTTGTACCCACAGGCTTTATCTGCTTTATATCGCAAATCAGTTGTTTTACGAGCTATAATAAACTCAAAAGCTACATTCGTAACAGGAGGAGGTTTTGAAATTGATAGTAACGATTCTAAGGCACTTGAATTTATAGACAGTCCAAACAATAAAGAAGAAAGCCTAAACGATTTGTTTTTTAATTTATTAATTGACAGATATTTTTCAGGCAATTCATATTTAGAAATTGTTACAGATAAGAAGAAATCTTTTTTAAATGTTTTTCATGTTCAATCTGTAAAATGTAGGTTGAGCAACGATAGTACTCATGTGCTTATTCATCCGAATTGGGAAAAATATAAGAAAGGCGAAACCGATAAGAATAAGAAAAAGTTAATCAAAGAAATTCCTCTTTTTCCTGAATTTGACGAAGTAGATGGCTTTCAGCGTTCTATTGTTCACATTAAAAATTACGAGCCTAATTTCGACAACTACGGAATACCAAGTTTTATTGCTGCTTTAGATAGTGCAGCCATTGGATATAAAACTAATAAATGGAATGTTAGCCGTTTAGATAACTCATTTCAGTCAAGTGGTGTTTTGGTTATTGATGGCAATATGAGTGATACAGACGCTCAATTACTGAAAGAAGAGTTTAAAAAAGAAATGTTGGGAGAGGGTAATCAAGGTAAAATACTTATGATTATCAAGAAGTTAGGAGGAGAAGGAACGGAATACACTCCAATAAACGCAAACAATGAGGGGGATTGGATAGAGTTACATCAACAAAGTAATGATGATTTAATTATAGCTAATGGTTGGAAAAAGTCATTAGCAGGAGTAACAGAAAATAGTGGTTTTGATGTTGATAGAATTTTAAACGATTACCAAGTTGTAAAATCTACTTTTATAAGCCGAGAGCAAAATCGTTTTATAAAATTATTTCAAAAAATTACTACTGACTTTGTGAATTTAGAGGGTCTTAATATTAAAAACACTCCTCCAATCACGTTGCTTACTAAATTGAGTTCAGATAGATTTGTAAAAATTTGGGAAGCTCGAAAAGAAGCAGGATTGGAATATGATAGTGAGGATGAAAACCAAAATAAATACATTGATAATTCAGAAAAGAAAAAAGACGGTAAAGTAGCGACAGCAATAAAAGAAATTAAAGCATTTTTAGGAAAATGATACGATTAATTGAGCCACAGAGAGTAATAGATTTAGCGTTTACTAATGCAGTAACGAATGAACTATCATTAATTAATGATGGTGTTATTGAAGCTGCTCAATTACGTTGGATTAAGCCAGTATTGACAGATGAGTTATGGGATGATTTGGAAAGCGAATACCCTAATTATTCAGCTAACAATCAAATATTAGTAGATAAGTTAGAATTGCCTTTGGCTTTCTTTGTAAAAGCTGAATTAGTGCCTGATATGAGCATTAATACCACAGCAGCAGGATTACAAGTTCTTACAACAGAGTATTCAAGCCCTGCAACAGACAGGCAAAGAGGAGAAATTCAAGACAAAGCAACAGAGATGGGTCGTTCACTAATTGGAGAAGTAGTGAGGTGGCTGGAAAAAGATGCTAATATTAGCACTTATCCACTTTATCACATAGGTAAAAATGTTATTAATAATGTTTCAAGACGAGGGGGGATTGTGTTATGACAAAAATAACTGAACATAGATTCGCTCATTTATCGGATAGAAATATGCACGAAGTAAAAGGCTTTCCAAGTGCTGCGGTTAATGGTGCTTATCAAAAGAACATACGTGGAACTTCGCAATGGAAAAGGCTTGCTAAGTTAGACAATGTTACAGGGGGGCAAAATGGATATAATGCTCCTGCGAGTGAAAACGATGGAGATGTATTTATTATTGAAAGCCCTGAATTAGATGTTAATGGGATAGTTTGGCAAAGTGGCACAACGGTACGTTTTACTTTTTCAGCAGGATATTCAAACATTTATGCGGTTGGAAACTATTTACAAGTTAGTGGAGAAACTACTCAAACAGTACATAATGGCGTTTGGTTAATTTCGGCAGTAAATGCCAGCTTTTTAGAAGTAACAAACGCAAATGTAACAGATGGAGCTAATGATGTTGCAAGTGCAAGCCCTGCTACTGCTTATGTAACTCATCAAAATTTTGACCCTGAAAATTTAAGCAATGGACAGTCTATCCCACGTTTTGGATTAGTAACTTATTACGCAGATTCAGATTTATGGTATGGCGATGAATTTGAAAAAGGGGACATTTGGTATAATGAAGTAAATGATAGTTTTGAAAGTTGGAATGGAACGGCTAAAACAGTTGGGTTTAAAGAATATAGAGCCTCGTTAACGCAATCAGGAGCAACAGCACCAACAGTTACAGGAGAATGTGGTGGAATAACAGGTGTTGTTCACGCAAGGACAACAACAGGAACTTTTACAATAACGACAACAGGAACTTTCGGGATAGGAACAAGTGTTGTTTTTAGTGGTTTTGGATTTTTTAAAGTAACAAGTATTAGTGATAAAACTATAACTTATGAAACATACGACCCGACAGATAGCGGCACAGCGGTAGATGGGGTAATGACTAATACAGGATTAATAATTACAGTTAAATGAATGTAGAGCAATTAATAGATAAAATGTTAGAGATAGGAGATAGTCTTTCATCTATTGGAAAGACTGTTTTTGATGAATTACCTGCAATAAACACGGATAGACAAAAGAGTTATCCAGTATTGTTAATTAAGACACCTCAAAGCGTTATTACACCATTTAGTAAGATGGATAACGAGGCTTTGTATGAAAATTATAACATTACATTTTATGTATTGACAACATGGACATCAGAGGACAAAAAAACGGTAGAATTACAACAGAGATACAAAGAAGTTGATGCTATTGCAAACACTTTTTTAAGAACATTTTTGCAAGATACGGATAATGAATATAATTTAATAAATGACAAATCAGTAACAAAAACAAGAGGTCATCATCAACACGTTGACCAACTTGTAGGAGTTGCTTATAATTTTAATTTAAGAGTACATAATTGTTTATAAAAACTAAAAAAAATGAAAGCAAGAAGATTAAATGGAGATACGGGGGCGTTAATAATTGACGACACCAATGCTCACACAAACTTAAATAAAGAAGTAATTAACCCAACAGAGGATACAGTATTGAGTGTTTGTACAGGAGTTGACAGCAAAGGAGATGCTGCTAATTTCAAAACATTACTTAATTGGGATGGCACATTGACAACGGCTCACGCTCCATTGACAGTTCCGAGAGGGTATAAAATTACAGCAATTACTTTAACGAGTGGCGAAATAGTAGCTTACTGATATGAGATTTATAACCCCAATAAAAATTAGCCCTTTAGCCCAACGAAGAACTTCGGGGGGTGGTGGAGGTTTAACTCAAATATTAGACATTGAGCATGAATGGTTTATGCCTAATGTTCAAAATGCCGCTGAAAATATTATTACCATTCCAAATAGTGGAAGTGTTGGAGGAGTGAATTTTAATAATCCTGCTTTAGCGAATAAACCAATAGCATCAACTATCAATGGTTTAATAAGTTATAAAGGCAATAATGTTGATAAATATATATACAAATCAACAGAAAACTTTGCTATGACATACCCAAATTGGATGTGTCATATTGTTTTTAAATATGATAGCTCTGCCGTTAACGAGTTTTTAAGTGCTTTTAATGAAACTAATATTAACAATGAAGGGTGGACGTTAAGGTATCACAATACAGCACAGAGGTTTGCCGCACTATCATTTAACATATCAGGGACAGCTGCAAATAGGCAGTCAAATGTTCAAGCATTAACGAATGGTCAGAATTATATAATAACTATTGCCTACAATGGTACAAGTGTTCTTTTTTATCTTGGAAATACATTAATAGGAACTGTAGCAACAGCCAATCCTTTTACAGTAGCTTCTAATACCAACAACCTTGCTATGTTTGCTTTGATAAAACATTTGTCATCAACAGGTAATTCTTTTGGTCCCTCAGATAATGGGTATGTTGGTTTAGACCCGTACAACGCAACGAAATTAACGAATAACACAAACACGCTTAAAGCACTTTACGGAATAGCATGATGAAAGTAATAATAGTGAATTCAGTTAAAGAATTTGAAACTAAACAGCAAGAGATTGTTGATTTATTAGGAATAAATTGTAGGTATTCGGGACGTTTTGAAAGTCCTGATATTAGTCTGAAAAATGGAAATTTTGCAATACCTTACCCCGACAAAAAAGAACATCAAGAAAAAGTTGTTAAGTTAGATTGGGTGGAAATAAATATAAATGATATTATAAGAGAAGAAATTTAAAGGAATGAAAGGATTAATGGAATATTGGGAAGTTTTCGCAGGAGCAATAGCAGGAATTGCTGGTTATTTTGGAGCTTCAAAAATTAGAAAAACAACCGCTTTTGAAAATATGCAAAAAAGTTACGACCT
>Ga0210039_1003008_pt1 | contig 13314 bp, 15 predicted proteins | sample CryGeyCG2114_250_3_FD_185460 | JGI IMG/M metagenome (GOLD analysis project Ga0210039, IMG submission 185460) | Groundwater microbial communities from aquifer - Crystal Geyser CG17_big_fil_post_rev_8/21/14_2.50 (SPAdes) (version 2) | ecosystem: Environmental > Aquatic > Deep subsurface >...
TGATCCTGACCGGATGCCGCCTTGGCGAAATCATGACGCTGAAGTGGGCCTACGTCGATTTCGAGGAACGCGTTCTTCGCCTGCCCGATTCCAAAACCGGCAAGAAGATCGTCCATCTCGGCACCCCGGCAGTCGAATACCTGTATTGTGCCCAGCGCATCGACGGCAATCCTTGGGTCATCACCGGCACCCTGCCTGGCAAGCCGCTCAGCGACCTGCAGCCGTTCTGGCAACGCGTCCGAGCCCGTGCCGGGCTCAAGGATGTCCAGATCCACGACCTGCGCCACACTTTTGCGTCAACCGCCGTCGCATCCGGCCAGGGACTGCCGATGATTGGAAAACTCCTCGGCCACACGCAGGTGCAGACGACCGCCCGATACGCGCATCTCGCAGCGGAGCCGGTGAAGATGGCCGCCGACTCCGTGGCACAGAACCTGCGCGAGGCGCTCGGTTGAGCTTGCCGGAGGCGTGGGCGGGGAACAGGCGCTTGGTGTAGTCACAGAGGGCATAGCGATCGGTTTATCCCCGCGTGGGCGGGGAACAGGGCGATTTCGCCGCCCCGGCTGCCCCGCCCGACGGTTCATCCCCGCGTGGGCGGGGAACAGCCTGCCCCGATCAGACATTCCACTGCGTATTCCGGTTCATCCCCGCGTGGGCGGGGAACAGGTTATTCGTGGCAACATGGGCAATCCCCTCAACGGTTCATCCCCGCGTGGGCGGGGAACAGTGCCGCCCGCGCGCGCAGCGCCCGGACCAGTGCGGTTCATCCCCGCGTGGGCGGGGAACAGATTTCTCCCGTCACGATGCTGGTATCAAAGGTCGGTTCATCCCCGCGTGGGCGGGGAACAGGTGCGCGCCCTGGTGAACGGCGATATCTCCAGCGGTTCATCCCCGCGTGGGCGGGGAACAGCTGGGGTTACCACCGGGGCCGATCGGCCGCGCCGGTTCATCCCCGCGTGGGCGGGGAACAGGGCCGCTTTGAGGGCCGTGACCGGCTTGGCCGCGGTTCATCCCCGCGTGGGCGGGGAACAGTGCGCGGGGGGCGCGGTGAATCGTCGCGATAGCGGTTCATCCCCGCGTGGGCGGGGAACAGTTTTGCACAATTGCCCTTGCGCCACGTTACGCCGGTTCATCCCCGCGTGGGCGGGGAACAGCGGGGCAGAATGGCAACAGTTTTTCACTGTTGCGGTTCATCCCCGCGTGGGCGGGGAACAGGCCTTTCGCAACGCGGCGCTGCGGCAATTTTCCGGTTCATCCCCGCGTGGGCGGGGAACAGTATCTGGCACCATGACGCCAATCGAGAATCCCCGGTTCATCCCCGCGTGGGCGGGGAACAGCATTTCCTCAAGCACCCTCAGTTGCTCAATCACGGTTCATCCCCGCGTGGGCGGGGAACAGCTGTTCCGGGCAATCGAACGTCATCTGGCTGACGGTTCATCCCCGCGTGGGCGGGGAACAGGGCCATGATCAGTGCGCTGCGGGAACCTGGGGCGGTTCATCCCCGCGTGGGCGGGGAACAGGGCCATGATCAGTGCGCTGCGGGAACCTGGGGCGGTTCATCCCCGCGTGGGCGGGGAACAGCCGCCGGAGTCGGCAACGAATCGTTTACGTTACGGTTCATCCCCGCGTGGGCGGGGAACAGCACCGCGACTCCGCTCGCGCTAGCAAGCACGGCGGTTCATCCCCGCGTGGGCGGGGAACAGGGTGGCGGCGATCTGGTTTATGGTATCAACTACGGTTCATCCCCGCGTGGGCGGGGAACAGGCGAGTCGGGCCACCGCCTCACCGCGACTCCGCGGTTCATCCCCGCGTGGGCGGGGAACAGCCATCGCGCGTTGTTCGATCCGGTGACGCAGGCGGTTCATCCCCGCGTGGGCGGGGAACAGCTCCTCGGACGGCATCCTATCCGCCTGCACAGCGGTTCATCCCCGCGTGGGCGGGGAACAGATTGCCAAGGTGCGGCAGTTGGCGGTTGATGCCGGTTCATCCCCGCGTGGGCGGGGAACAGCGATCAAGCCCGCGATTGGCAAGCGCGAGAAACGGTTCATCCCCGCGTGGGCGGGGAACAGGGACCATGCCCGCCAAAGACCTGCGGCAATTGCGGTTCATCCCCGCGTGGGCGGGGAACAGCAGTTCAGGTTGTTCAAACATTGTTCTCTCCACGGTTCATCCCCGCGTGGGCGGGGAACAGCCACGATCCACCGGCTCGCAGTTTTCAGCAAGCGGTTCATCCCCGCGTGGGCGGGGAACAGGCGGATGACGCGACGAGCGGGGCAGGTGCGCCCGGTTCATCCCCGCGTGGGCGGGGAACAGTGCACGTTGCGGAACAAGCCTCGGCTTGGGGTCGGTTCATCCCCGCGTGGGCGGGGAACAGCCTGATCACCGATCGGGAAAGGGTTCCTCCCCCGGTTCATCCCCGCGTGGGCGGGGAACAGTCCGTGTAGGTCGCGAAATGCAGAAACAGGCCCGGTTCATCCCCGCGTGGGCGGGGAACAGATGCCGGGCCGGGCAGTGAAACGATTGCGTGACGGTTCATCCCCGCGTGGGCGGGGAACAGTCATTTGATATTTCATTGGTCCGACTCCTTGCCGGTTCATCCCCGCGTGGGCGGGGAACAGTCGGGCGGCCTGATCAATTTCGCTCGCTATTTCGGTTCATCCCCGCGTGGGCGGGGAACAGCGAGCGATAGACCGGCTTTCCGGTTTTCAATCCGGTTCATCCCCGCGTGGGCGGGGAACAGAACCAAGGAGAGACTGAAATGAACGTTGTATTCGGTTCATCCCCGCGTGGGCGGGGAACAGTCTGCACGGATGATGCGATCATGATTTGCGATCGGTTCATCCCCGCGTGGGCGGGGAACAGACTTCCCAGAACCTATGGATTTCGCATTACTTTTACAATGTCAAAGAGCGTACCGAGTTTTTCAGCGTTTTTGGGAGAAGAAGCTGACCAGCTTCAGGCCGTCAAAATCCACTGGAACGCGGCGGTTTTTTCCGGTGGTGAGGAAGTCGAACCCCTGATCGGTCGAGGCCTTCCAGATCATCACGGCGTCGCCTTCGTCGATATAGGCCACCACCTGATCCCAGATCCTTTCCCGCGTGCGGGCCGAATAATCACCGACGAACACCCCCGCACGCACCTCCAAAAGCCAGGCCGCCAGCCGCCCCCGCAGCCGGGGCGGGGCGTTCTCAACCACGATGACCAGCATCGCCGCCCGCCTCCGGATTTTCGAACGCCGGGCCCAAGGCTTCGGGTGGAGGATCAGGGCGAGGCAATTCGCCCGCCGCCAGCACCTCTTCGATTTGCGGGATGATCCGCGACAACAGGCCCGATCGACGGAAAGCGTCGCGGCAGGCCAGCCGCACGGCGCGATCCGGCGACATATCAAGCTTGCCCTTCGCCGCTTGGCCTGCAATGCGAAATGCTTCGGGGACCACGGTTTGCAGCTTCCACAGATCGGCGATGTCATAGACAAAGCTCAGGGGCTTGCCGGTGTGCAGAAAGCCGATCGCCGGCGCGTAGCCTGCTGCCAGCACTGCCGCTTCAGTCAGCCCGTGCAGGCAGGCGGTGGCGGCGGACAGGCAGCGGTTGGGCACATCGCCCGCCTCCCAATCGGCCACGTCATAGCTGCGGCGCTTCCAATCCACCCCGTATTGCTGCGCCAGCAAGGCATAGCTTTCGCGCACCCGCACGCCTTCAATGCCGCGCAACTGATTGATGGAACGCCGCGCAGGCGCGTCCTCGCCAAAGCGCATCGCGTACATCTTGCGGACCACCCGCAACCGCGCATCGTCATTCAGCGCAATCGAGGCCTGCCATAGCAGCCGATCCGCCCGCGCCCCACCCGGCTGACCTGCCGAGTAAAGCCGCACCCCGGCCTCGCCCACCCAAGTTATCAGCGTGCCCACCCGTGCCGCCAAAGACACCGCCGCATGCGAGATGCGCGCACCGGGTTCCAGCATGATTCCCGCCAAGCCACCCACCGGAATCTGCGTGCGAGTGCCATCGGCGTTCACCGCCACAAAGGCACCGTCCTGCACATCCAGCTGCGCGCGTTCAACAAACACCAAGGATGCGCGGTCTTTCAGCGGGATCGGCTTGGGTGGCGGTAAACCGGGGGTGGCACCGGCGGGTTCGCTCATCCCGCCCGCCGGATCAGCATAAGGCCACAGCCAAAACTACGCGCTCGGCCGAACCCGCGGGCAAGCTTGGTCAGAAATGCGGCGGGGTCCGTCACCTCCAGCACCCCCGCCAGATCAAGGATGCCAAATTGCGGCTGGCCTTGGCGCTTGCCCTTATAGTCGGGCAAGGCGGCTACGGAATAATCCCCCACCTCGACCCGCAGCGTATGAAACCCTGCCGTTTCGCCCTGCCGCGCCAGCCAGGCCGCACCTTCATGTTGCGCAATCCCCATCCGCTGCTCAGCGCGGTCGGTCTTTGGGACATCGTGCAAAACATCCATCACCACATCGACCCGGCCCTTGCCCTTGCGGTCGCGGGTGGCATTAGCGCGCAGGGTGAATTCCAGCCTGTCACCGGGGTGCAGATCAGGGGCAAAGGCCTTCACATCCGTCTCGAACAGATCACTGGCAACCGGCGGGCGGGCGGACAAGGCAAAAAAGCAGCCCTTACCATCCTCACGCCACAGGAAATCACGCTTTTGATCAGGCGTTTTGGCAAAAGCCGCCCAGATCAGGCGGTGATGGGCATCCAGTCTTGGCCCTTGTGCTTCGGGGTTCAACAGTGCATCCAAAGCCCGCACCGAAGGCGATTGCGATAGCTGCAGCCGCGACAGATACAGCGTCATGGCTGCCCCCCAGGTGCAATATGCACAGCCTGAAACGCGACCTCGCGCGGGGCGAAATGCCACTTGGCACGATCAAGCGGCTGGTCGTGGCGCTGTTCGCGATGGGTTTCTGCGGGTGCATCGGTGGCGTCACAGATCAGCAGTTTGGCCACAGCCCCCTCCCGCCAGGGCGGAAGCTGCACACCCGCCAAAGCCGCCTCGACGCTTTCGGCCTGCACGATCCGCGCCCCGACCGGAGCCGCCAGCGGGCAAGACTTCCGCCCCAGATACAGCGTGAAACCCGGCCGCAGCAATCCGGCGCACAAAGGCAGCAAATCACCGCCCCACACCGCCACGCCATACAGCGCACCTTGGCGATAATCGCGCAAAGTAATCGTGGTGTTGGTACGAAGCCGATCGACCCGCAGTGCCTCGGGCCGCGATTGCGGGCGCTTGGCCGCTGCTGTGGGGATGGTTTCAACTGTGTGATAATCGCGCAGGGGTTGGCCCTGATCGAACACCGCCACCGCCATGCGCAACCCGTCCAGCGCGCTGAAATCGCCGTTCCGTTCAATGCCCATGGCCGCGCCCAACAGCCCCAGGATGGCAGACCGCCCCGGCCAGCCAAGGCTGCCGCGCCGTTCGTGCCCGGCCAGATCGCCCATAGCGCCAAGATTGGCGGTCAGGGTGAAAATTAGGAACTCAGGCATCCGCCACCGCGCCCCTGGCAAAGGCCGCAATCTCGGCCAGACTGCCCTGCCCCTTCGCCACATCCATCACCACCACCGCCTCGGCGGCAGGCCCATAGGCGCGGTCAAGTTTCGCGGCCATTTCTTCCAGGGCGCGCACCGATTCCGCCTCCCAGGGCTGACCGCGCACCGGAGCAAAGAACGCCCCGGTCAGATCGCGCGGCTGGGTGCTGCCCTTTTCCACCCGCACATAACCGGCGCGGGGGTGGTGGGCGTGGCTGTTTTGCTTGCCGCGCGGGGTGGCGGTGGCCAGCGCCTGCGCCAAAGCCTCCAGCCCTTTGGCGGCTAGCTTCCGCGCCTCATCTCGATTCCCTTCGATATCCCCACCCAGATTGCGCACCAGCAGATCGCAATCAACGCAAACATAAAGGTAATAGACGCCCGACCCGAAAGCATTTTCCCCCAGATGCCCCGCGCCGGTATCTTCGGCCTTGTTCAGATCATCCACAGCGGTGAAATAATCCTCTTCCGCCAGAGCCTGATGGGTGGTGATGGCATGGCCGACCTGCACCGCCGCCTCGCGGTTGAAATCGGGATCATCGGCCAGCATCCGCCCGAACATTGCAATATCCACCGCCCCATCGGCGCGGCGCAACACGGTGCCTTTCATCAGATCCTTCGGCACAGATTCTCCCGCCAGCAACTTCGCCGCCAATTCATCGGCATAGCGCCATTCATCGGGTGAGACGAAGGCCAGCGTCGTCGCCAGCGGCTTTTCCGCCTCACCCTTGGTCGCAGCCTCCAGCTTGGAGAACAGCCCCGCCACCGTCACCGCCACCTTGCGCGCGGCCTCGGCCCCTGCCCCGCCCGCGATCAGCTTTTCCTCGATCCGCGTCCCGATCCGCTTGGTGCGCACCCCCAGATTGCCCGCAAGCCCCGCCTGAAACGCCGGGCTTTCCCGCAGTGCCCGCTTGATCGACTGCGACGACAGCCGCAACCGGGGCGCGCCGCCCAAGGTCGCCTGTTTCGGCCGCCCCTGATCATCGCGGTTCGGGTTCGACGGCGGATAGGTGGTCAAGAGATGGAATTGCAGAAAGGTGGTCATTGCGAAATCTCCTCATCAATCGCATCCGCGTTTTCCTTAAGCGTGTCGGGTGCCGCGGCCCCGAAATATTGAAAGCACCAGCGGCTGCGGGTCTTTTCCGACCAGTGCAACAGATCCTCGCCCAGGGCCGCCACGTTGCAGTGCCGGTCCGCCAGCACTATCGCCCGGCGCAGCGCATCAGTCAGATCACCATCGGCCACCCGCATCAGGCGCTGAAACCGCAGGGTTGACATCGCGGGCGCAGCCCCGCCCAAAGCAGCGGCCAGCGGTTGGCCGTAAGGCTCGCGCACCTCGGCCAGCACCTGTACCAACCGGATCAGTACCGCTGCATCCTTGAGGTCAAGCGCCCGCGCCAGATCATGCACCGCCGCCTCGCCCAGCACCCCAACCGGCCCGGCCCGCCGCAACCGCGCCGCCAGACCCCGCGCATGGGCCTGCTTCCGGTCGCCAATATTCCGCGACCACCAGCCCAGAATGATCTGACCGGGCCTTCTGGCTTCCCCATCGCTCATGCCACCACCTTTTTCTTCGTCGCGGGCACCGTCATACCCAGCTTGCCGAACATCTCGCGCCCATATTTGCCGAAGCCTGCAAAAGCCCCGCGTAACAGCCGCTGCGCCGTCACAATCCGCGCAATCACATCGGTTTCCTGCTGATCCAGCCCCGGCAAAGCCCGCGCCTCGAACCGCGCCAGCGCCACCCGGCGCAATTCGGCCAGCCAGTCAGCCGCCACCTCGGTCTCCGCCCTGCCCGCCTGCAAGTCTGCCAGCCGCGCCTGAAACCCCGCCTCGGTGTCGGCATAAAACGCCTCACGCTCGGCCTCGCGGGCCTCGGAATTGCCCAGCAACGGCTCCAGTGCCATCCGCAGCGCCAGCCCGGCCTGTTCCGCCGCCTCGATCAGCCCGGCCAGCATGGCCTCCGCCTCAGGCGAAATACTGATAAATGGCTGAACTGACTGAATAAAATCGCGCGGCTTCATGTTGTCCATCGCCCAGCCTGCGACAATAACCGACCCAGAACCACCCCGGCCATGCCGCAACCGCAACACCCGCGCGCGCTGGCGCAGATCGGTGTCAGGCGCCTCGGCCAGAATCCCCAGCCAGTGCCTATAGCCAAACCGCCCGGCGCGCGGATGCACCGGCAGCAACTCGGTCCCGGCCTTCTGCCGGTAATAGGGCGTCAACGGATGTTCCCACCCGGCGTAATTGGTGCCATAGGGCCGCTGGATGACCCCCGTCACCGCATCGCCCGCAACCACCAGCCGCAGCCGTCGCGGCATGCCGAAAAACGCCTCGGCCCCCAGCCCATGCCCCGGCGGAGGAAATACCTCCGCCCCGGTATCTGACACTTTCGTTGGCCGCATCCACGGCAGCGCCGCCATGCCTTGCGCCCCATTCGATTCAGGCGGGCCATCCGGCACATTCGCCCAGATCAGCGGCCACAAACCCTGCCCCGGATCAACCAGCGTCACCAGCGGCCCGCCGCCGCGCATCGAGGTCCGGTTCCCCGCCCCACCCGAGGGCGCATGGGCCTGAAAGGTATAAAGCGCCATCGCCGCCAACGGCAGATCGAGTGTTGCATAACGCCTGCGCCGAACCATCAAGTCAGCGTTGTCTTTAGCTGTTTTCCCGCCAGCGCTGTCAATAAACAGCATGTCCGGCGGGTTCGGCGCATCTTGCAACGCGACGAAATCCTGCAAGAACAGCGGCCCCTCGCCCACCAGATTGAACGCCGGGGCCAGTGCCGACAGCTTGCCCCGCAGCCGATCGGGATCAGGGGCCTGGCGGTCTTGCCAATCCTCCACATCTGCGGGCGGGTCGGCGAGGAACACCAGCCCGATCAGCAGCTCCAGACAGGCAATGTTCAGATCGGCGCGCGGCCAATCGGGGCGCAACAGGCCGGGACCGGCCATCTGCCAGGGCGCGATGATGCGCCGCTGGCCTGCGGTATCAAGAACGGGAATCCATGGATCGGAAATCAGGTTCAGGGGCAATTGATCACCACCTTAAGGAACTTGAAGGTGAAGTATGGTGCCGAAATTCCCGCGTGTAAACCTATATCTTGTGTAGGTTCCGGCGTTATATACCAAACACCAAACCCCGATCCGTCTGATAACGCAAGCCCTCACAGATCGCGCCATCCTCACCCACCACACACAGCACCGCCCGTTTCCAGTCCGGCCAACTGGCCCGCACCGCCTGGACCTCGGGCGCGGCCTGGTCGGGCAAAGCCAGCGCGTCCAGCCGGTGCGCGCTGGCGGTCACTTCCGACAGCGCCCAGCCCTCTGCCCCGTCGATCCACGGCACCAGCCGCCCACCAACCTGCCGCGCCAGCACCAGAACCCGCTGTGGCTGACCCAGACGGGTCGGATACTCGGCGTCATCCGCCGCCGCCCCGCCCATCCGATAGCCATCGTCCAGATTGACCGTATTGCGCCAGCCCAGATTGGCCTGCGCGGCAGCCTTGCCAATCCGCTCAATTTCGGAACGCTGCAACGGATCGGGCAAGGGCACCGCCTCGGTTTCCACTGCCTCGATCAACGCCCGCAACCCGGGAGGTGCCACAATTTCCCCCACCGAAAACAACCGTTCAGCCGTGCGCCACGCCACATCCTGTGGGTAAACATAGGCCCCCCGATCCAGCGCACCTTGCAGCCAGCGCGCGTTTTCTACCTGCGCCGGGTCTGGGGATACCACATATAAAACAGGGGCTTGCACCGGGCGGCTACCCTGCGGTCTTGACTGCATATGCCGCCAAAGCCGCCCTGCCCGCTGAATCAGGCTGGCCATCGGCGCCAGATCGGAAACCATCACATCAAAATCCAAATCCATAGAAGTTTCAATTACTTGCGTGGCAACAACCACCCTGCCCGCCCGGCCCTGCCCGTCTTTGCCAAACCGCGCAATCACTGCCGCCTCAATCCGCTTGCGGTCCCCCAAGGCAAAACGCGCGTGCAAAAGATCGGCCGGCACCCCCGCCGCCGCCAATGCCTCGACCGCAGCGATCGCATCATCGACCGCGTTGCGCACCCAAACGCAGGCCGCCCCTTGCCCCGCCATTTGCGCCAACAGCGTCACCGCCTGCGCCGCTCCGCCCAAACGTTCCACCTGCACCGGACCACGCGTGCCGACGGCTTGCGGAAACCCAACGCGAACCTCCCCCGCCGCCACGGTCAGCGCCGGATAAGCCGCATCATTGCTGGCCCCGCCGTAGATCGCCAGCAGTTCGGCCCGTTGCTGCAATGGCAGTGTTGCCGTCAGCAAAATCGCCGATCCGCCGGCCCGCCGATGCGCTTCCAGAAGCTGCTTCAAGGCAACCGCCAAATACGGATCGCCCAGTTCATGCACCTCATCAACCACAAGAATTTTTGACGACAACCCGAAATGCCGCAGCGTGGAAAACTTCGTCGGCAGCACCGAAAGCAGCGCCTGATCAATCGTGCCCACTCCAACATCGGCCAACAGCGCCCGCCTGCGACTGTCGGCCAGCCAGGCGGAACACACAATCTCACCATCGCCCGTCATATCGCGCTGAAACAGATCATTGAACGGCACCGAAAGCCCTGCCCGCCCATGCGCCAGCGTGACCGAGGGCTTGCCCGCAAACATCCGGCCCACCACATCACAGGCCCGCGCAAACATCGCATCCGCCGTGGCCATCGTCGGCAATGCAAAGAACAGCCCGCGCCCCTTGCCCGCCAGCATCATCCGCTGCGCCAGCAGAAGTGCTGCCTCGGTCTTCCCCGCGCCGGTTTCATCCTCGATCACCGCCAGCATCGGGCCATCGGTCAGGGTAATGTCCGCGCAAGCCGCTTGCATCGGGCGCAAGGCGAAATCGAACAGTTTGGCATCGCTGGGCGCAGGCGAGGCCAAACCGGCCGCCTCTACCGCCCGCACCGCCTTTTGCCGCGCCAGGGCCAGATACTCGGGCAACTCCATCACTGCCGCTGTCGCTTCAAACCAGTCGGCGTTTGATCCGATCCAGTCCGCTGCAGCCACCAACCCCGGCAACCACCAGCTCAGATTGCGCGCTTGGCGCTTGTCCAGATCGGCCATAGCCGCCAAAGGCCAAAACCTCTGCATCGCAGCCGTCAGATTTGCGGCATCTTCCACCGCCTGCGCCCCCGCTGCCGTCAGCATACGGTCGGCGTCCCTGCCCAAATCCTTGCCCGGCGGACGGCCATGGTGCCCCGCCGCTGCCGCATAAAGCAAGGTACTGCGGGTGGGTCGAGGTATCGGTAAAGGGTTAAACCGGTGAAGGTAAACCTCGCTCACCTCCCAATGCCGGCCATTTAGCTGCGCGGCCCCATCCCGCAACATCGCCAGAAACGCCGCGTTCACCTTGCCGATATCATGCAGCGCCACCAGCAGGATCAACGCCTGCCGCAAGCCTTCCTCAAATCCAAATGGCGCGATCAACCGCTCTGCCACCGCCGCCACATCTAGCATGTGATAGGCAGCCGGATGCTCCACCCCGCCCGGTTCAGCGGCACTTTTCCCTGGCCAATCAACAATAAATGAACAAACCATAGTATCTCCAATGCCCACGCCAAGCTAACGGAGATCCTCGGGAGTGGGGTCGGTCGCATCACAGTCTCCGGATGCGGGGTCATTTCCATACAGACATCAATCACTGCGACAGCGCTAGGGAAATCCGCGCGGCGATAGATGGCGTGGGCGCTGTGCTTATTATGGTGGGAGGACAGAAAGTAACGGCGATGACCCGTTGCCTGCGCCTCTGGCAGAAACACTTACTACATACGCCCGCCGATTCCCGATCTTGCAGCCACAGAAGAACGTGTGAACGGCGGCAAAGTAGCCGCCCGCGGCGCGGAAGTATCCCTGCAGTCGACGGTGTCGCCTGCCATGAGCGGCACCATGGTCTGCAGCCAGAGCGCCGTGGCGAGCGTGACGTGGCCGCCGCTGATCTCGCCCATCAAGCCGCGGATTTCCGTCGTGCCGTTCAGCGCGAGCCGCCCGCGCATCCGTACCGTGGTGCTGGCGCCCGCCTTGTAGAGCAGCGTTGCGCCGAAGATGTAGGTGCCGGGGGCGGGTGCGGTAAAGAGGTTGGTCCCGGCGTCGAACGCCCCCTGATCGTTGGTGTCGGCCACGTTGAGGCCGATCTTCGTCCATGCCCCGACGCCGATTTGTTTCCGAAGGACGTCTTGGCGCTGAAGCGCGATGGAATGGGGCGCTGAAAGATGCCTTGCTCCGATAGGTCAGCGGGTATCGTGGTCGCGTCTCATCATCCTCGGGTCGATTTCCGGCTCGTCCCACTTCCCTGCGACCGTCATCCACCGTTCGATCCCTGCTTGCAGCCCCGGCTCGTCGGCGCACAGGTTGGACCTGCACCGGTTTCGTTCCGGTCTTTTGAGAGCAATACTCGCCATCAAGGAGACCGGATATGGCAGCGATACACAGCGACGAGTTCAAGCGGGATGCGGTTCGCATCGCGCTCACCAGTGGCCTGACACGGCGTCAGGTTGCGTCTGATTTGGGGGTTGGGCACACGTTCGCGTCTGCTCGCGCAGCACCGCGTAGTCCGCCAGCCAGCCGATGATCAGCGCACCCTCCGGCAGCGCCGCCACCTCTTCCGCCGCACGCACCTGCTCGGCCCGACTGTAGTTCACCACCGGCGGGCAGGACGACTGCCCGTCAGAACCGCCCGTCGCGCATGCGCTGAGCCAGAGCATCGCGATCCCGAGGACGGCGGCTGGCAGCCTCCAGCATTTGGCGTTGGATTGCATGTGTTCTCTCCGTTGATTTCAGGCGCTCGGCCAGCCGCCCGGCGCGTTCCCCGGCGCGGCGGAGGTTCAGCAGGAACAAGATGATGGTGATGGCCGCCAGAGCCATGCCCAGCGCCTTGCGCGCGAGGCCACTGGCGAGGATCGCGGTGATCCAGCCCATCAGCGCCGCCCCCGTTTCCAGTCATCGACCCGGGCATGAATTGCGACGGCGATGCCGATCAGCGCCACGGCAATGAAGACCCAGCGCAGGGTGTCGAGATAGGGCACCAGTGGCAGGATGGCGGATTGGGTCTCGGCCAGGACGTCTTGCGCCACCTCGACACCGGCGGCCCCAACAGTCGCCAGCCCGGCCGCGCCGCCACCTTTCAGGGTGCGGCTCTCGGCCAGCACCTCGCGGGCGGGCGGCACCTCCGGCACAAAGGGCGTGGCACGTGGCGGGAAACGTTCGCCCCATTGGCGGGCGGGCCCGAGGTCGACATGGATGAAGCCCGAGCGGGGGTAGAAACCGAACCCGAGGAACCCGACCTCGCGCGCCGCCGCCTCGAACGCCACCGGATCGTGATTCGCCATGGCGATGTCGAAGGCCGCGCCATCCATGTGCTTCGACCGCATCGCGCCGCCGACTGCGCGGTTGTGCTCCGGGCTGCGATAGGCCGAACGGACGATCAGCGGTTTGCCAATCCGGTCGCGCAGCGCCTGCAGCGTGTCCAGTGCGGGTTCGTTGATCAGCAGCTGGCCGTCACCGCGGCTGGCGATCTCAGCGGGCGAGAAGCTGGGCCAGCGCCAGGTGTTTTCAGGAACGTCGCGGAAATGGGCATAGGTCGTGGTCGGCATGTCGTTCTCCAGAAATGCAAAACCCGCCCCCGCGCGGCAATGCCGCGCAGACTTTACGATCTGGCGGGCATTGCCCGCCGGTGGCGGGTCGGGTGGCAGGTTCAGTGATGAAATGGTTGTCAGTCAGTCGGTACGACCGGTGCGACCGGTGCTA
>Ga0210039_1003009_pt1 | contig 13311 bp, 14 predicted proteins | sample CryGeyCG2114_250_3_FD_185460 | JGI IMG/M metagenome (GOLD analysis project Ga0210039, IMG submission 185460) | Groundwater microbial communities from aquifer - Crystal Geyser CG17_big_fil_post_rev_8/21/14_2.50 (SPAdes) (version 2) | ecosystem: Environmental > Aquatic > Deep subsurface >...
CTTGCCCCCGACACCGGCCTTGCGCCCTGCGCCAAGCTGTGATCCGCTGGCGGCAGGGCTGTCAGGGGGGAATGATGCTGCAATTTCTGCGTCGCGCCGCGCGCGTGCTGGTGGTGCTGGTGCTGGTCGCGGCCGCTGTGGGCGTCTGGAAGCGCGAGCAGGTGACCCGGCTCTGGGCGGTGCTGACCTTGTTTGACGAAGGCCAGATCGTGCAGAATTTCAGCCACATGGATGCGGCCTTTCTGACCACGCCGGTAGGCAAGGGCGACACCCCGCCGCTGCCGCTGCCGCCCGGCCCGCCTGCCACCCTGCCCGCCAGCGTGGCCCCCTGGGTGGTCGCACGCGCCGTGACCGCGCTGGTGGTGCTGAAAGACGGGCAACTGGTGTTTGATCGCTATTACCTTGGCACCGGGCCGATGGACCGGCGCATCTCGTGGTCGATGGCAAAAAGCGCGCTGTCGGCGCTGTTCGGCATCGTGGTGGCCGAGGGCAAGATCGCCAGCCTTGATGACCCGGTCACGAAATACGCGCCGCAACTGACGGGCTCGGCCTACGACGGGGCCAGCATCCGCAACGTGCTGAACATGGCCTCGGGTGTGAAGTTCGACGAAGACTACATGGCGTTCTTCAGCGACATCAACAAGATGGGGCGGGTGATCGGGCTGGGGGGATCGCTTGACGATTTCACCGCAGCGCTCAAGGACCGCGCCCACCCGCCGGGCCAGACCTGGCAGTATGTCTCGATCGACACCCATGTGCTGGGAATGGTAATCCGCGGTGCCACCGGGCGCGAAATCCCCGATCTGATGGCGGAAAAGCTGATCACGCCACTGGGGCTGGAGGTCGAGCCCGCTTATGTGACCGACGGCACCGGCCAGGCCTTCGTGCTGGGCGGGCTGAACATGACGACGCGCGATTACGCCCGGCTGGGCCAGTTGTTCCTGCAGAACGGCAGCGCCAACGGCAGCCAGATCGTGCCGGCCGACTGGGTTGTGGCCTCGACCACCGCCAGCGCCCCCACCGCGCCGGGGGCGATCGGCTATGGCTACCAGTGGTGGGTGCCAAAGGGTGCCGTGCCGGGCGAGTTCATGGCGATGGGCATCTACGGCCAGTTCATCTACGTCAACCGCAACGCCGGGGTGGTGATCGCCGTCAACGCGGCTGACCGGCATTTCACCGACGCCGGGGTCGAGGATGGCAACATCGCGATGTTTCGTGCCATCGCGGCCAGCCTGTAGCCAAACGGAGACCCCATGCCCGATGACCGCGACCCTTCGCTGAACGTGCTGGGCGGCCCGCTCGCGGTCTGTTCGGCCACGCCGCTGACTGGCTTCTACCGCAACGGCTGTTGCGATACCGGCCCGTCGGATCGCGGCCAACACACGGTTTGCGCCGTGATGACGGCCGAGTTTCTGGCGCTTTCCAAATACCTTGGCAACGATCTGACCACGCCACGGCCCGAACATGGCTTTGCCGGGTTGCAACCGGGCGACACCTGGTGTCTGTGCGCCGGGCGGTTCGCGCAAGCGCACGACGAAGGTGCCGCTCCGCAGGTGCGCCTTGTCGCGACCCACCAACGCACCCTCGATGTAGTGCCGCTGGCGGTGCTGCGGCTTTACGCAGCAAAGTAGCAGCACGGTCGGTCCCGACCCGGTTCAGTCGATCGCCGCCAATACCGAGCGCGCGGCGCGCAGCCCCGGGGCCGCGCCACCGTGCCCAAGGCGCTGCATCGTCACCGCCATTGCCGCCCGCTGCGCCGCCCGCGCCGTGCCGTCGCCCAGCAACCCCAGCAGGGCGGGCGCGATCAGCTCGGGGCGGCAACGCTTGCCCAGAAAATCCGGCACCACACGGGTTTCCGACACCAGATTGACCAGCGTTACCGTGTCGGTCAGCGCCATATGCTGCATCAACCACATGCTGAGCGGGTGCATGCGGTAGGCGATCACCATCGGGCAGGCATTTGCCGCCAGCTCCAGCGACACCGTGCCCGAGGCCGCCAGCGCGACATCGGCGGCGGCGAAGGCGGCGCGTTTACCCGCCGGGTCGGTGATGATCTGCGGCGCAATCGGCCAGTCGGCGGTCAAGTCGCGCACCAGATCGGCCACGGCGGGCAGGGTCGGCAGCAACACCTGCGCGCCCGGATGCAGCGCCTTCACCCGCGCCAGCACCGCGCCAAACACCGGGGCCAGCCGCGCCACTTCGCCCCGGCGCGAGCCGGGCAGCGCCAGGATCACCGGGCCGGTGCCACGCCGCAGCGCCTGCGCCTGCGCCGGGCTGGCCAGCGCTTCCGCCACCACCGGGTGGCCGACGAAATCGCAGCTCATGCCGGCGGCGGTCATGTAGGGCGGCTCGAACGGCAGCAGCGCCAGCACGTGGTCGATCACCCGCGCCATCTTGGCCGCCCGCCCCGGCCGCCAGGCCCAGACCGAGGGCGCGACATAGTGGATGGTGCGCAGGCCGGGGCGAGCGCGTTTCGCGATGCCCGCCACCCGCAGGCAGAAGTCGGGGCTGTCGATGGTGATCAGGGCGGCGGGGTTGCACGCCAGCGCCGCGTCTGCCGCCTGCCGGATGCGGCGCTTCAGCGCGAAATATTTTGGTGCCACCTCGGCAAGGCCCATCACCGAAAGCTCGGCCATCGGGAACAGGCTTTCCATGCCTTCGGCCTGCATCAGCGGCCCGCCGACACCGTGAAATTCCACCCCCGGCACCAGCGCCCGCAGTCCTGCCATCAGCGCCGCCCCCAGCCGGTCGCCGGACGGCTCGCCCGCAATCAGATAGAGCTTCAACCGCGCGCCCACAAGAACAGCCCCGCGGCCTGCGCCGCCGCCACCATCGCGGCGCGGTCCAGCAGGATCACGCCGCCCGCCTGCCAGGCAATCCCGGCCAGTCCGGCCGCAGCCGCGCGACGCACGGTTTCCACCCCGAGGGTGGGCAGATCAACGCGCCAGTCCTGCCCCGGCTTCGGCGCTTTCCACAGCACGCCGCGCGGCGGCGCCGGATCAGGCCGCGCGGCAGTCTGCGCCACAAAGTCCAGCATCGCATCGGTCCCCGGCAGGGCCTCGACCGCCAGACACAGCCCCTGCGCCACCACCGCCGCCTGACCCACATCGACCGCACCAAGCGCCGCCACGATGACGGCGGCGCGGGCGGCATCGCGCGTGTCAGCCGCGCTCGGCTTGCCGCACAGCACAGCTTCGCCCGGCACCAGATCGGGGGCGACATCCGCCACCCCGACCACCCGCAGACCGCTTTCCTCGAACAGTTCGATCACCACCCGCAGGGTGGCATCGTCGCCCCCCTGGATCGCCGTCAGCATCCGCGGCACCATCTGCGCGGTCAACGGGTCGAACAGCGCCGGGTCAAGCCGGGGGCGCTGCACCGCGCCGGCAAAGATCACCTGCGCAATTCCTGCGTCGCGAAGCGCGTTCAGAAACGGCATCAGCCGCTCGATGCGGAACACCTGATCGGGCACCAGCCCCTCGGGCAGGAACCCTTCAAGCGCCGCGACCATCGGGCGCTTGGCCAGCGCCGCCACCAGGGCTGCCGCCAATCCGCCGCTGCCTGCAATGATCGCCAGCCTGCCGGTCATCGCCCTGCCTTCATTTCGGCGTCAGAAACGAGCGGTCCGACCCGGCGAGGATGAAATCGGTCATCTCGCGCACCCGCGCACTGTCGGTCTCGGACGCCAGTTTGCGCGTGCGCTCAAGAAAGCTGCCCTCGCCTTGCGCCAGCGCCTGATAGGCCGCACGCAGCGCCGTGATCTCGGCCCGCTCGACCCCGCGCCGCTTCAGCCCGACCAGATTAAGGCCGTCAAGCTCGCCGCGTGGCCCCTGCACCAGACCGTAGGGCAGCACGTCGTTGGCCACCATGGTGACCGCGCCGATGATCGCGCCACGGCCGATGCGCACGAACTGATGCACCCCCGACAGCCCGCCGATGATCACGTCGTCGCCGATCTGGCAATGCCCCGCAATCGCCACCTGATTGGCCATCACCACCCGGTTGCCGACCTGCGAGTCATGGCCGATGTGAACCCCGGTCATCAGCAGGCAGTCGTCGCCGACCCGCGTCACCCCGCCACCGCCCGCCGTGCCGGTGCTGAGTGTAGCCCCTTCGCGGATGCGGCAGCGCGCGCCGACGATCAGTCGGGTATGCTCGCCCTGGTATTTCAGATCCTGCGGCACCTCGCCGACACAGGCGAAGGGAAACACCACCGTGCCCGCGCCAAGCGCGGTCCAACCCGTCACCACGGCATGGCTTTTCACCACCACCCCCGCGCCAAGGCTGACCTCGGCCCCGATCACCGCGTAAGGGCCGATCTGGCAGCCGCCACCAATCACCGCACCCGGTTCGACGATCGCCGTAGGATGAACGCACGTGGCCATGTCAGGCTTTGGCAACGTCCATCATGGCGGTCAAGTCGCATTCTGCGGCCAGCTCACCATCGACCATCGCGCGCCCGCCGAATTTCCAGACCCTGCCGCCAGCCCGCTTGACCGCCACATGCAGCTCCAGCACATCACCGGGCACCACCTTGCGCCGGAATCTGGCACCATCGATCGCCATGAAATAGACCAGCATCTTGCGGTCGATCAGACCCATCGACGCCGACGCCACAATGGCGGCAGTCTGCGCCAGCGCCTCGATGATCTGCACCCCCGGAAAGATCGGGTTGCCCGGGAAATGACCCTGAAACTGCGGCTCGTTGCAGGTGATGTTCTTGATCCCCACCGCGCCGACATTGGCCACGATATCGCGCACCTTGTCGACCAGCAAAAAGGGGTAGCGGTGGGGGATCATGCGCTGGATCAGCGCCAGATCGGCAGAAGTGATGGCTGTGGCCTGATGGTTCATCGTGGTCTCCTTGCGGCGCTGGGGCACACCCCTTTGGCACTGACTAGCAATTTGCCCCACTTTGGGCAAGTAACGCGCTAGGGGCCTGATGCGGGCGGCGGCGGGCTGCTGCCATCGCCCAGCACCGCGTCGATCCGGGCGATCGCCTGATCGGTGATGTCGATGCGGTCGAACGACAGCACGATGGCGGCCTTGTCGAGGATCGCCACCGCCCCCATCTCGGTCATCAACTGCGCCAGCACCGGAATCGCGGTGTCGAAAAAGCGCTTCTTTTCGTCTTCGTTGCGCCGGATCAGATCGCGCGCCTTGGCTTCCTGCGCCGCGCGGATGCCTTCGACCTTGGTGTCGAAGGCGTCGGCCAGCGGGCGGAATTCGGCGGGCGGCACGGTAGCCCGCCGTTCGGTCAGCGCCTTTTCCTCGGCCGCGAGCTCGGCCTCGATCCGGCGGTTTTCGGCCTGCAAAGCCTGGCTCGCGGCATCCGCCCGGGCCTGCACCGCCTGACCATAAAGAGTGCCGGAAAACAGCCGGTCCTGGGTCACCGTCACCACCGGGCTTGGCGCATCAGGCACCTGCGCGCCTGCCAGTCCTGACCACGCAAGCGACGCAAGGGCCACGGCAAAGACGGCCCCGCGCCGCATCAGAACGACGTCGATACGGTAAAATCGAAGGTCTGTTCGCGGTCGTAGGGTTGCTTGTTCAGCGCCCGCGAGAAGTTGAACCGCAACGGCCCGATCGGAGTGGTCCAGAATACCGAAAACCCGACCGACGAGCGCAAATGAAAACTGTCATCCACCGGGCCACCCGTGCCTGCCGCATCATCCAGACTCCAGACCGATCCAGCGTCGAGGAACAACCCGCCCGAAATGCCGTATTCTTCGGGCAAACCCAGCGGAAATTCGGATTCCAGACGCGCCACCGCATAGATGTTGCCACCCAGCGCATCGCGGTTGTCGGCCCCCAGATCGCGCGGACCAAGGCCGTTGGGCTCGAAACCGCGAATCTTGCCATTGGCAAAAAAGCGCTCGGTCACCCGGCTGACGTCGCCGTTCAGGCTGTTCAGGACACCGCCTTCCAGCACCGCCCGCAAGGTGACTTCCTCTTTCATGATCCGGGTCTCGGCCAGCGCCAGCCCGCTCGAAGTCACCGACTGGATATCGCCGCCAAGGCCCGCGAAATCCTGGCTGAAGCGCAGCAGCACCCCGCCCCTGGGGTTCAGCCCGTTGGTGCGGGTGTCATAGCTGTAGCTGTAGCCAACCGCGCTGGACATCAGCGGGCCCATCGCCTGCTCGGCCTGAAGGATGATCGACGAGCCATTGCTGGCCAGGATTGGCGGCGTTGCCCGCGGATCCGCCGGGTGACCAGCGTCGACATTCTTCAGCTTGCTTTCCCCCAGCCGGTAGCGCAGTTCCAGCCGACCGTTTTCGCTGATCGGAAACGAAATGGCCGGGTTGATGCCCCAGGCCAGCGTGCCATAGGCCGAATTCTGATTGTCGGTGGTGTTGTAATAGGCGTTGAAGCTGAAGGTGAGATCACGCCCCAGAAAGGCCGGCTCGACAAAGCTGATCGACGAGTTCACATTGTCCGTCCCGGTCGCGACATTGACCCCGATCGACTGGCCGCGCCCGAGAAAGTTGCTTTCCGTCAGACCGATGGTAAAGCCAATCCCGCTTGACACCCCGTAGGTAGCCCCGAAATTGAGCGAGCCGGTCGGCTTTTCGACGACATCGGCACCGACGATCACCTGATCCGGGGCGGTGCCCGGCTTGGCATCGACCTTGGCATCGGAAAAGAAACCCAGGGCGCGGATGCGCTCGGCCGCCTGACGGATTTCGCGCGGGTTGAAGGGATCGCCCTCGACGCTGCGGAACTGACGCCGCACCACCTGATCAAGGGTCGTGGTATTGCCCTGGATGTCGATCCGTTCGACAAAGACCTTCTCGCCCCGCGTCAGGGCAAATTCGATATCCAGCGTCTGGTCGCGCTCGTTGCGGGTGACGCGCGGCACCACGGTGACAAAGGTCAGGCCCTTGCGCAGCGCCAGATTTTCCAGCCGCGCAATGTTGTTGTCCACCACCGAAGGGTTATAGGTCACACCCGAGCGGATCCGCAGCAGGGCCTCGAATTCGGTCACATCAACCTCGGGCAATTCACTGACGGCGGTGATCTTGCCGAACCGGAAGCTCTGGCCTTCCTGCACCGTGAAGGTCACGAAGAACGCGTCGCGTTCGCGCGCGATTTCGCCGGTGGCATCCTGCACCTGAAAATCGACATAGCCGCGCGACAGGTAGAAATCGCGCAGCAACTGCTTGTCGAATTCCAGCCGGTCGGCAACGAAGGTATCGCGCTTGATGAAGGTGCGCAGCAGACCCGCCTGCTTGGTGCTCAGAACCTGCCGCAGCCGCCGGTCGGAAAAGGCGCGGTTGCCGACAAACGACAGCCGCTCGATCTCGGTCACCTTGCCCTCGGTGATTTCGAACGCCAGATCGACCCGGTTGTCGGACAGGCGGATCAGCCGCGGCGTGACGGTGGCCGCGATCCGCCCCGCCGAACGGTAGCCTTCGGCAATGGCGGCGGCATCGGCCTCGACCTGTGACGGCGAATAGACCCGGCGCGACTGCGAGGTGATGACCTTGGCCAGGTCTTCATCCTTGAGCATCTTGTTGCCCTCGAAGTTGATCACGTTGATCACCGGGTATTCGCTGACCCGGATCACCAGCGTGCCGCCCTGCGGCTCGATCGCCACAGTCTCGAACAGACCGGAATTGACCACCCGCTGATAGGCGTCGTTCAACTCGCCGGCGCTGACCGTCTGGCCGCGACCGATTCCCGCAAAGCGCATGATCGAGGCGGCATCAACGTGGATGTTGCCTTCGACGATGACGCTGGAAAAACTGTAGCTCTGGCCCTGGGCCTGCGCCGAGAATGGCCCGTAAATACTTGAAGTGGCAAGAAAGAACGACAGCGTTGCAGTCCGGCAAAGCCGCACCGCCGCCGTGCCGCGTGCGCCCAAAGCACCGCTCGCCTGATCCATCTTGTCGCCCCGCCCAGAATCCCGTCACCGGACCTGACTAGCGGGAATGCGGGGGCTTGTCAAAAGGCGCGGCACGGGCTTTGGCCCGGCGCGCCGATCAGGCAGATAGGCGCGTCACTGCACCGTCAACGCGCTGCCCAGAAACGCCCCGGCCAACAGGCCGACCACGATCGTGCCGACGCTGAAAATGCGATCCCAGTTGAGATCGACCAGCAGCGAAAGCCCGCGATAACTGTTCACCATGGTTTGCATGATTGCACCTGTCCGATTGCCTCATGCCAGCGGTGTAGGGTGCGAATGTGGCATCAGTTTGATCGAATGTGGCAGCATCAAGGCGGTTACGGGCAGAGCAGATCGTTTGAGAGGGCAAACCCCATCAGCCCCAGCAACAGCACCAGCCCGGTGGTCATCAGGATGCGCAGCGCGCTGTCCGAGGGCGGCTTGCCGGTGACCGCCTCCCAGGCGTGGAACACCAGATGGCCGCCATCCAGCACCGGGATCGGAAACAGGTTCATCAGCCCGACCGCAGTTGACAGCAACGCCAGAAACCACACAAAGCTGGCCGCACCCTGCGCCGCCGCCGCGCCCGAGCTTTCGGCGATCCCGATCGGGCCGCGCAGGTTGCAGGCACTGATCGCCCCGCGCACCATGTAGCTCAGCCCGGAAAGGCTGGTTTTCACAATGGCATAGCTTTGCTGCGCCCCCAGCCTGGTGGCCTCGATCGGCCCCGGGGTGCGGGTTTCGGGCACGAACACCAGCCCGCCCGACAGCCCGATCAGCCAGCGCGTCTCGAACCCGCCATCGGCGGTCGGCAAATCCATCCGGCGCGGCGTCAGCGTGACATCAAGGGTGGTGCCGTCGCGCCAGACCGCAAGCGGCAGCGGCTTGCCGTCCGAGGCACCGACGATCTCGCGCATCTGGGCAAAGGCGGTGACCGGCTGGCCTGCGATGCTCACCACCACATCCCCCGCCCGCAGGCCCGCGTCCATCGCCGCCGACTGCGGCTGCACCGCATCGACCACCGGCGGGAAGGGATAGGGGCCACGCACTGCGGTCTCGACCCCGCCGCGCGAGACCCGGTATTCGGTCGATTGTGCCGGGGGCAGCGCATCGACCACCGCCAGGAAACTTTCCAGATCCGGCGTCGCCGCACCGTTCACCGCCACGATCCGGTCGCCGGGCAGCAGCGATTGCGTGGCAAACGGGGTGGGCTTCAGGTGGCCCACCACCGGCTGATCGGTGGCAATGCCGCTGACCATGAAGAACCCGGCAAACACCACGACCGAAAAGATGAAATTGGCCATCGGGCCGGCCGCCACCGTCACCGCCCGCGCCCAGAGCGGCGCACCGTGCATGGTATGGCGACGCTCGGCAGCACTGAGGGCCGCAATCGCCTCGCCATCCTTGCCCGAGGCCGCATTGGCATCGCCGAGAAACTTGACATAGCCGCCGAACGGCAGCGCCGCCACTTGCCAGCGGGTGCCGCGCTTGTCCACCCGCGAGGCCAGCACCGGCCCGAAGCCAAGCGAGAACACCTCGGAATGAATGCCCGACCAGCGCCCGACGATGTAATGGCCGTATTCATGCACCGCCACGATGATCAACAGCGCCGCCACAAAGGCAATCACCGTCCAGGCAAAATTGCCGAAACTCGGAATCAGACCTAGAATATCCAACTGCTCACCTGTTCTTGTTGTTCACGTTTGACGGGCGCGCACCACTTCGCCCGCCTCGATCCTTGCGAGATGGTCCACTGCCAGCACATCCTCAAGCCCCGTCGGGGCATTTCCAAGGCAATTGCCGCGCAAAAGTCGGGCGATGGTGTCTTCCACCACCCCCGCCATGGCGGCAAAGCCGATGCCGCCGGCGATGAAGTGATCCAGTGCCACCTCCTTGGCGGCATTGAACGCGGCCCCCGCCAGCCCGCCCATCGCCATCACCTCGCGCGCCAGCCGCAGCGCCGGAAACAACGCCTCGTCGGGGGCGCGAAAGCTCAGTGTAGCCAGCGCCACGAAATCGAGCCGCGCCACCGGCACCGCCCCGCGCGCGGGCCAGTTCAGCGCGTAACCGATGGCGTGGCGCATGTCGGCCGGGCCAAGGTGGGCCATGATGCCGCCATCGCAAAACCCGACCATGGCGTGAACGATGCTTTGCGGATGCACCAGCACCTCGATCTGCGCGGGGGCAAAGCCGAAATATTCGCGCGCCTCGATCAGCTCCAGCGCCTTGTTGAACATCGAGGCGGAGTCGATCGAGATCCGCTGCCCCATCGACCAGTTCGGATGCGCCACCGCCTGCGCCAGGGTGGCCCCGGCGATCTGCGCCGCACTCCAGTCGCGAAACGGCCCGCCGCTGGCGGTGATGATCACGCGCTCGACCGCAGCAGGGTCCTCGCCCACCAAGGCCTGAAACAGGGCCGAATGTTCGCTGTCCACCGGCAGGATGGTGGCCCCGTGGCGCTTGGCGGCGGCCATCAGCAGCGGCCCCGCCGTCACCAGGCTTTCCTTGTTGGCCAGCGCCAGGGTGCGCCCGTGGGCCAGCGCGCGCAAGCCCGGCACCAGCCCCGCCGCGCCCACGATCGCCGACATCACCCAGTCGGCGGGCCGGTCGGCGGCCTCGGCAATCGCCGAAGCGCCCGAAGCCGCCGCAATCCCGCTGCCCGCCAGTGCGGCGCGCAGCTCGGGCAGACAGGCGTCATAAGCCGTCACCGCCAGCTCGGCCCGCAAGGCGCGTGCCATCTCGGCCAGCCGCGCCACATTGCGCCCGCCGGTCAGGGCCACGGTGTGAAACGCCGCCGCCCCGCCTTGCCGCATCACCAGATCAAAGGTCGACTCACCAATTGATCCGGTGGCCCCGAACACCGAAATGCTGCGCATCGGTCACGGGCCCCCGATCGGCAGCGCCACCACCAGCGACACGAAATAGATGATCACCGCTGCCCCGGCCAGCGCATCAAAGCGGTCCATCAGGCCGCCATGACCGGGGATCAGACCCGAGCTGTCCTTGACCCCGACCCGGCGCTTGATCCCGCTTTCCACGATGTCGCCCATCTGCCCGGCCAGCGCCACCAGCGGCGACAGCACCACCAGCCCCCAGCCACCCTGTCCCGCCAGCACGAAGCCCAGCCCCACCAGCGCCGCGCCAAGCCAGCCCGCCACCGTGCCCGACCAGGTTTTCTTGGGGCTGATGGCCGGCCAGAACTTCGGCCCGCCCAAGGTGCGCCCGGCGAAATAGCCCGCCAGATCAGAGGCCGCCACCACCGCCACCAGCCACACGATCACCGCCAGCCCCGACCCATTGCGCAACTGGACCAGCCCGAAGCCGGTCAGCATCACCAGCAGCGCGTAGCCCGCAAACACCACCCTGATCCGACGCGGCCATGCCGCCCCGATCAGCGCAGGCAGCGCCAGCAGCAGCACCAGCCAGCGGGCCTCGAATGCCAGCACCAGCGCCAGGCACAGCCCCGCCGCCAACCCCAGCGGCAGCGCGATGTCAGCCCCGGTGGCGTGGGTCATCCGGGTCAGCTCCCAGATCATCAGCCCGCAGCAGATCGTCACCAGCGCGGCAAACACCGCTCCGCCCGCCCAGATCGCCACCACCCCCACCGCGACCATCACCACCGCCGAGATCACCCGCGGCCGCAGGTCGGCCCAGCGATCGGGATTGGGGGTCGGCCTCATGCGCTGCGCACCCCGCCGAACAGCCGCTGGCGCTGACCAAAGCGCCCCACGATGCGGGCCAGTTCTTCGGGCGTGAAATCGGGCCACAAGGTGGGGGTGAATTCATACTCGGCATAGGCCGATTGCCACGGCAGAAAGTTCGAGGTCCGGGTCTCGCCCGAGGTGCGGATCACCAGATCGGGGTCGGGCAGCCCGGCGGTATCAAGCCGGGCGGTGATCGCCGCCTCGTTGACCTCGCCGGGGGCCAGCCGCCCCTCTGCCACGTCGCGCGCAATCTGCGCCGCCGCCCGCACCAGTTCGTCGCGCCCGCCATAGTTGATCGCCACTGTCAGGTTCAGACGCGAACCGGGGGCGGTGCGCGCCTCGATCCCGGCCATCAGGCGTTGCAGCTTGGGGTCCAGCCGGGCGCGGTCGCCGATGAAGCGCATCCGCACCCCCTCGGCGGCCAGCCGGTCGGCCTCGCGCTGGATGTAGCGCGCAAAGATCGACATCAGTCCCAGCACTTCTTCGGTCGAGCGCTTCCAGTTCTCGGTCGAAAAGGCATAGATCGTCAGCCAGGTGATCCCGAGATCAGGGGCGCAGCGCACGATCTCTTTCACCCGCTCGGCGCCCTTGCGGTGCCCGACCAGCCGGGGCCAGCCGCGATTGGTGGCCCAACGCCCGTTGCCATCCATGATGATGGCCACGTGATCGGCCAGCCGCTGGGGCTTGCCTGAATCTTGCGCGTCTCTGGCCGCCAATTTTTGCCCCTCTGCAAAGCGCACTCGGATCAGACCTGCATGATTTCCTGCTGCTTGTGTTCCAGGGTGCGATCCACCGCCGCAATCGCCTTGTCGCACAGATCCTGCACTTCTTGCGACCACATCTTCTGGTCGTCCTCGGCCATCCCTGCGGCCTTGGCTTTCTTGATCTGGTCCATCCCGTCACGGCGCACGTTGCGGATCGCGACCTTGGCCTGTTCGGCATACTGGCCCGCGACCTTGCTCAGTTGCGCGCGGCGTTCCTCGTTCAACTCGGGGATAGGCAAGCGGATCAAAGGCCCGTCCACCACCGGGTTGATGCCGATGCCGGAATCACGGATCGCGCGTTCCACCTTGATGATCATCGCCTTGTCCCAGACGTTGATCACCACCATCCGCGGCTCGGGCACGTTGACCGTGCCAAGCTGGTTGATCGGGGTCATCTGGCCGTAAGCATCGACCTGGATCGGCTCGAGGATCGAAGCCGAAGCCCGCCCGGTGCGCAGGCTGGCAAATTCGGTGCGCAGCGCGTGCAGCGCGCCGTCCATCCGGCGCTCGATGGCATCGAGATCAATATCAGGCTCGTCAGACGCCATGTTATCCTCAGGCATTTTGCAACTGTTGCCATTCTATAGCAGCAAGCCGTGGCGGGCGTATAGGGGGCGGAGGTGGTTTGCCCGCTGTTTCGGCACGGTCTCGCCCAGCGGGCCCACGGCCAGATCGCCCCCCACCCCAACCCTCCCCACAAGGGGGAGGGCGCCGCGCAGCACCCGGCCGCAGTGCCGGCGCGCCCCTCCCCTTGTGGGAGGGGATGGGGGAGGGGGCCTGGCCGGATCAGGCTCGAGTCGACGGCGTAAACGAGGTCATCAGCGCCATGTAGCTAGTGTTGGTCACCTGACGGACGATTCCCATTCTCGATGCCTTGTGCCATGCTCGGTGGATGAGACGAGATGATATCTGCCTTTACCTTGGCCCCGCTGATCGTGCGCAGCTTGAAGCTCTGCGG
>Ga0210039_1003015_pt1 | contig 13294 bp, 10 predicted proteins | sample CryGeyCG2114_250_3_FD_185460 | JGI IMG/M metagenome (GOLD analysis project Ga0210039, IMG submission 185460) | Groundwater microbial communities from aquifer - Crystal Geyser CG17_big_fil_post_rev_8/21/14_2.50 (SPAdes) (version 2) | ecosystem: Environmental > Aquatic > Deep subsurface >...
CTAACTAAACAGGAGGGAATGTTTTTGGTGAGAATTCTTTTTATTAACACTTTAACTGAAGTTGTTTAACATCCTAGTATAAGAATGAAAATGAATTATTTTTTTTCAATACAAGGCATTTTTGAGAAACATAGCCGTAGCTATGGTTAGAAAAAATAACAAAGTAGTGTGGAAAAAGAAACATTTTTTAATTTATAATTTGGACGTTAATCAACTTCAATAAAAAGAACACCACAAAACTACATCTCAACTAAACCTATCCATGTTAAAGCTACGTTAACAAAAGTTAAAAACTGTTAAACTTCAAGGATGTAGATACATTAGCCGTAATTTTGTTTTAAGAATGAAACGCAAATACATTTATATACTAATAGGATTAATTACTTCCGCTTTAATTGGACTAGTTGCCATACAAATTTATTGGATAAATAGTGCCATTACTCTAAAAGAAGATGGTTTTAGAAATGATGTAACCAATTCCTTAATTGCGGTTGCTCAGAAAATTGAAAAGCTAGAAACAATTAACCGTGTTAAAAAGCACCAACATGGACAGGCTATATTTAAAAAAAGAGCCAATACTATCAGAGAATCATTTAACACCAAAAACGAAACTTCTTATGACACATCTACAGTTTTTGAGGAAAATGGTGTGAAATATAAAATTAGTGAACGCCAACAAAAACAATCCGACCAAGTGCTTTATCAAAAATCCATACAATCGGTTTCGGATAAAGGACAATTTGGTTTTCAATTTAGTATGGGAAGCAAAAATAATTTCAATATAGAAAATTCCTATAGCGATTCTATTTATAACTACAAGGAAAATGAAAAATCCATATTAATTGATGAAATATTAGAAAGTTTATATGAAATGAATCGATTTAGAGAGATTAAAGAGCGTGTTGAAAATATTGCTATAGATTCTCTTATCAAAGAAGAACTAGCTAATCGAGGCATTAAAACAGAATTTGTGTTTGGTATTTTTGATTATGATGGTAATGATGTGTTGCGAGACGATACATTGAAAAACACACACAACATTAGAATGTCAGGCTATTGGGCTCAACTTTTCCCTAACGATGTTTTTGATACACCTCATTTCTTAAGCATTTTCTTTCCTCACAAAACAGGTTTTTTATTAAAATCGATGTGGATGATGTTGCTTTCTTCTATCGTGTTACTTTTAATAATTATATGGGCGTTTACATTTACCATTCAAACCATTTTTAAACAAAAAAAGCTGTCTGAAATTAAAAACGATTTCATTAACAACATGACACACGAATTGAAAACACCTATTTCAACCATATCCTTAGCTTGCGAAGCATTAAACGATAAGGATATTTGTGCTGACGATAAAATAAAGCACAATTATGTAGGAATGATTCATCAAGAAAATAAGCGATTAGGTGTTTTAGTAGAACGTGTGCTGAAAAGTGCTACTTGGGATAAAACAGACTTAAAACTCAATAAAGAAAATTTCGATTTTCATGAAATTCTTAAAAATGTTATTGACAACATTACTATTCAAATCACAAGCAAAAATGGTAAGATACAGCAGAAATTAAACGCAACAAACACCCTATTAAAAGCAGATAAAGTTCATATAATTAATTTAGTTTATAACCTATTGGACAATGCTAATAAATATTCTCCCAATAAACCAGAAATTACCGTTTCTACAGCAAACAGTAGAGATGGAATTGTTTTATCCATAGCTGATAACGGAGTAGGAATAAAAAAAGAAAATCTCACTAAAATATTTGAGAAATTCTATCGAGTCCCAACAGGCGACATACACAATGTGAAAGGATTTGGATTAGGATTAAACTATGTAAAAGCCATTGTTGACAAACACCAAGGGGAGATAAAAGTAATCAGTGAATTAGGAAAAGGAACAACATTTCAAATTTACCTTCCATTTGATAGCAACTAAAACTATAAAATTAAAATTATGTCAGAAAAAATTAAATTATTATTAGCCGAAGACGATACCAACTTAGGTAATTTATTGTCCGATTTCTTAAAAGCAAAAGGCTATGAAGTTACTCTAGCTAGCAATGGCGAAGAAGCATATTCGTTTTTTATTAAAGGAAATTATCATTTATGTTTATTAGATGTGATGATGCCTGTAAAAGATGGTTTTACTACCGCCAAAGAAATTAGAAAAATAAACACTTCCATACCTATTATTTTTTTAACTGCTAAATCCATGAAAGAAGATACGTTGAAAGGATTTGAGGTTGGAGCCGATGATTATATTTCCAAGCCATTTAGCATGGAAGAATTATTAGCTCGAATTAGTGCCGTACTCAGACGGACAATAGACGAAGTAGAAGCTCAACATGAAACATTTTTCACCATTGGTAACTACACTTTTGATTATCAAAAAAGACATTTAACTCATCAAGGTGAGTTTGTAAAACTTACTTCAAAAGAAAGTGATTTATTAAGGTTACTTTGTTTAAACGAAAATAAAGTGCTAGATAGAACACACGCACTTAAAGCCATTTGGGAAGATGATAACTATTTTAACGCCCGAAGTATGGATGTTTATATTGCTAAACTCAGAAAACACCTCAACAAAGATGAAAACATAGAAATCATCAATGTTCATGGAAAAGGGTTCAGGTTTGTTGTTCATGTTTAGTGATTTTGTTACTATTCAGGTATTTTTTGTTTCTTGCAAAGTCGCTTAGACGCAATGTTTTTGATATATGATTGTCCGCAACAGTACCTAATTATTTTTAACATTTTTAAAATGAAGAACTTATTATAGGTTGTAAAAGGACAAACGTATTAAGTTTTCCTTTCAAGGTTTACTTATTTATAGTTCGGTACATTTTGCCACTACTCAACAAGGGTTTAAAACTATTGTTGTATTGATGTTGCATAGAGGCACTATTTATTAGGTAACAAAACGGACAAGCATATTTTGATAATTTATACCTCTTATTAAAATTCGTATTCAATAGTTAACCCGCTTTATTCATGCAAAAGCGAAGCAAATTGTATGAATGTGCGAAGGGCTGTGGGATGCAAAGCGGTTAATCCCTTCCGATAATTATCGGAATAGTAATACGCAAATTTGGGCTATTGAAAATAGCTAAATTTGAGTATTACTTATATCGTAGAAAATTTGTGAACCGAGCTTACGAGTTCAACGAAGATAATTTTCTGGGTTAACATTTCTGAAATTAACACATTTGTTGGCTCTTTTTTGCATCTTTACGTCTTTATGAGACAATTTTAATACACCTAGTAGTACTTATTTTTTAAAAAATCGTAATTTTTCCAGATTTCCACATCATTAAATTTTTATTTCTCATCTTTACTTATTAATTTTGAACAAAACACAAAAGAAAAAGAAATGTTAAAAACAAAAATAGAAAAAGCACTTAACACTCAAATAAAGATAGAAGCAGAATCTTCACAAGCATATATAGCAATGGCTTCTTGGGCAGAAACCGAAGGCTTAGGTGGTGCTGCACAATTTCTTTACCAACATGCAGATGAAGAACGTATACACATGTTGAAAATAGTCCAATATGTAAACGAACGAGGAGGAAAAGCAGTTATTCCTGCACTAAAACAACCTAAACTATCCTATAAATCACTTACCGATTTATTCCAAACCTTATTGGATCATGAGGTAGCTGTTTCCAACGAAATAAATGATGTTATAGAAGTTTGTTTGGCTGAAAAAGATTATACTACACACAATTTTATGCAATGGTATGTTGCCGAACAAATCGAAGAAGAAGCATTGGCTCGCACAATTATGGATAAATTAAGACTCATTGGAGCAGATAAGGGCGGATTATATTTATTTGACCGAGATATACAAACCCTTACTGTTACTACATCAAATACTCCAAAACAATAAGTTATCAACATTAAACAGACTTGTGTTAATAAAAGAACTCCTTATTATTCGTCATTATTAATACATCTTACTAAATTTACTCCGAAAAAAATATTTTCAATAACCTATTTTTTTATATTCGTAATGAGAATTAATTTTTATATAATAACCATTCTTTTCTTTCTGTTTACATTAACATCCTATGGTCAGAAAAAGAAAAGAGCTGTTACTAATTCTTCAACTGAAGTTACAAAAAAAAGAGATGCCTTTGAAGGAAAATCTAAAAAAGGTCCTAATGTTGAGTCTGATAATGGAGCAGGAAACTCTAAGTCAAAGGTTAAACAATATAAACACTCCGTTTCTAAAAAGAATGTGAAACGAAAAGACATGAAAAATCAAGCTGAATTTTCATCAAAAAAGACTAGGTACAAAACAGGAAGTAAAAAAAATAAAGGAGATTCTCCAACAAAAAAATCGAGATCAGGAAGAAAATCAGCTAAAAATGGAAAATAATTACTTCATGTATTTCCCTTCTGTAATCCTTATCAATGGAGAACAATTAACTATTATTTATTAAATAAGGATTACAATTAATCGTGAATAAATTTACACTTTTCATATCTATACTGTTATTATCGATTTTCTTTTCATGTAAATCAGGTGGGGATTCATTGTTTACAAGTAGCTCTAAAAAAGGACCAAATGTAGAGGTAGATAATGGTGGCGGTGGAGCAAAAGGAAAAAACTACTTGCACTCAACAGGTAAAAAGAAAATTAAAGGTAAAAAAGGTTCTGTTTTTTCTTCTTCTAAGTCGAGATATGGAAAAATTGTAAATGTAAAATCCAATTCTAAAGATTCTAAAAAAGGAGAAGCAAGTGGTGGCAGAAAGTCTGGTAAAGGTAGAAAAAAACAATAAGTAAACCTCTAATTTCAACCTTCGACAATCAGATTCCACTCTCAATACCAATAGTATAAACTTTTTTATAGTTTTTCGATTTATTATTCCAATAAAACTTAAATATCCGCTACGGTTTCATTAAAAAAATTATATTTGCATTTAATCTAAAATTAATTTTGGCTTAAAAATTGTCATGAATCAAATTTTTTAGTGAAAAAAACAAGCATCATATTAATCGTATTATTCATACTTGGTTCAAGTTTTAACCAACGAATTTCTGTGGATACAAATGCGAAACTAAAGGCTGTTTTTATTTACAACTTCACTAAATATATTGAGTGGCCAAAAACTTACCAAGAAGGATATTTTGTATTAGGCGTTGTTGGAGAAACCCCTCTTTTTTCGGAACTAACAAAAATGGCTCAAACAAAAAAAATTGGTACCCAATCAATTTTAGTAAAAAAATTCAGTGAAATCGCAGATATAGACAAGTGTCATCTTCTTTATATTACCGATGATAAAAGCATTGAGATAAATGCTATTCTCAAAAAAACAAAATCCACAAGCACATTGATTATTACCGAACAGGAAGGCTTAGTAGATAAAGGAGCTGGAATCAATTTTGTGATAAGAGAAAACAAGCAAAAATTTGAGATGAATAAAAGAAATATTGAAATACAAAAATTAAAAGTTAGTTCAAATTTAGAAGCATTGGCTGTTACGGTTAAATAAATAATGAAGTCATTCGTTTACATATCAATTTTACTATTGTCGGTTATCGCAACTGCAAATGCACAATTTGTTAAAAATAATAATATATCTAAAGTAGAATTCTATTTTCAAAAAAATGAATTAGATTCTGCTAAAAAATATATAGATATTGCATCAAAAGAAAGTCAATATATAAATGATGCAAAAACTTGGTTTTACAAATCAATAATTTATAAGGATTTGTATAAATTAAAAGAAAAAGAACTTTTAATTTCACCATTGCGAGACGAAGTAACAACATCACTTCAACAACTTTTACTTGTTGATACCAATAAAACCTATCAATCTGAAACGGAAAGTTTAATTAAGTATATTAGTTCAACATACTATAATGATGCGGCAAGGGCTTTAACTGTTCCTGATATAGAAGTAGCAAAAATTAATTTTGAATTCTATCATACGCTTACATCTTTATCTAGTATGGATAAAAAATTAATTCAAGAAAATATAATACAATTTAAATTTGCTTTAGCCACAGCTATTGGTACAATTGACGAAGAAACAGCATTAGATTCTACACAAAAAGAAGCCTTAAAAAATATATATACTGAAATTCTTGCTATTGATAAACAAAATGCAGCAGCAAATTATAATTTATCATTACTCTATTACAATGAAGGTGTTGATTTAGCAAATAATATCGATTATGATTCTGATTTTGATAAATTACTTGAGGTGCAAGATAAAATTGCATCCTTATTTTCAAATGCATTGCCTTACATGCTAAAAGCATATCAATTAGATTATAGAAAGGAAGACGCATTAGAAGGATTAAAAAGTATTTATAGAGGGTTAAATAATGAAGAAAAATCTGCTTATTATGAAAATGAGCTAAAATCAATTAAAAAATAGTGCGTACTTTTAATCTAGAATTAGATACCACAACACAGTAACTTTAATTATTATGTCTTTCAAATTTAGTATAGGTAAGCGAATAGGAACTGGCTTTGGTGTGCTAATTTTTTTAGTTATTTCCGTTTTTTTTGTTACCTACCAAACATTAGATAAAAGCATTAAAATTAATGATGAAATTACTACGGTTAACAACCCTTCATTAACAGCCTTGGAAGAGCTAAAATTTTTAGCAGTTCGATCTAAAATGCTTATTTTTAATTGGGTTTATTCTCAATCTAACACAAATCATCCAGATAAAATAAAATTAGTTCGGCTAATAGAATTAGAATATCCCGCAATAAAATTGAAAATTTCTAAGTTGGCTGGTTCTTGGAATGAAAAAGACCTAAAGAAAATTAATTCTTTATTTGAAGAAATAGATGTTCTCTTTGAAATGCACCAAGAAGTAATGTCCTATTTACCAGACTTTGAAAGCTACGAAGAAGCCACCAATCAGTTTCTAGCAAACTCTATGATAGGTGATGATGGAGAAATATATATTAAAACCAATGAAATTATTTTTCATTTAGATGAGCTAATAAATATTCATAAATTTCAAACAGATCATGCAACAAAAAAAATGCAATCTTCATTTAATTTTTTAAAAACATTAGCAAAATACTTAGGGTTAGCACTTATTATTGGAGGACTTTTAATTGCTTTCTACACTACCAAATCTATTGTTACCCCTGTTAATAATTTAAAACATATTTTATTAAAACTCAGTAAAGGTATTTTTCCAGAAAAAGCCATACAAGCAAGAAATGATGAAATAGGAGAAATGACCATAGCCCTTAACCGATTAGTAACAGGCTTAAAAAGTACAAAAGATTTTGCAAATGCTGTTGGTTCAGGAAAATACAACACCGATTATGAACCACTTAGTGATAAAGATGCGTTGGGAATTGCTCTTTTAAAAATGCGTGAAGATTTAGAAGAAAACGAACGTGTGCTAGAAGAAAAAGTAGTTGAACGAACAAAAGAAGTTGTAAAACAAAAAGATGAAATAGAAAAACAAAATGAAAAAATCAGTGAACTTTATAAAGAAGTTACTGATAGTATTAAATACGCAAAACGATTACAAGAAGCTATTTTGCCACCTGATGAACTCGTTAAACAAGCATTACCAACAAGTTTCATTCTGTATAAACCAAAAGATATCGTTTCAGGCGATTTTTATTGGGTAGAACAAAAAAATAATAAAACTTATTTTGCAGCTGTTGATTGTACTGGACATGGTGTGCCTGGTGCATTTATGAGTATTCTAGGAAACAATGCCTTAAATGAAGCATTGCGAAAATTTGATACTCCAGCAGAAATATTAGACGATTTAAATAAAGGAATAAGTGAAAAATTACACAACAATGCACTTGGCTCAACCACCAAAGACGGAATGGACTTAGCTCTTTGTTGTTATGATACATCTAAAAAAGAACTTCAATATGCTGGTGCATTTAACCCTCTTTATACCATTAGGAATAATGAAATAACCCAATTAAAAGCTGATAAATTTGCTATTGGTACTTACTTTGAAAACCCTAAACAAAAGTATAGAAATCACACCCTTCAATTACAAGAAAACGACATGGTCTATATCTTCTCTGATGGATATGCTGATCAATTTGGTGGACCAAAAGGAAAAAAATTAATGTATAAACAATTTAGAGATTATTTGTTAGATATCCATTTAGAATCTATTTCTAGTCAAAAAGAATTGTTAAATAACAACATCGAAACGTGGAAAGGTTCACTCGAACAAGTTGATGACATTCTTGTAATTGGTATGCATGTGTAATTATACTCAAATCACATGGAATCCCGAATTTTATACTTGTTTTTTTTTCCTTTCTCTACGTTAAAATTTTAAACCATAACTACGGCTAATTTTTCGATTTCCCATGTGATTTGAGTATATTTCTCTTCTAATAAATTTTTATCTGGTCATATAAAATAGAACTTCCTTTCTCTATATTCATTTCATTAAAAATAAGTATTTTAATTTCTTTTTTATTTGGATTAGTCAACAAAAATTGTACATTTGTTCGTTAAATAATATTAATTTATCGATTAAGTAAGTTGATTTTTTATTTTAAGATAAGGTTCTATAAATTATATTATCTATTTTATAGGGACAACCTTAAGCAACTAATTTATAAGAATTAACGTCAATTAAAACAATAAAATAAACTTCTAATAAATACCTACACATGAAAAAATCAATTATTTTACTAGCATATTTATTGCTAAGCACACTTATTTTTGCTCAATCACCACCCGAAAAAATAAACTATCAAGCAGTTGCTAGAGATTTATCTGGAAACCCACTAATTAATCAAACACTAAGTGTTGAGTTTGAAATAAGACAAGGTTCTGGCTCCGGTTCTGTGGTTTATGCCGAAACACATGCAGGAATTACCACCAATCAGTTTGGGCTTTTTACCGCTGAAATTGGCAATGGATTTCCTTCTGCTGGACCTTTTTCTGCGATTAACTGGGGAGCTAATTTGCATTATCTTGTTGTTATTGTAAACGGAATCTCCATGGGAAACTCACAATTACTTTCTGTTCCTTATGCTCTCTATGCAAAAGAATCACAAAATGGGCCACAAGGGTTGCCTGGAAGAAATAGTTTATCTATCGTAACTGCGGAACCTATTGGGTCACTAAATTGTTCAAATGGAGGAAATAAAATAGAAGTAGGAACAGATGACAATGGAAACAGCACATTAGACCCTTTTGAAATTGATTTTACTTATTATGTATGCAATGGCGATAGTGGTAGTGCCGCAGGAGATGATTGGGGAAGTCAAGCCGTGCAAACCCAAGGTGGAAATATTTCTGGAGATGGGACTAATTCTAACCCTCTTATGGTAATCGATAATGATACTTCTGCAATCAATGAATTACAAAATTTGACTATTTCTGGAAATAATATTAATATTTCAAATGGAACAGGAATTAGTTTAAGCTCAACAGCTCCAGCAAACAATCAAGTACTTACTTGGAATGGAACTGCTTGGATAGCACAAAATGCTGGTTCAGGAGCCGATAACTGGGGAAGCCAAGTTGTTGTTAGTAATGCTACATTAAATGGTGATGGTACTACTAGCAATCCACTTAGTGTGAATGGTGTACTAACAGATAGCCAAGATTTAACCCTAACAGGAAATACCCTGTCATTAACCAACGATCTAACTCCAGTAGATTTAACTCCTTACTTAGACAATACGGATGCTCAAACATTATCTATTAATGCCAATACCCTGTCCATCACCAACGGAAACTCTATTAATCTACCTAGTTCTCCCACTTATACGGCAGGAACAGGCATTGATTTAACTAGTAATATTATAACCAATACAGCTCCTGACCAAACGGTTGTCTTAACTAATGGTACAGGAATAAATGTCACAGGTACCTACCCTAACTTTACTGTAGCTAATACCTCTCCTGCAAGTTCTACAAGTATTACAGGTGGTGGTTTAACAACCGTAACGGGTACTTCTCCTAGTTTTACTGTAACTACTCCTGCTCAAACATTGTCTTTTACTTCCCCTAACTTAACCCTTTCAAATGGTGGAGGAACAATATCACTACCAACAGGAACAGTAACTGGTGTGACAGGAAGTGGTAATATTGCTTCTTCAGGTGGCACAACTCCGAACATTACTTTTACGGGTATTCTTCCAATTGCTAATGGAGGAACAAATAATGGTACACTTGGTAGTGCTGGAAGGATAATCTATTCTAACGGAACACAATATGCTTCATCTGTTGTAGGAACCGCAGGACAAGTGCTTACCTCTGCAGGTACTGGTGCTCCAGTGTGGACGAATCCATCTGTAAACACAGATAATCAAAATTTATCAAGCACTTTTTCACCTAGCACAGTAACCGTTAACATTACCGGTGGTACAGGTACTACTTTTAGTATTGATGATGCTGACCCTAACCCAGCTAACGAGTTAATTACTTCTTTTGGCGTTAATGGTACAAACCTAGAAATAATCGAAGCTGGAAATACATGGAATGTTCCATTAACCAGTTTAGCTGCAGCAGGAAAATGGACAGAAGGGGGTGGTGCTCTTTATCCAACAATACTAACAAATAATGTAGTCATAGGAGCAAATGCTATTTTAAATACTAAGTTTAAAGTATTTAATAATAATGAATTAACCAGTGTAGATGTTATAAACTCAACATCCTCTGGCACCCAAACTACAGGATTAACCCTTGCCAACAATGGAGGAGGTACGGGTAATAAAGTAGGTATTGAACTTAATACTTCAGGAGTAGGAGGGGCTACAAATACTGGTGTTTTATCTAATGTAAGTAATGGTGCCACAAATAATACCGCTTTTGATGGACAGGCTTACCCTGGTGTAAGTACCTTCCGAACAACTGTTTTTAAAGGTTCAATAATGGGTGGAACTAATAATGCTGAAACCTATGGTGTTAACATTTTGAATCAATCTACTTCTACAGGAGGTGCTTATGGAGGCTTTTTTGCTTGTGTAAATAACAATGCATCCACTATTTATGGTGTTCGTGCTGATATTTCATCTTCAGCAGCTAATCAAAATCAATATGGGTTATATTCTTTAAACACTGTTGTTGGAGGAACTAATAAATATGGTATATACACTTTTGTTTCTGGAGGTACCAACAACTGGGCTGGTTTTTTTGCTAAAGGTAATGTTTTTATACAAGATAGTTTGGGTATCGGAACAGGTTCACCATCTGCAAAACTACACTTAGAAGGCTCTTTACGTTTAAATAATTTAAGTGGAACAGCACCAGCAGTTGGTTCTGTACTAACCTCTATTGATGCTCTTGGTAACGCTGAATGGGCACCACCAGCTACTACCACAACCTATTGGAGCCCTAATGGTGCTGATATATATAATAATAATGCTGGTAATGTAGGTATTGGAACAGCTGCACCAGCTCACCGATTACATGTTGCAGGAAATTCATTATTAGATGGCGTAACTCAAATAGGGGGTACCTCAGGATTGTCATCTACTCTGAAAGTATTTAGTGGTTTTGGAGCAGCAACAGCATACTTCTTCAATAGTTCTAATCAACCAAGTTTATCTGTATGGTCAAGTGGCAACATAACTATCGGGACTGCAACGACAGAAGTTACAAAACTATTCATCCAAGATAACAACACTAACACCGGTGCAATAGGAAACTCATATATAAGCATGCAAAACTTAGCAAATGCCCCAAATACTTCTACAGGTATTCGTTTTAGAGTGGGGGGTACAACTGGTATAAATGGAAATTTTCATTACAAAGGGGGAATATTTTTTAGCCATGCAGGTACTAGTGGTCAGGGAAATATGATTTTCGCTGTTAACAATGTTGCTAGTAGTGCCAATGTAACTACTGCTGATGAAGTAATGAGAATTACACAAGTTGGCAATGTTGGAATTGGTGTAACTGCACCTACCTCAAAATTAGAAGTAACAACAAATGTATCAAATAATTATGTTACAAGAATTACCAATAGTAATACTACTAATGGAGGAACACATGGTATGCTTGTTAGCCTTGGAGTAACAAATCCTTCTTCTAGTAATTCTTATATTGCTATGTCATGGGGTGGATCAATTCGTGGAACAATATCAGGAAATGGTTCAACGGGTGTAATGTATAACACATCATCAGATAAAAGATTAAAAGAAAATATTTCTGAATTTAATGCACTATCATTAATTGAAAAAATAGAACCTAAATTATATAATTTTATTGGTTATGACAAAAAGGAACATGGCTTCTTAGCTCAAGATTTACAATTAGTTTACCCAGAAGCTGTTAAAGGAGATCCTAATTCTGACCCAATAAAAGACCCCATGATGGTTGATTATTCTAAACTAACACCTTTGTTGACAGGTGGAATAAAAGAATTGCATCAATTAATTAAAGAACAACAACAAATGATAGAAGAGTTAAAAAAAGAAGTAGAGCTCTTAAAAAATAAATAATTGTGAAAGAAGACAGAAGTAAGTTGTGAGATGGGTTTGTGCGTAGGTTTCCCTGCGTCCTGTCCTTAGCCTGAAGCAAGGGCAAAAGTGAAAGCGACTAAGGACTTGCTTTTAAAAGATGAAATGTGAAAGTCGAAAAAGAAAAAAAAATGAATCATCCTGTAAAGTTTGAACATATCGAAAACAAAGTTATTGACCTAAGAAACCAAAAAGTTATCTTAGACAGTGATGTAGCTGTGCTTTACGGAGTGGAAACTAGAGATGTAAACAAAGCAGTAAAAAATAATCCTGCTAAATTTCCTAAGGGATATATTTTTGAGTTAACAAAAGATGAAAAAGAAGATGTGGTGGAAAATTTCCACCACCTCGCTAAACTAAAATTTTCACCTCAATTTCCAAAAGCCTTTACCGAAAAAGGATTGTATATGCTTGCAACCATTTTGAAAGGCGAAAAAGCAACACAAACAACCGTTGCCATTATTGAAACGTATGCCAATTTAAAAAATATTTCGAGAACCATTAACGAATTATCTAAAACTAATGACGAAAATAAAAAGCAGCAACTTCTTAAAAAGAGTGGTGAAATGATTGCAGAAATTTTCGACAATGATTTAACAACAGACGAAAGTGAAACTTCTATTGAGTTAAACTTTGCTGTATTAAAATTTAAACATACCATTAAAAAGAAAAATAAATGAAAAAACTACTTTTTATATTTATGTTGCTTACGTTGGGAGCAACAGCTCAAACAACCATTTCTCATCAAGTAATAGGAAGCACAGGGAGCTACCAAGTTGGTGCGAGCATGACACTTTCATCTACAGTTGGTGAAGCTGTAGTTCAAACATTGTTTTCAACCTCAATGATACTTA
>Ga0210039_1003016_pt1 | contig 13292 bp, 23 predicted proteins | sample CryGeyCG2114_250_3_FD_185460 | JGI IMG/M metagenome (GOLD analysis project Ga0210039, IMG submission 185460) | Groundwater microbial communities from aquifer - Crystal Geyser CG17_big_fil_post_rev_8/21/14_2.50 (SPAdes) (version 2) | ecosystem: Environmental > Aquatic > Deep subsurface >...
TGTCCAATCTTTTTAAGTGAACTTTCTTCATGTCTCTCACTATTAGAACCCCATTCAACATCATAAGAAACTGTCAGATCAAACATGGAAAACTCAGTGTGCATTTCTTCTATGATGATGTTAATGATTACACCATAAATATATTCACCATCTGAAGTGTTGATAACTCTAACCACATCACCAAGTTTAAATTTTGTTTTTACTAAATCTGATAATTTTACATTTCTCTTCATTATTGATCTCCTAATTGTTTATAGAACTCTATTGCTCTATGATCTGTTATTAAATGTTTTGGTTTTAAATTTTTAACCGATAATCCTTCCAAAGTTCTTGCTCGTGAAACAGCAACATACAATTGACCAGCACAAAAGATACCATCACAATCAACTTCAACCTCATCAAGACTCATGCCTTGAGATTTGTGAATGGTAACCGCATATCCTAAACGTAAAGGATATTGTATAAAAAGAGCTTCATAATCTATTTCTCCTTTTTTCATATCCAACCGACCTTCACCATAGGTCCATTTGTTCTTAGGTACATAAATTATTCGATTATCATTTGTTTTAATTACTGCCTCATTAATTTCTATCAAATCACCTAAATGCCTATTTACGATTACCGCTTCATTATCTTCCCAGATACAAACTTCTTGAACATTTTCTTTATATTTAAATCGAGTTGACTGTCTTGTTCTCATTCCTAAAAAAGTACCCATTGTCCCATTAACATACTCTGGAAGCTTGCTCTCACTAACTCTGTCATCATCATAAACCCTTTCATTAATTGTAATCATAACACTACAGCCAACTCGAAGATGAAGCTCTAATGGTGATAAAACACCGTCTAAAAGATTATACATTTCCTTGTTATTAGTTCCTGCCAAAATTCCATTCAGGAAAATATCTTTTCCCTTACATTCAGCAAGTTTTAGCATATTAATTTTATCAACAGATGAATTCTTAGCACAAAGAATAACTGGGTTAGAAAGTTCCCTAGGAATGAAATTTTCTTCAATTGCTTGATTATAATGGCCATAACGAAGAGAATTCAACATTCCAATAAATCTCAAATCGCTCTGTCTCCAAACTTTAGTTAAATTTATTACTTCAAAATCTGCTTTTTGATAGGCCTCTGCTTGAAAGCAATAAAGAAGTTCACGTTCCTCTTGATCAACTGGTGAAATTTGAAGAAAATCACCAACTAGAATTATTTGAATGCCTCCAAAAGGTTTTTTTGGGTCTTTAATTGATCTAAAAATTAAATCCAACAAATCCAACTGTCCTGCTTTCAGCATTGACACTTCATCAATAATAAGTTTTTTGCATTTTCTTATTCGCTCTGATGCTTTCGTGTAACCCATGCTTTTTATTTCATGTTCGCTCAGATCACTTATAGCTTGAGCTATTCCAATCCCAGACCATTTATGAATCGTCATGGCCTTAAGGGGGATTGCTGAAATCCCTGTGGTTGATGTTATAACTAAATCTTTTGGAAATTTTTCTTTTAATTGATTAATGATATAACTTTTACCTACACCACCACCACCAGTAATCATAAGATTTCTTTTCTCATTGATACGTTTGATTATTTTATCTATCATTACTGTTTCTTTATGTTTGGTTGATTACAATGTGGACAATCAAAATCTTCATTTACTTTCTGGAAAGAAGAAAGGTCACAATGATCACATACAATTTTCTCTCTATTCCCAAAAATAGAATCAAAGTTCTTTTTAAAAACTTCATCATTAATATTTAAATGCGCTCGCTCTTTTACTATTCCATTATCACCCATAGTTGACTCCTTTAACTAATTTTCTAAGCTGGTTACATGAGAAGTTATTTCAAAGTTTGATATTTCATTAATGTTATAATGATATTCTTTTAAATCTGCCGCATGGCCATTATCACTTATAAATTTAGTAATCTTTAAAAAACTATTCCCTTCATCTACTTTATAACAATTCTCAAAATCAAAACGCCTTCCATCTTTCATTACAATAAATACATCATAAATAGCGGAAGCTAGCTTTCCATTGGGTAATTTTATTTTATTTTTCTTAATCATCTCCATTCTCCATTGATTCGATGTTCAATTCTCGGACAGTACTCACATTTTCTCATATTAGGCTTTTTATTTTACGATTTAGATGAAATATAAAAAGAATGTAATCCCTTGGTGCAATTAAGACTATAATGTATATAACGATCAAAATCACCAAACCATCTTATTAATTTCTTAACAATAAATTCAATGAATATTACTAGTTTGATCACTATTTGTTGCATCATCTTTTTCATTTTGTATTTCATCACACTCTCCTATTCTTTCTGATGTTATTTTAAATTCAAATAATGAATAATATTTACCTTTTGGCATTTTTGAAAATTTAATATGATTAGATTCACACAAATCTTTAGTTGCCTCACAAGCCAATACTATAAGCTCATCACTTCTTGTTACTCGATCAAGATCAACTTCAATTTCAATATAATTATTAGTAACAAAAATGGGTTGTTTTGTTTTAAAAAATTTTAAATAATATCTAACTTTGTCACCATGAATATTATCAAATATCCAAGCTAACAACATAGAAAAAGCCCCAATAACAAAACCTAAAATACCTTGAAAAGCTAAATCGTTCATAATTTACTCCTATGAAATATAAGCCAATACAAAACAAACAACTGAAGCCAATATGAAAAGATAACCACTAAAAACCAAATCACTATTACTAAAACAAGCTCTAGCGCAAATAATAAAATAAACTGTCATGATATATAAACTTATTTTCATTCAATTCCTATTTTGTCTCATTCTTTAAAAAAAAAATTCTTTCATTTCAATTAAATACTGTTTGGTCACTAGGTAAATCACATAAAAAATCATTGTAATTACCGCTGTAATAAAAAATGTAAGTACTTTAACAAATCTTATAAATTGATAAAATCTTACAAAACTCACTAACAATAAATCCCTGAGCCATTCATATTGAAAAACCCTCTATTACTTCCATAATGATCAAATGGATAAAAATCTCTTCTACATTGTTTGCAAACATCATCTCGATTTTTCTTTTCAACAAAATTAGCATTAAAGTAAAAATCTTTTATTAAATCCTTAAGTTTGTAGCATCTTGTACATCTTCTTGTTTCATGGTCTTCAATCCATCCATTGGCAATTGACATTGCTCCTCCTCTCTTAACTTTCTTAAATACTCTGATCTAGCTCCGTTTAAAACATTAATGAAAACATCTAAGCTCTCTATTGAGTTAAAAACCAAATGATTATTATCAATATTATTAATATTATATTCTTCATTTTGATAATCTCCTGTTTTGTATTCACCTTTTAACTTGTAAAGAGTTAAGCAATACGAACTATTAGTTGTTCTAAAACTCCCATTAAATCCGATTTTGCCATTACCCATTACTGTTATCATTGTCATTCTAATCTCCCTTAAATTCTTATGTTGTCAGCTTCTTTTTCTTCAGATTTAATTATCCTCAAAATAATATTAACAATTATTTTGGCCAATGTTAAGGCCAACCAAACTAAGCCAACTATAAAAATTATCAATATAAGAATAGGTAACATGAACATTTGCCAAATCATAGATTTCCTCCAATCCCATATTTTTTATTCCTATCTTTAATTAATTTTTTTAATTGAGAAATATTAAATTTTTGAATTTTTTCATTTTGAATTGCTTCGAGTTGCATTTTTAAATTTTTAATTTCATTATTCTTTGGTTCCAACTCGATTAATGCTTTTTTGGTAAAAATAATATTACTCTCATTAATTGAAAGCATTAAATCTCGATCTTTATTTATTAGATCAATCATTTCAGAATTCTTAGTAATTTTAAATAATACAAATCCAAATGCTATTGAAAGCATCACAAATATCAATTTCATAATTTATCCTTTTCTGGGTGAAAAAGGGGGGTAACATTCATTACCCCCAAATTAACCTATTGCTAGGTTTCTCTCCAATTACTGAGCAATGGCTTGATGTTGTTGAGCAACTGATTCAGTCTCTCTTCCAAAAACACTATTAAGGCTGATGCCTTTAGTTTGAGCATAGTCCATGGCCATTCGTGTAAGAGCGTCCAAGCTTTCCTTGTCTTTACTTCCAAGGTTGGGAAGTGGTGATCTCATCATGTTGATACAACCTTTTTGGAACTTATTAACCTTGAGACCTTTTTCGTAACCAATTGCAAAAATGTGTGATGTATCACCTTCATCAGTTTCAACACCGTACTTCGCAAGGTTTTCAGCTCCTTCAACTAAGCCCACATACTCAATTCTAACAAGTGGGTTTTTAGCTGGCTTAAGAACACCTTCAGTTGTAAGCGTAGGAACTTTTTGAAGCTCCCAAAGATTCGAGTAAGAATAAATCCCGAACTCAACATTTGTTTTAGGATTTCTAAAACGATAGTAACCACTAGAATAAAAAATAACTCCGTTTGGAAGGTCATGCTTATCCCAATTTTTCTTTTTCTCACGTGACCACATAGGCATATAACCTAGTAACTCACCAACGATAACATCTCCTGCTTTGATATCACCTGCATTGTTAGCAGTAGGAACCGCAAAAATATGAATGTCGTCTTCACCGTCTGGTGCAGATTCAAATTCAGTGTCACCGAAAGCATCTAAAGCTGATTTGCGAGCATCAACAGCTTCGAGAAACAATTCTTTTTTGTCTGTGCCTGAAGTCGCATTGAAACGAACTAACTCATCAGGTGTTAGCCTTGCAAGGACAGCCTTCAATTCTTCTTTAATTGATGCTTGTGGAGTTGCTGTTTCATTTGCTCCTTTTGCACTCTTTGGTGTCGCCATAAAAAATATCTCCTAGTTATAGTTGTCTTGTAATTAAGACAACATTTGATCTCTGAAAATTGTTGAAAATTCTTTTTTATCTTTGGTGTAATGAAGTCTTAAGCTTTTAATTTTTCCATTGTCGATTAATTCTTCATAACCAATTATCTTGTCTGCAAAATCTAATAATTTTTTAACTCTACCATGAAGAAAAATAGGTAAGTTTTCAATTTGATTAATTGATTTTTTTGATTGTGTCATATTAAACTCCGTGTATTTCAAATTCAGAAGATGGACGAATATTAATTGTAATAGTTTGACCATCCATTTTATAAAACATATCTTCAAGAGTTTCAGTCATCAAAACAAAATGTCTTTTAGCTATCTCTCTTCTTCCAGCGCAATAGGAAATTCTTACAGGTTTATCAATTGGAAAAGGAACAATAGCAATTGTTTCAATATTAAGTTCATCCTCAATTACTTCAACAACATCGTATGCTCCTTGATAGACATGATCATCAAGCCACATAGTAGCTTGTGTGGTATCTTCTATTACAAAACAAACGAGCTTTGTTTCCATAAGTTCTTTGTGATGTTTTTCTAATCGTTCTTGTTCTGTGCTTATTGTGATTATTTTAATTTGACATTTTAAATGGTATTCTTTATCAACGGTATCATTAGTCTGATGATTCATTTTATGTCTCTCCAAGCAATTTTCGTATCAGTGTGTAGAAAAACTTTGCAATGAAATTCAGGTTCCGTCAACAATCAGATCACATGATAAAATCTAAAACAATCTTACACGTTAACAAAAAAAAAGGCCGTTCTCATAAAACGGCCTATATCACACTCTTTTGTAGCCTTGGAGGGACTTACTAAAGATATACTTATATTTTCCAGAAATTCTAACAAATTGCAACAAAAAAAAAGGAGGGACTTAATCCCTCCTTACCCAGAAAAAGAGGCATCATGATGACTGTGATACCTAATTTCTCTCTTATATCGTTTTAAATCACTAAAATCAATACCATGTTATAATTAAATTAAGTCATGGATGACGTTTTTGGCCATGGATGGCCTATCTTCTTTTTCTATAATATCCGTCCATTGGAGCGACTTCTTTCTTTTGATTTTGTTTCCAAACATAATAAGCCGCGCCAAGTCCTGCAATAGCAATTTTATTTTTTTGAGCAATTATTAAAAGTTGAAGAACACCCATACCCATAAAAATCTTTTTTAAATTATCTGTTGTTAAACCTAAAGTTTTTATTTCAGGTACAAGTGATGAAGCTTGTGTGATTTTATCAATAACTTTGTTGGCATATTCTTCACTACTTTTACCAACTATTTCAGCCACACTTGTTTGTGAAATAACTTCAGGTTCAATCACTTCATTTTCTACAGGTGTTGCTACCATCGACAAATCTTCTACTGTGTAATCAACCATCTTAATTCCCCTCATTAGTTATTTGTGATACACCTTTAATTTGTTTGTACTTTAAATAAGCAGTATAAGCTCCTAAAAGTGATGTCACTATTGTTAAAAATACCATTGCTGTTTCAATTTTTAAATTTTCATCTTTCATGCAATCCTCGCTTGTTTATGCGCTTGTTCTAATGTTAAATAAGCTACACCACCAAGAATAAGAAACAATGAACTAACCATCATCCATTTCATCCAATCAAACCCAAGTCCACCACTTCCAGCTTCTGTACTAAGACTTGTTGTTCTACCTATAACTTGAGGGCCATACATATCAACATGATTTCTAGTTGAAGATGGAAGTGAGAAAGCTAACATTTGATCTCTGACCAATTTCCAATCTTGAAAACCACCTTTGATCGTCACATAGTCAAGAGCTTGCATCCACCATTTTTCACCTTGATTGTAAGTTGAAGCTACAATCATCCACTTATCTTTTTCACTAATATTTTTATCAAAGTGAGGAGATACGATATTGTATTTATCTCTTAAGTGTCTTGTTCCATATTCAATATTTTTATCTGGGTCAAAAAGAATAGCATCTAATTGCATTGGTGAATTCGGAAGGCCATATTCATTAACAGCTACGTTTTCAGAAATTTGCATAAGTCCACGAGAATTTTCACCTGAATTAAAAGCTCTTGGATTTCCAGCACTCTCCTGAATAATCACTGAAGCAATAACTTCTTCAGGAACTCCATATTTTCGAGAAGCACTCTTTATCGAATTAACATAACTACTAACTTTCCAATCATTTAATAAGCTCATGAAAACTCCATCAATAAGTTTCTTATCGTCTTATTATGGCCGAAAATGAAGCATTGAGCTACTTAATGAGTAAAATTCCTGCCACGAGACCTAATGAGAATGAAATTGTGAGTCCTGCAATGACAAAAGTGGTATTTGGAAAAAGATTGATCTCAGGAGATACATCTAAGGCCTTTTCTTTGATTAGTTGACAAGAATTAACCTTTATTTGAAGTTCTTGTAATTTATCATTAATTTGTCGCTCACGGACACCATTATGACAAATCCAACCATTAGGAGTTCTTATTTTTTGACGTTCTATAAGACTTGGTTCTTCAAGGGTGATGGTATGTGAATCAGCTATCGCTCTTGTCATCATCAAGAATGTGATCAACACTGTCAGAAATAGATTCCAAAGATTTTTCTGCATTTTCTTTAACAACCTTTTTTATTTCGCTATCAGAGGCTTCGTCAATGGCATCAATTTCACGTTTTCTCTGCTCCCTAACCTCTTTCTTAGATTGTAAGAAAAAAAGCCCTAAAAGTCCAATTACGGCTGTAAAAAGGCCTAAAACAAACTCCCACCAAGATCGTTTATTCTCACTCATTTTTTCCACCCAGATTTAACCGATGATGTTACTTTTTCGCCAATATTTCCTGATACATAAACTCCAAATGCCCAAACTAAGAAGTCCAGAATTTTATCGAAGGCCTTAACTTTATCATCAACAGTTAAGCTCAAGGTTTGCAGAAATGCAAAATATAAAAGAACTCCTAGAATTAGGACTACTAAAAAGGCGATAAACTTTCTGGACTTAACTTTGGTTGTAAGATTTTCTTCTTCCATTAGAAGAGTTTGACATAGATAAAGACTCAATTCATCTTAGGAAAAATATGACTAGTGTCCAAATTATAAGAAAAAGATAATAATAATTAATTTGAAATTTTTTAACCACAAGTGGTTTATTCAACTCTGGTAAATTCATTACAAAATTATATTTACCCTTATTCATTCTTTAATTCTTCCATGAGTTCTTTACTTGGGTCAAGATGAATGGGTGTTGTTAATATATTACTTTTGTCTAGTATTCTCTTTGAATAACTACTTTTAATAGATTTGTAACTGTAATCATAAGATTTTTTAAGTTTTGGTTTAGGATTATTTCTTCTCCATTCAATTGCCATATCGGCATCTTTTTCCAGAATCATCTTATATTTTTTTTCCCAACGCTGAAGTTTTTGCTCATCTAGTAATTTATTCCTTTTTGGGTCATTTAGCATATCAAGAAAAGAACCTCTATTCATTGCTGTTTTCAATGTGGCAAATTTGAAATCTTGCATAATTTTTAATTCTGCTAAATCACCCCTTAGAAACTCAACTAAATCTTCATATTTAAAATGACTTGTTTTTCTCGATTCAAAACCTTTCATTGTTATTTTTTTCTTCATAGCTTCAAAACCTTCACCATATTCATTGATATAAGTTTTTGGTAAAAGAAAACAAGCTGAATCAACTTCATACTCAAGTTTTAAATCACCAAGCTTCTCACCTGTATCAAATTTCATTGTCGTAAAGATTGAATCAGTATCAGTATAAAAAAGATGATCTTTCCCAGCTTTCATATAGCACTCTTTGTGCATAAGTACTCTTGAATAACTTGTTACGAAACAAGGTATAGCAACATTTACTTTTGAATTAGATAACTGTACAGGTTTAGTGCAAAGTCTTATTTCAATGTCTGATTTCTCATCATAAATAAGACTATGTTCAATTAAATCAAGTGAAAAATAATCATCAATAACAAGTTGTTCTCGATCAATATTCATTCCTAATTTTCCATAACATGAATTCATTAATAATTTAGTAATCATATCTGTTACAGAATCTTTTTCTTGCTTTGCTTTAAGTCTCATTTTATATAAAGTATCAATAAATTTTTTAAATAAATAACCACCACTTTCAAATTCAATACCTTTAATAAATTTCAATATTGTAACACCAAGCGATTTAGCATATTCAAGTTCATAGACAGTCCAATGACCTCTGAAGACACCTGTTGGAAAAATAAATCTAACATCACCATTATCAAACTCATGACTAATGCCTAAAGGTGGGCACCATAATGATTCAGGAACATCAACAATTACTTCCCAAATGGCCATCGCTTTACCATTAAAATCTTTTTCACCTTTCAAATGCTTCTTAAAAGCACAAGGATATTCATGTCGTGACATCACAGTTGGATAAAGTGAATTTACATCGTAATAATAAAGTTTCTCTGATCGCTTAATTTGTGCATCTAATATTTCAAGCTCATCATTGGTAAACGGAGTAGTATATTCTCTCTCAAGATATTTATTATCATACATTGTTCTAAAAATTTCTGTACGACCACCATAGTAAGCCTTTCTTACAAAATCATCTTCATCCCAATTAAGACTTGCTACTTCAACTTCAAGCATAGCCTCCCATACTCTTAACGCTTGAGAAGCTACAGTTATTGCGTGTCCTGCCATATTAACTAATGGCCATTGATAAAATTTATAAATAGATTGCCAAAGAGAAATACAATCTTTTTCTAAATAATGAAGAACTTCTTCTTTTCCATCAATTTTAAATTCATAATAATCTTTATCATCTTTAGATTTAAAATCTGAATAACAATATCTAATTTTTGATCTATCATAATTTTTTGGTAACTTTTTAATTTCTTTTCCATCATAAAAAACACGATACTCTAAAACACTTTCAAACTTTTCAGCTATGGCATCTAGTGGCACATTTTTTACTGCTGTTAATACTTTTGCAGAATAATCTCTATCATGCCAAGCATCTTCTAAGAATTTAAAATCAACTGAACCTTTTTGAATTTCAACATTCATTGATTTGGCTAATTTTTTAAGACCAACAGGAAAAAGAGCTGATGAATCTACAAAGTTAATTCCTTTCTTTTTGGCGTTTCTTCTCTCTTTTATTTCCATTGATAATATGCCACTTCCTCTTGGAATCATGCCACCAATGGTAAATCTTTGTTTATCTCCAAAAAAAATAGATTTAAGTAAGAAATTAAAATCATATTTACCAGCAAAATGCCCAAATATGACTTTTATTTTAAAAGCTTTGCAATAATCATACATGAAACCAATGGCTTCTTCTAAATCAGGAAACCAGCGATATATTTTTTTATTTCCATCATAGAAACCTACGCATAAAAAATTAATCCAATCAAACGCTTCAATGTCGAAAGTAGCGAATACTACTTTTTTCTTAGATTTCTTTTTCACCAATCCCTCCAAGGACTTTAATATGGTGTGTATGGTTCGTTGGTTATATTCATATCAACAACTGATTCAACCATTGCTGTTCTAATGACATAACCAAAAGCTCTGCTCGCTCCTGTGTAATTTCTCATCCTTGATGTAAACTTTTTCCAAAAATCTTCAAAAGCTTCTTTTAAATCTTTTTTATCACTTATGTACATTCTTCTAGTCGATACACCATCAACTTTTAACTCTAGTTTCGCATCAAATTTACTGGATATTATTTTTACTCCATCTTTAGTTGTAATAAAATGTTTTGTTAAATCTTTATCATCATAAAGAAGTCCATAAGTTAATTTGATAATAAACTTATTATCAATTGATTGAAGGCCATATTGATGAGTATAATCCCAAGATTCATTAACAGCATCCCAAATTCTATCTTTAACTCTGTCATGATCAAGTGAGCCTGTTTCACTTGGTAAAACGGTTGGCATCTTTATTGGATTAGCAAAAGCTTTTTTAACTTTTATATATGTTAATTTCTTATTTTGCTCACTGTAATAATATGACTTAGTATCTCGATAAACTAAACGATAATTATATTTATCAGATAATGCTTCAAAAAATTCATCAGGATAACCTACATCTATTTCATCTTGATTCTTTTCTAAGTACTTTTGAATTTTCTTAATTTCTGATGGTTTCTTATCTTTTAAAAAAGGAGTACTTTCGGTTTCTTTTATAAAAATTTCTTCTTTAGCGTTTTCTAATGCTTTGGTTACTTCTCTTTTTTTAATACTCTTACTTGCTGATATTTTTTTAAAGTCATTAGAACGAACAAGCTCATAACCATAGTACGTTAAAAACTGTTTTGCTTTAGATATGTTTTTATGATCGAGAAGATTATTGTTTGAATCAAGATAAAAATTATAGAATTGATCTGGCTCAAGAAGTGGTAATTCTTTTTTAATTATCCTTAAAGATTCTTTTAAATTCTTTTTCTTCTCTTCATTTTTTAAAAGATTTTTCTGTATTTTGAAATAATAATTATCTAGGGTTAATTTTTTCTCTTGGTTAGTCCAATTGCTACCAAATAAAAAATCATCAACTTTCTTGTTCCCCCAGTAGAATCTAAATCCTATAGCTTTTTTAAAATTCCTTAATGAGAGAATTTTTCCATTCTCATCAAATAAAGAGTAATAAAGATTTTTTTGCGACATTGCTACTCATCCTAAACTATTTAACTTAAATATGATCTGCCAAGATTATTTAAGTCTTATTCTGGTTTTCTGTAATTCAAATTTTTTATAAATATCAATTTTAGATTTTATTAAGTCTTGATTTAATTTTTTAGTTATTAAATACAATTTACTAATTAAATCATTCATTCTAATTAAATCATTTGATAGTAAATATTCAATTTTTATAATTTTTTGTTTCATATCATAAATACTATTTTTCGTGTATTTTAAAAGATCATAAAAATTTTCTCTTGTACGATTATCTAATTTTTGAAGTTTAAATTCACTATCATTCATTTTGGTTGACATTGAATTTAAATCTTTTTCTAATTCTTTCATTTCATTTTTTATAGATTCAACGATAACCTTTGAATCAACCATTTTCATTTCGCTATCAACATATTTACTCATGTCAGATAATGAACCATTGAAATTTTCTTTAACTAATTTATCTAATATAGATTTTATTCGATCTTCCCAACTTGAGAACTTTGATAAAATTTCATTAAACACGTTAGCGTAGCCATCTTGAAGTTTATCTAGTCTTTCTTCAATTTTGTTAAATTTTTTACTTGTTAAGTCTTGATGATCTTTTAATGAATCTTTTAATCCAGCGATATAACCTTTTACAATATGAACAACAATAGCACTGAATACAAGACCAATTACTGTATTTAAAACTTGATCAAAATTCACATTAATCCTTTCTTGATACAACTATCAATACATTCACAGATAACCATTGCTAAACTTTCATTAGCAAAGTTATAAATTGTTTTGTTAGATGGTCTAAAAACTCTGCAAATATATTTTTTAGACTCACAATCCCAACCAAACTCATAATTAATTAATGTATTATTATCAAGAACACTTCTAATAAGTTTTATAGCTTCGATGTCTGATCGAGTATAACCCATATAAGGAAGTCCGTATCGTTGAGCTGTTTTCATTTCAAATTCTTTACGATAGGTATCAGTCATCATAGTATTACTTCTTTTTCAAGGTTAAGGATTCATTAGTTAAAATCAAATCATATCCTTTATGATTTTCATCAAACCATTTTTTAGCTACAGTAAGTTTGATCTCAATCTTTCCACCATTGTCATCAGCAATTTTTTTAATTGCATTTACGGCCATCTTGATTAATGCTTCTTTACCAAACATAACTCTCCTAACAATTTAATGAATAGTTATTTTTAACTTCTTTAAAATTTGCTCAGGTTTTTCTTTGTAGATTTTACATAAGCTGACAAAAACCTCCATTGAAAGTCCTTGAGTTCCACATTCAATGTTTGCAACATTGGATTGAACACAGCCCATCTTTTTAGCAAGTTCTTTTTGTGTTAAATTATTTTTTACACGAAGTTCTTTAAAGGCTTCTGAATCAATAATCATATTAATTAACCTTGCTTGATTCTTGTGTTTTTTCTTGTCTTAATTTATTAACTATGTTTGAAACAACTACAAGTTTCAAATCACAAAGTTGAACATCATAAACAGCATCACGAGTTGCTTCACCAGCTCCTATTTCAGTTTTCAAAATAATATTTGATTTCAAGCTATCCAAATAAATAATTACTGATTCGTAGTATTTGATTTTTTCATCCAAATTCATCTTCACAATATCTGCTGAACTACTACTCAAGATATTATTGTTTATTTTTTGTTGAGCTGATTTTTGTTGAGCTGTTTTTTTGACTACTTTTTCACTTGTTTTTTTAGAACTCATTG
>Ga0210039_1003029_pt1 | contig 13261 bp, 8 predicted proteins | sample CryGeyCG2114_250_3_FD_185460 | JGI IMG/M metagenome (GOLD analysis project Ga0210039, IMG submission 185460) | Groundwater microbial communities from aquifer - Crystal Geyser CG17_big_fil_post_rev_8/21/14_2.50 (SPAdes) (version 2) | ecosystem: Environmental > Aquatic > Deep subsurface >...
GCCGGGTCACACCCGCGATAAAAATGGTACGAATCTGGCTCGGATTGCGCTTCTGGTGGTATGAACCTCGTCAAAGGAGCATCTCCACGTGCGCAAACCGTCGAGACTGAATCGTCGACTCCGGACAAGTGGGCTGGCCGTGCTTACAGCGCTTCATGGTCTTTCGGCCGGCGCCCAGGTTGAACGGATCAGCGTGGCCGACGACGGCAGCCAGGCCAACGCCGACAGCTACCAGGCCGCGATTTCCAATGACGGCAGCATTGTCGCGTTCCGCTCCAATGCGTCGAACCTGGTGGCCGGCGACACCAACCGGTGGTCCGATATCTTCGTTCGCAATATCGGGACCGGCACCACGGTAATCGCCAGCCGGCAGCCCGGCGGATCGGAATCGGTCAACTTCAGCCAGGGCCCGTCGCTGTCGGGCGACGGACGCTACGTGGTGTTCGAGACGCCGTACCAGAACCAGACCATTCTGGCAACCGGACTGTACGACCGCGTGCTGGACGCCAACAGCTACCTGCTTCCGGTGCAGAACCCCCAGGGCAATCCTTCCTTTCCCCGCCAGGCCCGACTGGAGCCGGTGCTGTCCGGCGACGGTGCGGTGCTCGCGCTGCGCACGAAGAGTGAGATGCAGGACGTGTTCCCGCAAGCGGCCGCGCCGACCGACGATGACGACAACAATTTGACGCACGACGTCTTCCTGTGGCGCTGGTCGGCGTCGCCGGTCGAACCGATGTTTCGCGTCAGCCGCCTGACCGTCGGCGACGAGCTGGACGCCGACAGCCGGCGCCCGGCCTTGAGCCACGACGGGTCCCGGGTCGCGTTCATGACCTACTCCGATCTGCTGCCGAGCGACTCGAACAGTCGTCCGGACGTCGTGCTGAAGGACACCGCGAGCGGGCTGCTGGAGCTGGTCAGCGTCACGCCCGGCGGCCTGGCCGGCAACGGTGGAAGCTTCAACCCCGCGGTTTCGGCCGATGCCGCGTTCGTCGCGTTCCGCTCCGAGGTCAGCGACCTCGTTCCCGGCGACGACAACGGGCGCTGGGACATCTTCGTGCGCGATCTGACCGTCGGCACCACCACCCGCGTCAGCGTTCGCACCGACGGCGGCGAAGCGGACCACAACAGCCTGGAGGCGTCGATCTCGGATGACGGGCGCTTTGTCGCGTTCCGCTCGCTGGCCTCGAACCTGGTCGATGACGACCGAAACGACCGGGCCGATATCTTCGTCCACGACCGGACGAGCGGCCAGACGGTCCGTGTCGGTCAGCCGGTCGGCGGCGAGTCCGACGGCAACAGCGCCGCACCGGCGATCTCGGGGAACGGGGCATGGGTCGTGTTCGAATCCGATGCGACCAACCTGGTGCCCGGCGACGACAACCGCGCGCGGGATGTCTTCCGGGCACCCAATCCGTTGTTCGACACGCGGCGAGGCCAGTGACATGAAACCCGTTTCCCCGATCGTGCTTCTCTGCCTGCTTGCACTGGGTCCTCAGGTCTTTGCCGGCGAGGGTGAAATCCTGTTCGTCAGTTCCTTCGAAGGCACAGGCAACGTGCCCCAGTTCGTCGCGGTCGAAACGCAGGCCGGGGTCGTCGAGCGCCGGCTGGCGATCGACATCGACACCTCCGACCCGGTCAACCAGGCCGGGATCGCGTTCTCGCTGGACCAGGCGCCCGCCGGGCTCACGATCCGCGCGAACACCGGCGAGATTTCGTGGACGCCCCGGGCCGACCAGGTCGGCGTCGCGGCGGTGACGGTACGCGCCGAGGACTTCGAAGGCCTGTCCAATACCCTGACCTTCGAGATCGAGGTGATCGACCCGAACGCCGCGCCGCTGATTACGCCGATCGCCGACCGCGGCGTCGTGGTCGGCGACCTGCTTGCGCTGACGGTGGAGGCAACCGACGACGACCCGGGTGATCCGCCGACCTTCTCGCTGGACCAGGCGCCGTCGGCAATGACCCTGGATCCGGTCTCGGGGCTGCTGGCGTGGGTGCCGACAGCGGCCGACGCCGGCGCTCACCCGGTCACCGTCCGCGCCACCGACGTCGGCGGCCGTTTCGACCAGGCACCGTTCACCATCGTCGTCGTCGAGCAGAACAGTCCGCCAATGCTGGTACCGATCGCAGACCGCGGCGCCGCGCCGGGCGTCGGGCTGGCGGTCCAACCCACCGCTTCGGACCCAGACCCGGGCGACGTGCTGAGCTGGTCGCTGATCGACCGTCCCACGGGCATGACCATCGACCCGGCGAGTGGGTGGGTCGACTGGACGCCTACCGGTCTCCAGTTGGGACCGCACATGGTTACGGTAATGGTCCGCGACGCGCTGGGCGCCTCGGATCAGGCCAGCTTCGAAATCACGGTCGACCTGAACCGGGCCCCGGTCGCGGTTGACGATTCGGGCTTCCGGGTCGAGATCGGCGACACCCTCAGCGTGCCCGCGCTCGGCGTGCTCGACAACGACCGCGACCCGAATTCGGACGTCCTTTCCGCCCAGCTGGTCGATCCGCCCCAGCGCGGCGTGCTGTCGCTGGGCGCCGACGGCGGCTTCGACTACACGCCCGAGGTGCCGGTGGGCACGATCGGTCTGGTCGAGACTCTGTCCTATTCGCGGGCAAACGGGTCGTCGACCTGGACCCCGCTGATCGGCAATCTCGACGACGACCCGCAGTCCGAGCTGATCATCGGCGACGGCGCCGGATGCTGCACCGGATTCCTGATCGCGGTCGACGGCGTCTCCGGGCTGGAGGAATGGGTGGTCACCCTGCCCGGCCGACAGCTCGATCGCTTCAGCAAACCGGCGCTGGCCGACATCGACCTCGACGGTCGCCCCGAGATCCTGATCATCGGCGGTGAGGCCGACAGCAATCCGACCTCCCCGCTGCGGATCTATGCCTTCGAACACGACGGCCAGCTCAAGTGGATCAGCGAAAGCCTGCCGGGTACGTTCTACCTGGATGGCGTTCGCCGCTCCAACCGCGAGCTGAGCAGCGCGGCGATCACCGTTGCCGATCTCGACCAGGACGGCCTGCCCGAAATCCTGGCCGCGCCGGATTTCGGTCCTGCCGGCTATCACGTCTGGGACCACGAAGGCCGCTCCCTTTTCACGGTAGCCGAACCCGGCACGTCGGTCGGCGACGGCAGCCCGACCCGGGTGACCGTGGTCGACCTGGATCTCGATGGTGATCCGGAAATCGTGGTCGGCAATGTCGCCTGGTCGCACGACGGTGAACTGCTCTGGAAGCGCGACGACAATTTCGGCCACGCCCGGGCATCCACCTACCCGCTGGTCGCCAACCTCGACGACGATCCGTACCCGGAGCTCGTACGAACGCGCGGAGGCCTGTCCGGCCCGGGCAATATCGTGGTCTGGAACCACGACGGAACCGACATGTTGACGCCGGACGGGGATCCCTGGGAAGTCGCCCGACCGTTCGGCTTCAACACCGCGCCGATCACGATCGCCGACGTCGACGCCGACGGCTACGCCGACGTGCTGCTGCCGTTGCCTGACGACGTGAACGTGTTCGAAGTGCTGGACGGTCGCGACGGCTCGGTCAAGTGGAGCAAGTCGGTGACCACGCGCTCGATGGGCGCGACGGTATTCGACCTGGACCGCGACGGGTTCGTCGAAGTGCTGTTCATCGACGAGGCGTCGAACCTCTACGTGTGGGACGGCCGCGACGGCACCGAAAAGCTGGTGCTGACGATGAACAACCCCCGGCCCGGCGACTACACCGTGCCGGTTTTCGCCGACATCGACGCCGACGGGGCTTCGGAGCTGGTGGTGCCCGGCGGCTTCTCGTTCGGCTTCGACACCGCGCTGAGCATCTGGGAGAGCCCAAACGACGACTGGGCGCCGATGCGATCGATCTGGAACGAGCACCGCTACCATGTGACCAACGTCAACGACGACCTGACCGTCCCGGCCCAGGAGCGCCCGCACTGGCTGCTGCCCGGCCTGAACCAGGCGATGATCAACCAGCGCCTGCCCGAGGCGCGCACGGAATCCCTCGACACGTTCACCTACCGCGCCAGCGACGGCGAGCTTGCGTCGAACGTGGCCGAGGTCGCGATCGAGGTGCTGCCGCCGAACAGCCCGCCGCGCATCCTGTCCACGCCGCCGCGGCTGGCCTCGCCCGGGTTCGAATACGTCTACTCCGTGCTGGCGGTCGACGCCGATGCCGGCGAGCTTCTGCAGTTCACGATCGCCGAAGGACCGCCGGCGATGAGCATCGATGCCGACGGCCGCGTGACCTGGACCCCGGGCGCCGGTGATCTCGGCCTGCACCCGGTGGTCGTGTCGGTCACCGACAGCCTGGGTGTTCCCGCCCTGCAGCACCTGGTGATCGAGGTCCGGGACCCGGTGCTGGTACCCGACCTGGCCGGACGCACCGAAGCGGAGGCGCTGGACGCGCTGGCCGCGGTCTCGCTGCGCGCCGACCCGCTTCGCGACACGTTCAGCGACAGCGTCGCGGTCGGCGCCGTGGCCGCCCAGGCGCCGCCGGCCGCCACGCCGATAGCCGCCGGCGCCGGCGTTACCGTCGAGATCTCGCGCGGGCCGCTCCCGGTGACCGTGCCGCGGCTGGTCGGTCTCGACCTGGATGATGCAATCACCGCAATCGGCGCCGCCGGCCTGGCCGCAACGCCGCCGACCTGGATCAACGACCCCGGTACGCCCCGCGGCATGGTCGTCGAGCAGGACCCGGCGCCGAACGCGCAGGCGCCGCCGGGCAGCGCTGTCACACTGGTCGCATCGGGCGGCCCGCGGGCGCGCGTTATCGTCGACCCGCCGCTGATCCCGGCCGGTCAGTCCGCGACCGTAAGCGTCGAAATCCGCGACCTCGACGGCACGCCTCTGGATCCGCAGCCCGCGTACACGCTGTCGCTGGATCTCCCGCCGGACAGCTTTTTCGGCACGCCGCCGAGCCTGGATGGCGACGCCATTCTGACCTTCGTCGACAGCCAGGGCGAGTTCGAACTGGACGTCCAGTTCCTCGCGCGCGGCGCCGAATCGGTGTCGGTGCCCGTAGGGGTTCTGCCCGCGATCAGCGACGGACCCGGCGGCTCGATCTACAGCGAGTTCACCCGCCAGCAACAGCTCTTCAGCGAGCTTGTCGACGCGCTGATCGACGCGCTTGAGCTCGGCGACGGGCCGACGATCGAGGCGCTGGACCAGGCGCTGGCCGACCTGGAGCAGGCCGTGGATCTTCGTCGACTCCGGACCATGACGGCAATCGCGCCCGAGGGCGGCGTGCCGCCGACGCCCGAGCAGGCAATTGCCGGCGGACTGCCGCAGGGCACCGACGACGCGACCTACACCGAGATCGGCGTGGACCTGGTCGCGCTGCTCGAGACCATCGACGGGCTGGTCCGCGAAGGCACCGTTCCCGATTTCATATTGAACGCGCTCAACCAGGACCTCGCGGCCGTGGCACAGGTGCGCTCGGGCCTTGCTCCCTCGTCGGTCGGCGTACTGCGTGCGTCCCCGGCGATCACCGCACTTCTGGGCAACTACGCGCCCCGTCTGATGGTCGCCGATCTGAGCGCGATCCGGCAGGCGCTGCGCGACGAGGGCATTCTTGCACCCGACGGCACTGCCCTGGCGGGACGGTTCACCCTGCCCGGCATTCTCAGCGCGGTCCGGATCCGCAACGACATCATCAAGGACTTCTACGTGCCCTACCTGGGCGACGTGGCGCGCGCGATGGGCCAGGTCGTCGCCGCCGACCTGCTTCGGACCTACGCGAACGCAGGGTCCATCGTCGGCATCATCACCGGCGCCAGCCAGTCCATACACGTGTTCGAGATCGCCCCGTCGGTCATCGAGGGCTTCGGCTTCGATCCGAAGCTGAGCCCCAACAACGCGGTCACCATGGTCGGGCCGAGCCTGTTCGACGCGGTGAGCGGGGCCGCGTCCGGGCTGCCGTCGTCCTCGGATTTCAAGGATCTCAACTCGGCCTTCGACGCGATCCAGGCCCAGATCGACAACGCCAACGACCTCGAGCAGGCCTGGAAGGACGCCAACACCACGCCGAATGGAATTGTGCGGGGTTGCATCCTCGACGGGACGCCCGGCTGCCGCCAGCTGATCTATCCGGACGGTTTCGCCTCGGTCTACGAATCCGACGGCGGGCTCAGCCTGCCCGCGCCGATATTGATCATCGCCCGCAACCTGGAGTCCGGCTCAATCGCGGTCTTCGTGGCGGGGTTCGTCCCAACGAGTGAGGAGTGAGGCTTGGATCGCCGGGAATGCTTATTGCCTTTCCAAGAGCCCTGACGCCGCAGATGAGCGCTTTCCGACTCGCCCTTCGGGAGTGCGTCTGAGTCGACATTGCGGCGTTCCGACCCTTGTAAAGGGCTTGCCATTCACTGCGGGTCGCGCCTTGCACTGTCGAGTCAGTCACACTCTGAATGTTACCGGATTAACGACGGGGTACACTAGCGGACGACGGCGCCCAGGCCAATGCCGACAGCTACGAGGCAGCGATCTCCGACGATGGCAGCATCGTCGCGTTCAGGTCCAATGCCGACAATCTCGTGGCCGACGATACCAACGACTGGACCGACGTGTTCCTGCGTGACGTGGCGGCAGGCACGACGATCCGCGTCAGCCCGCAGCCCGACGGCAGCGAGACGCCGACCTTCAGTTTGTTGCCGCGCATTTCCGACGACGGCAACCTTGTCGCCATCGAAAGCCGCGGGTCGAACAGCGTGACGCTGACGGCGATTTACGACGTCGCTTCGGGCGCTGTCGAACACCTGCTGCCCCGCGAGATCAGCGGCAACCCGAGTCCGCCCACCAAGGCGCGGCTGCAACCGGTGTTGTCCGGCGATGGACGGTCCGTGGCGTTCCATTCGAAATCGACGTTCCAGGACGCCTATCCGGACAGCGTTCGCCCGCCGGACGACGACAACAACGGGACGTTCGACGTGTTCGTGTTCGACGTTGCCTCCAACCCCCGCCCGCCGGTGGCGCGTGTCTCCCGTGATTCCTCCGGCGGCGAGGCGCGGGCCGAGAGCGCGTCGGCGACGCTTTCCGTCAACGGCAACGTCGTGGTCTTCCACTCCTATGCCGAGGACCTGGTCGACGGCGATCTCAACGAAAGCGAGGACGTCTTCGTCAGGTACCGCAGCACCGGCGCGACGCTGCTCGTCAGCGCCACACCGTCGGGCGGGCTGGCCAACGGCGGCAGCGTTCGGCCGTTCGTCTCGGGCGACGGCAACTTCGTCGCGTTCCGCTCGCAGGCCTCGGATCTCGTCCCGGGCGATACCAATGGGCACTGGGACATCTTTGTCCGTGATCTCGCGGCAGACACCACCGAGCGGGTCAGCGTGTCCAGCGCCGGTGTCGAGGCCGACCACAACCGCTTCGAGCCCGGACTGTCCGACGACGGCCGGTTCGTCGTCTTCCGTTCGATGGCGACGAACCTGGTCGCCGGCGACGACAACGCCAGGGGCGACGTGTTGGTCCACGACCGCGATACCGGTCAAACGGCACTGGTCAGCGCGCCGCCGGGCGGTTCGGCCGACGGGCACAGCTTCCAGCCGGCGATCTCGGGCAGCGGCGAGTGGATCGTGTTCGAGTCCGATGCGACCAATCTTGTCGCCGACGACACCAACGGCGCACGCGACGTGTTTCGCGCCGCCAATCCGCTGTTCGGCAAGCGCGGAGGCAACTGAGATGGATCGACTCCCCTGCCTGATCTTTCTTCTACTGCTGGGCCTGACGTCTGCGCGCGCCGGCGAGGGCGAGGTCCTGTTCGTCAATGGCTTCGAAGGCACCGGCAACCTCCCGCAGTTCGTCGCGGTGGACGACCAGGCCGTCGCGGCGAAGCGCCGGCTCGTTGTCGACATCGACACGTCCGAACCGGCCAACCAGGCCGGCCTCGCGTTTTCCCTGGACGCGGCGCCCGTCGGCGTGAGCATCCGGTCCGGTTCCGGCCAGATCGAGTGGACGCCGAGCCAAGCCCAGATCGGGCGCATGGAAGTGACCGTGCGCGTCGAGGACCTGGCCGGACTGTCGAACACGCTGACGTTCGCGATCGGCGTGGTCGACGACTCCGCCGCGCCGCTGATCGAGCCAATCGCCGACCGCGGTGCCGCGCCGGGTGTCCCCGTGCAGGTCGCTTGCGCCGCCCGCTGTCGACCAGGATCTGGTGCATGACCCGTGCTGCCACGGCCATGAAATGCGCCCGGTCGCGCCAGTCGGTCTGTTCACTCTGGATCAGCTTCATCCAGGCCTCATTGACCAGCGCAGTCGGCTGCAAGGTGTGTCCGGCCCGTTCACCGGAAAACTGGAACCGCGCCAGGCGCTTGAGCTCGGCATAGACGCCCGCGCTCAATTCTTTCCGTGCGCGCTCATCGCCGGACGACCACCGACGAAGCGCGAGCGTCAGGTCCGACCCGAAATCACTCTTCGGCGACTCCCCTTTCATATCCTGGCCAGGACATCCGAACGTGCAGAGGACCAGACGGTAGTGTAGCCAAAATCGAACCGGACCACGCCGGCGGGGGATGACCGAGGCGCACGCGAGCTTGAAATTTACAAGGCAGAGCGCTCAGAGCCCCTCGAACCCGTCGTTGAAGATCAGCTCGGGATCCTTGAGCCGGCCGAGACCGGCGAGTTGGCTCCCCAGCACGGGATCGAACACGGTCCCGAGCAGCGTCAGGCTGGAGCCATCGACAGCGACCGCACGGGCGTCATCGTCGGCACCGAAGAAATCGAATTTCAGGCTCGGGCCGCTGGTCGTGAAATCCGGATCCGGCACGCCGTTCAAATCCAGCCCGACCAGCGCGAAGTCCGCTCCGTTCTGGCTCGCCCCATCGCCGGACCGTCCGATCAGCACCAGGCGTTCCTGCCAAAGGACCACGTCGCTGGCCTCGTCACGCCCCCCTCCGGAAAGGTCCAGCGAGGTCTTGCCAGCGTTGCCGAACCCAGTTTCCAGCGTGCCATCACGCTTGAACATTGCCACCGCGAAATCCGATGTCGAGGTCGACGATCCGGTTCGACTCATACCGACGGCGATCACGCGCTCGCCCTGTCCGTTCCAGTTCGGCACAACCAGCAACGTCGAGATCCCGTCAAAATTGCCAGAGAAGTCAAGCGCTGCGATACCGTTTGTGCCGAATCCAGTGTCCACGACGCCGTCGGCGTCGAAAGCAGCCAGAACGAAATCCTGGGAGGCCGAACCGCCAATGATGATCGTACCGTCGTCCAGAACGGCCAGCGCATTACCGAATTCAAAGCTCGCACCCGAATCGGCGCGCGCGATGCCGTCGGTACCGAAGCTTGTATCCAGCGTACCGTTTGCGAGCAACCGGATCACCACAAGGTCGCCGTCACCGCCGCTGTTGAAGAACTGTCCCTCACCCGCAGCCAGGATCTTGCCGTCGGGCAGAACCGCTATGGCGCGAGCCGTGTCGGTGGCGCCGTCCAGGTCCACGCTGACCCGCCCGTCCGTTCCAAATCCGGCATCCAGGCTTCCGTCCGGCATGAAGCGTGCAATCCCGAAGTCGGTCCCCTGCGTCGACTGCCGAACGCCGCCGACCACGACGATGCGCCCGTCGGGCTGGATCGCTACCGCCTCGGCAGTGTCTTCGTTATTGGCGAAATCAGCGCTCGCGGCGCCGCCATCACCGAAATCCACGTCAATCGTTCCGTCAGATCGAATGCCGATCAATGAAAAGTCGCGTGCACTGAACGTCGCCCCCAACGAGACCGCAGCGATCATGCCCCCGTCGGACCGTCGCACGGCATCGGCAACCTGGGTGCGCAACGGACCCGAAAGACCGGTTTCAAGTACACCGGCATTGGCGAACGCCGGATCCGGATCGCCGCTTGCCAGCAGCCGCACCAGCCCGAGATTACCGGCCTCGCTTCGCAGTGCCGACGTCGCCAGGCCCCCAACCAGAAAATTGCCCTGATGCATTGCCAGAACGGCTGGATTGTCAACCAGGCCGTTGAAATCGACTTGCGCCAGTCCGGAGTCACCAAATGTGGTTACTGGCGCGCCATTTGCATCGAAGCGCAGCACCGCGAAATCTCCAAGTTGCTCCGACAAGACCGCAGCCAGCAGATCATTGCCATCCATCATCAGGTCGGTGACGAATTCACTCGAGGAACCACCGACAATTTCGGTTTCCACAAGCCCGTCGGATCCGAACGAGGTGTCCACTGTGCCGTCGCTACCGAGCCGGACGATGGCCAGATTCAGGCCATCCACGCCTCGATCCACCCAACCGCCCATGACAATCTGGCCCGATCCATTCAAGGTCCCCGCTCGGGATTCCATGTCATTCGCATTGATATCGACGACAGCCAGCCCGTTGTCGCCAAACGTCGTGTCAAAGTCGAGATTTGGCAGAAAGCGCGCCGCGACCATGCGAGCGCCGCCAAAATTTCTGGTCAACCCGACGCAGACGAGGCGACCATTGCCCTGGATCAGTACGTCGGTGCACCAGTCGGCATTTCCGGCGAACACCTTCGCAAAACGCTGCGCCACGATGCTGCCGGCGCTGTCGATCACTGCCAGCGCCAATCCGGAGCCCTGTGCCGGATCGAATGCCCGCCCAGCGACCGCAACGTTGCCGCTGTCGGTGACCGCGAGTGCGTGAATCTCGTCGTTGTCGTCGAACCAATCGATGGCGAGCGCACCATCGTCGCCGAAATTCCCATCCAGACTGCCATTTGCGAGAAGCCGGACGAGACGCCATCGATTGTTTCGTACGCCACCAACGACAATCGAGCCATCCGGGGTAATTACCAGCGCTCTCGGAAACAAGTCCAGCGCAACCACCCCTTCGACCCCGAATGAGGCATCCAGGCTTCCATCGGCCAGGTACCGGCCGACTCCCCGGGTGCCGGTACCTGCGTAGACAAAGCTGATTCGATCCGAGGCATCGATCTGCATATCGGTGATGCCCTCGTCGGTCGGCCCGCGGCCCTGGAACGCCACCAGACCATCGACGCCGAAACCTGAATCCAGATCGATTTGCGCTCCTGCCGGGGCGCAGAGGAATGAACAGAAAAATACAACGGGAATCGCGATCGCTCTCATCACTTGCTCCAGAAAAGTCTCATCCAGAACAAGCGCACTAGAATGCAAATTCGTATCAACATCTCAGCAATCGAGATTTGTACCTTGGGTCACCCGTGCCCTAATCCGAGTCGTGAAACACCTTCCGGATCGCGAACTATCGATGCGCCAATGCCGCTCGCGGCGCAGCGCTTTCTCCTTGATGCGAATTCAGCTTCCGGTCAGCACCCGGATCTGCTCCGACTCGAAGCCGCGCCGGTAAAGGGCCTGGGCGCGCTGGGCCCGTTCGCGGAAGTCCTTCGGCGCGCGGTCGCGATACTTGCGACGGTACCAGTCCTCGGCGATGGCGTCGAAATCCGGCGCCTCGTCGTCCAGCGCGATCTGCGCGGTCTCGCCGTCGACGCCGCGTTCGGCCAGTTCAGCCAGGATGCGGCGCGGGCCGTAGCCGCGCCCGGCGCGCTGTCGCACCCAGGACTCGGCGAAACGTCGGTCGGACTGCAGGCCGGCCTCGGCAAGGCCGGCCAGGGCCTCCTCGATCGGGCCGTCGGAAAAGCCCCGATCGGTCAGCTTGCGCTCCAGCTCGCGGCGCGAATGCTCGCGCCGCGCCAATAGCCGGACCGCAGCCTCGCGAACCTCGGCCCGATCCGGATCGGCCGAACCTCCGGAAAGCCCGGACATGGAAAGCCCGGACAGGCACGATGTAGGAATTTTCCTACCCGAAATCGTCCGTTTTTCCGGAAAGCCCGGACAGGCACGATGTAGGAATTTTCCTACCCGAATTCGTCCGTTTTTCCTATTTCCTTTCTTGGGACCGCCGGCTACGGTGATCAGGAACAGATCAGCCAGGCCGAAGCCATGCCGCAAGCCCGCAAAAGACTGGTGTCCACCGAGGTCACGCCGTTCTATCACGTCATCACCCGCTGTGTTCGACGCCATCGCCTGTGCGGCGCCGATCCGCTGACCGGGAGGGACTATTCCGACCGCAAACAGCAGATCAAGGACCGGCTGGCGCTGCTGGCCGAGGTGTTTGCCATCGACGTGTGCGCGTACGCGATTCTCTCGAATCATTACCACCTGGTCGTCCACATCGACGAGCAGGCCGCGCTGGAATGGTCGCCGATGGACGTGGCCCGGCGCTGGACCCGGTTGTTCACCGGCCCGGTGCTGGTGCGCGCCTTCGTTGCCGGCCAGGCGCTTACGGAGGCGCAGCGCAATGTGGTCGACAAGCAGATTCGGGAATACCGAGAACGCCTGTGCAGTCTGTCCTGGTTCATGAAGAGCCTCAACGAGCCCATCGCCCGGAAAGCCAATCAGGAAGACAATGTCACCGGTCACTTCTGGCAGGCCCGATTTTTCAGCCAGGCGCTGCTCGATGAAGCCGCAGTACTGACGGCCATGGCGTATGTGGACCTGAACCCGATCCGTGCCGGAATCGCCCGGACGCCGGAGGCCTCGGACTTCACTTCGGTGCAGCAGCGGATCGCGGCGTGGAAACAACGAAAAACCACGGCAGAGAACACCGAAAAGCCGCCAGCGGCAGAGGACGGAACATCACTCGAGGCCAGCATTGTCGAACTGCTGGGGTTCAGCGGCGACGGCGCGGAACCCTCACACAACGCGCTGCCCTGTTCCACCGCCGACTATCTGGAGCTGGTCGACTGGTCCGGTCGTGCCATTGTCGAGGGCAAGCGGGGCTTTATTCCGGACCAACTCCCGCCCATCCTGCAGCGCCTGAACATGCGCCCGGAACAGTACCTGGCCTACATCCACAAACCAGGATTCGGCTTTGCCAACGCACTCGGCGCGATCGACAAGATCAAGGCATGCGCCGAGCACTTCCAGAAAGCCTTCCTCAAGGGCCAGACCGCGGCGGCGGCACTGTTCTCGCCCGGCTGATCAAGCAGTCCATCCCGCCAAGTCCGAAAATGGCCTCGATGCCAGATCAGGCATGTCTGCAATTCGGCGATTGACCCGCTCGATCCGCGCAGCCCGCTAAAACAGCGCTCAAAAGCGGAGAAATTGCAAAACCCGCCCGCCAAACCCGTCGCAAAGCGAACTCGCCGGTCTTTTGGGGTGTGCCTGTCCTATTCGTTTCCGCCGTGCTTCTTCAACTCGATGCCGGCCGCCTCGACCAGGCGCACGATCGAGACCTCGGTTTTCAGGCGCGCGACCTGTTCGTCGGGGATTCTGGCCATGGGCGGGGTCCTCCAAAAACCTTGTC
>Ga0210039_1003041_pt1 | contig 13241 bp, 12 predicted proteins | sample CryGeyCG2114_250_3_FD_185460 | JGI IMG/M metagenome (GOLD analysis project Ga0210039, IMG submission 185460) | Groundwater microbial communities from aquifer - Crystal Geyser CG17_big_fil_post_rev_8/21/14_2.50 (SPAdes) (version 2) | ecosystem: Environmental > Aquatic > Deep subsurface >...
GCATCCAGGCTATTGGGCCAATGATATCCTTGGGGGCAGGCCTATCAGCTAAGGCTTGGAATTGACCTCGTGGCATCTAAATTTCCTATCTTGTGGTTATTTGTGTTCGTTTATTAAAACGATTCATAAGAAATGAAATCACCATATTCACTAAAAAGTATATGGCCAAAGTCATGAACATAATCTCCACAGCCTGACCTACTTGATTCAGCGCAGTACCGGCAAAGACGGTAAATAATTCCGGGTAGCCGATCGCCGTTGCCACTGTAGAATTTTTAACAAGACTTTGATATTCGCTATTCAACATGGGGGCAATGACGCGCATGGATTGGGGCACGATAATCAATGACATGATTTTGCGCTCTTTCAAGCCGATACTGCGCGCTGCTTCTGTCTGACCTTTCGGGACAGATTGAATACCGGCTCTTACCGCTTCGGCAATAAATGCTCCAGTATAAATGGACAAAGCCACGGCAAGCGCCATAAATTCAGGAATGAAATTAATCCCGCCAGTGAAATTAAACCCTTTAAATTCAGGATATTCCAAGAAGAAAGGCAAGTCAGTTGCAAAAAGGGTAAGCAAGGGAAGCAGAATCAAAATGACAAGACTGAGCCTTAGTACAGGGAATTGAGCCCCCGTCTTTTCCTGACGTTTTCTGGCCCAGATTTTTATCAGCATTACGCTGATCATTGCGAATAAGATGGAGCAATACACGAAACCCGCGCCGTTTTGTGGCACAAGCTTAGGGATATATAGACCGGTCACATTTAAAAAAACCGAATCTCCAAAATTGATACTTTCGCGAGCAATCGGCAGCGTATTAAAAATGGTATACCAGAAGATAACCTGCAAAATAACAGGTATGTTTCTGAATACCTCAACATAAACAGTGGCCATTTTCTTTACCAGATAGTTTTGCGAAAAATGCGCTATTCCGAAAATAAAGCCAATAATGGTCGCAAAGAAAATACCTACGACAGAAACCAGGATAGTATTGAGAATACCAATGAAGAAAATCTTAAAGTAGCTATCCGTTGTTTCGAATGGTATCAAGGTCATTAACACATCGAAGCCGGCTGAACTGGATAAGAAACTGAAACCACTCTTAATACCCTGCGCTGCCATGTTGTCCAGGGTATTACTGATAATCGTGTAAAAAAAACCTATCAGAAAAATAGCTAAAAAAAACTGATAGATCCAACCTCGATATTTCGGGTTGTTATAAAATGATGCGCCTATTTTACTAGGCCGCTGATCCATCTTGAGTTGCTCAATCGTTTTTTTTGAGAACATAGTCTTCCATATACTTATCAGTACTTTTAAAACGTCTTGATTACATTTTTAAAATATCCATAAAAAAGGGAGTGAACACTCCCTTTTTTATGGATATTTATCTCATTGCTGGAGAATAGAGGATTCCGCCCTTGTTCCACTGTGCATTCAAACCACGTTTGATCTTTAATGGGGAATCCTGGCCAACATTTCGCTCAAAGGATTCTGCATAATTACCGACTTGCTTGATAATTTGATAAGCCCAGCCTGTTGATAAGCCCAACTTTTGCCCCAGGTCACCCTCGGTACCTAGCAGTCTTTTCTGTTCAGGATTTCCTTTGGTTTTCAATTCATCGGCATTTTTAGAATCAACACCCTGAAATTCGCCTTCGATCATGGCATTGAGTGACCACTTAACAATGTTAAACCACTCATCGTCATTTTGACGCACAACAGGACCTAAAGGCTCCTTTGAGATCACCTCAGGCAGCACAATAGCATCCTCAGGTTTCTGTAAACCAATTCGTAAAGCATATAATTGGGATTGATCAGAAATCAGAAAATCACAACGGCCAGATTCAAAGCCAGCGCGTGTTTGATCTGAGGTATCAAAGGTGATTGCCTTATAATTCATTTTGTTGGCACGAAAGTAATCTGAGATGGCCAGTTCTGTCGAGGTGCCAGCTTGTATGCAAGCATTCGCTCCATCAAGCTGCAGGGCACTGGTCACACCTAATTTTTTGTTCACCATAAACCCGGCACCATCATAGTAATTCACACCGGCAAAATTCAAACCAAGTGACGTATCACGCGTATGCGTCCAGGTTGTGTTTCGTGAAAGGACATCGACTTCACCAGATTGCAGAGCAAGGAAGCGTTCCTTAGCCGTTAAGGGTTTATATTGAACTTTATTCGCATCACCTAGAACCGCGGCGGCTATTGAACGACATACGTCAACATCTAAACCACTCCACTGGCCTTTTTCATCTTTTTGAGAAAAACCCGCTAAACCGGTACTCACACCACAACTCAGGACATCGGCTTTTTGCACATTCTCAAGTGTGGAATTTGCGATAACCGATGTAGAAATGCTCGTTGTAAGCAAGGCCAAAACTAAGTTTATTGTTTTTATTTTCATGTTGTATCTCCCTTTATTTATTTATCAGACTCATACAGCAAAGCAAATAGCCTACCACAGCATCGGTAAATAGGCAGTTCAAAATTACGTTTAATACTTATTGCAAGTCGTTCGGGCGTAACACAGGCACCCACACTAGCGAGATCTCTTTATTGGCTGTTTACTTGCTTTGATTACGTCCCTGCAGGATAGGCACTGTATTTTTTATTTTTAGATACGTTTCTTGAATCAGCCTGGCATCGGTACTGGCTCTGTGCCGGATTAGCTTGGTTTCAGCCAGTACCGACTGATAGACCTCTGCCCAAATTTCCCGTTCTTCCTCGCTGATTAAGCTTAGCAAGGATTCCAAGCGAAAGCTCTGGCAGAGTTCGGCTTCTTCATACAAACGCCCCAGCCAGCACATATCGTTCAACCAGGCATCACTATAGACCGTTTGTCCATCAAGACAGGTATTTAACCAGGATGCCACGTCGCGTATGGGTTTACCTTTTTCAACAAGAATGCTGCGTTTAATACCATGAATCTTTTCTGCCTCAACGCACCAACCTGTCCAACCCGCTTCCGGTTTTATTAGAGTACACTGTAACTGTTTATCTGACGTGATAAAGCCTACCTCAATAGGATAACTGCCTTTACCGAAACCGGAAGCTTCTATATCTAGAATAGTCGGTGTAAACACGTTAGCCCCTCATTTCCGCTTCCCTCAGAAACCGCTGACAGATCCCGATAAAGATTCTCGGTTTTTCTGCATGCAGCCAATGGCTTGTTTCAGGAATAATTTTTAATTCGGTATTAGGAAATAATGCCAAGGTCGCTTCTCTGTATTCGGGCTTGATGTAGTCTGACCAGCCACCTGCGATAAATAAAGTTGTACCCGAATAAGGGCTGTCTGACTGGCAGCCATCGAGTATTTCCAGATAATGATCAAGGATGGCGTTCAGATTAAATTTCCATCTGGGCGCCGCTTTGTTCGTAAAATCCAGGCTTTTCAAAAGAAACTGTCTAACGCCGGAATCTTCAACATACTCAGCCAAGGCGGTATCGGCCATTTTCCTGCTAGACACCAGTGATAAATCCAAAGCGCTAAGACCTTGCAAAATCGCATGGTGATGCGGTAAATATTTTACCGGTGCAATATCCGCCACGATCAAGCTGATTACTTTTTCAGGGTAGGTCAAGGCAAATTGCATTGCCACTTTTCCACCCATTGAATGGCCGATAAAATGGGCCTGTTCAATGTTATTCGCTTGCATGGTGCGATACAGATCTTGCACCATTAAGGTATAGTTCATTTCCTCACTATGGAAAGAATTCCCGTGATTTCTTAAATCAACCCGCCAAACCTGAAATTCTTTTTCCAGCTCTGTGGCGACTCTACCCAGATTATCTGACGCTCCGAATAAGCCATGAAGCAGGATGACAGCCGTACCTTGCCCACCCACTGAAGTCGCGAGTAATTGCTCCGACATTTTATTAATTCGCTCACAATGTAATAAATAGTTAATGGATTAAACCAGCATTTAGCCTAACCTTATAGAAACAATAACTCATTAACGTTATCATTTATTTGCTTGGACTCTTTAATACTAGCCACAGATGCTGTAAATGGAAAAATAAATGCTCGCATATCCGCAAGAAAAAGAGAAACGTCAACATCGCAGGCTGCCTGCCTTGAGTTTGACAGCTGACATAAAAACCAAAAAAGGCCTGTTCACCAACTGGCAAACATTGCCCGGTGTGGACTTCAACCTCTATGGTGTTGCTCTATTATTGTCTGAAGAGCCGGAATTAGGCACCAAGACCTCATTAAAACTTACTTTGACCATGGATATGGCAGAAATAAAGCTTAATGCTATTGACGCTAAAATAGTCAATAAAGTCATGGTAGATTCAAGTAAAGGCGAATGGCGAGTGGGCTTTCTGTTTATCAACCAATCCAAACATTCAGCAGAAACAAAGAAACAGCTAGCCCGGATTAATGAATATCTTGAGCGGAATAATGCATTGAAAGAACGTCTTCAAGATTGAAGCTTTGTTGTTTTTTTAAACACAAAAAAGGGCAAAGTACAGTTTGCCCTTTTTTGTGCCTGATCAGTTATTTGAGTAGTAACGTTTTAGCAGAAAAACATGCTATTCAGATATTGCTCTAAAGCATGACAATTTTCTTTTTCAAATTCATTTTTTGGTTCAAAAATCGCGGTTTCCATATTATTCCTTCTCCCCTTTTTATTTAAAAAGTTTACCTCATCTCTAAGGCAGGTATTAACTATAAAGGATTAGTATGGAAATTGATTTGACGAACTGACGCATTTGTTTGACTATTTGTTGCAATGTGCAATTTATCGTATAAATAAGTAATTGATCCTGTCCTGATCAATAGGCTAATCTAAACGATTGAGTGCATCAGCAGCTACCCTTGGATTATTTAGATTCATGACCATTAAAACTCCATCCGCGCAAACGCCACATCGTTTTAATGTAATTTCAACCACGGCCAAAACCTTGATTCAGTACCTGAATAAAAAAGGCCTGACTTCTGCAGATATCCAGAATGCCGTAGACTATGCATTCAATGATCTGGAATCACCGGATTCAACCTTACCGCTGCACATTTATCAGCAACTTTGGGCACTGGCCCTTTCACATACCAATGATACCCAACTGGGCTTGCGCTTAGCCTTAAAGCCCTATAACAATGAAATGAGTTTGGTGTCCCATGTCTTTTTCAATAGTGAAAATTTGCGAGAAGGACTTAAACAATATATTCGTTATTTTGCACTGATTAATAACTCTCTGCGAGTCGAGTTATCAACAACTGAAGATCAGGCCATATTGCGTTTTATCTGTGAACAGGCAGATAATTACTGTTCACAGGATATGGAACATACGTTGGCCTTATCCGTGATGCGTATTAAACAACACTTGAACCCTAAAGCCAGTATTGCCCTCGACGAGGTGCATTTCCAGCATCAAAATTCTGATTCCTCGCTATATCACAAAGTCTTCCAGTGTCCGGTAATTTTCAATCAGCCTCATTCATCTTTGATTTTTAAGAAAAAATACCTGGATTATGTATTCCCGCAAAAAAGCACACATTTATTTAATTTCTTAATCAATCATCTTGAAAAGCTTTTATCAAAACTAAAAAAAGAAGCAGGTCTTACTCAGCAAGTGTCCCGTTTGATTGATAAGTCTTTGGCTAACGGTGCGATAGATGCGGGGAATATAGCGCAATCAGTGCATATGAGCCGGCATACCCTGTATCGTCGCCTGAAAGCAGAAGGGGTTTCTTACCATGAATTATTGGATGAGATCAGAAAAAATAAAGCATTTGAACTTCTCAAAGCAAAGCAGCATACGCTTAGCGAAATTGCTTTTTTGCTGGGTTTTTCTGAACTCAGTGCATTCAGTCGTGCCTTTAAGAAATGGACCGGCCAATCCCCCGCCAAGTACAAAGCCCGCTAGCACACTCAGACACGTTCCATTGCTCAGCTTTCGGCTGCTAGCGCTGTTTTTACCACATTAAGTCATCTGGAATTTCGAAACCTTTATAAGGATCATCTTCCGCTTCATCAAGCTTGTTCTGACTTTGATCAAAATAATAATGTATCGCCGAAGGGTCGCGTTCCATAATTTTTCGAGCGACACCGGCGGGCACAATCAGATACTCATCATTGACCGAGCCAATGGATAATAAACCCTTACTTAAATGGGTAAATTGTAACTCGGACAGGTATATTTTCTTTATTATTTTGTCGTGGGTAAATTGGAACCGGACTTCACCTTGCTCTCGTTTTATCTGATTACTTTCCAGCAACTGCTTAACCTGTGCCTTGATGGCTTTCTTTTCTATTTCTTCCAGGCGGATTCGATTCAAGCGTTTGTCTTTCTCGACTTTTTCCTGTCTCAGTTTTTCCAGCTCTTGTTTTTTCTCTTCGTCGACAGTCTGACCCTTAGGGGCTTGCTTACGCTGTACATGTTTTTCCTTCTGAATCGCCTTCGCTTTCTTTTTATCGACTAAACCCGAGCCCATTAATTGCTCTTGCAGTGTTTTTGCCATTTTAGTTCTCCAATAAAAAAACAACTTAGTTCCAGCAAGCTATCACTAGTACTAAGTTGTTCTGAATAGATCCTGTTAATTACTGTAGCTTAAACGTCTAAATTACTTACTTCCAAGGCATTACTTTGGATAAATAAACGTCTAGGTTCAACTTCATCGCCCATTAGTGTGGTAAATATTTGATCCGCAGCAACGGCATCCTCAATATTCACCTTCATCATACGTCGACTTGATGGATCCATAGTGGTTTCCCAGAGTTGATCAGGGTTCATTTCACCCAAACCTTTATACCGCTGGATCATCAAACCACGCTGAGCTTCCTTCATTAACCATAGCAACGCATCTTTGAAACCGAGCACTAATTGCTGTTTCTCACCACGCTGAACATAGCTGTTCTTGCTGAAAATCCCATCGATTGATTTGGTCAATTCGGTCATTTTCTTATAACTTGGGGAATCAATAAAATCCTCGTTGAAGATATAAGGGGTGGAAATACCGTGAACAAAAACCATGACCCTTGGTAAGTACTGATTCTTTTCTTCATCTTTGTAACTATCAAAGATATAGCTCATGCCGGTTTTGGTATCGACGCTTAATAGAGCCTGTATTTCAGCCGCCCAGGCATCTACCGCAGCTTTATCCTTAAGCATATCAACTGATAGAGGGCTGGCTTTCACCATTGTTTCAAGCACCAGTAAAGGATAGGCCCTGGATAGTTTTTTAATCAGGCTTTCTACTATCCGGTACTGTGTCACTAAAGTCTCCAGACCCTGGCCGGAAATAGCAGGGGTGCCTTCATCTACGAACAGCTGGGTACCTTCTAATGCAGACTGGGTTAGGAAAGCTTCTAGAGCGGCTTCATCTTTTAAATATTGTTCCTGCTTGCCTTTCTTTACTTTGTATAGCGGTGGCATAGCAATAAAAATATGACCACGTTCAATAATTTCTCGCATTTGACGGAAGAAAAAAGTTAGCAACAAGGTACGGATGTGTGAGCCATCGACGTCAGCGTCAGTCATGATAATAATGCTGTGATAACGCAGCTTTTCAATATTATATTCTTCACGGCCAATGCCACAACCTAAGGCTGTAATCAAGGTGCCTACTTCAGCCGAGCCAAGCATTTTATCGAAACGGGCTTTCTCGACATTCAGAATTTTACCTTTTAAGGGTAATATCGCCTGGGTTTTACGGTCCCGGCCTTGCTTGGCGGAACCACCCGCCGAATCACCCTCCACAATATACAGTTCAGATAACGCCGGGTCTTTTTCCTGACAGTCAGCCAGTTTTCCTGGTAAACCTGCTATATCCAGAGCACCCTTCCTTCTAGTCATATCACGGGCTTTTCTGGCGGCTTCCCGTGCGCGCGCAGCATCAATCATCTTATTCACAATGGACTTGGCTTCTTGCGGGGATTCCATCAAATAATCGCTGAACAAAGCATTCATTTCCTGTTCAACAGCCGTTTTTACTTCCGATGACACCAGTTTATCTTTTGTCTGTGAAGAGAACTTCGGATCGGGTACTTTCACCGAGACTACTGCAGTAAGGCCTTCACGGGCATCATCGCCGGAAGTACTGACTTTTGAGTTTTTCCCCAGCCCTTCTCTTTCAATGTAGCTATTCAAAGTACGGGTCAAGGCCGCTCTGAAACCGGCCAAGTGAGTGCCACCATCGCGCTGCGGAATATTGTTGGTAAAACAGTAAATATTTTCCTGAAAGCCATCATTCCATTGCATGGCAACTTCCACCCCAACACCGTCTTCTTCTCTTTGCGTAGAAAAATAGAAGACTCGGTTCACAGGAGTTTTATTGGTATTCAGGTATTCGACGAAAGCTTTCAAACCACCGTCATAATGGAATACTTCTTCCTTGCCACTACGTTCATCTTTTAACAGTATATTCACACCGGAATTCAGGAAGGCCAGCTCACGAACTCGCTTGGCCAATAAATCGAAATGGAATTCAATATTGGAAAAGGTTTCCGGTGACGGAATAAAATGAACTTCGGTTCCGGTTTTATCCGTTTCCCCGACGATTTCTAAGGGTTTTTCAGGAACGCCATGAATGTAAGTCTGTTCGTGAACCTTACCATTACGGCGGATGGTTAATTTAAGCTTGCTGGACAAGGCATTGACCACAGATACGCCGACGCCGTGCAAACCACCAGATACCTTATAGGAATTATCATCAAATTTACCACCGGCATGTAGCACGGTCATAATAACTTCGGCAGCTGAAATACCTTCTTCTTCATGAATATCCGTCGGAATACCGCGTCCATCATCCGAAACGGTGACCGATTCATCAGGATGAATGACAATTTTTATTTGTGAACAATGACCCGCTAAAGCTTCATCTATGGAGTTATCGACAATTTCGAAAACCATATGATGCAGACCCGTCCCATCATCCGTATCACCAATATACATACCTGGTCTTTTTCTCACCGCATCAAGCCCTTTGAGAACTTTAATACTGGATGAATTATAACTATTCTCTGTATCACTCATTCGGTTTAACTCCTAATTATCGGGTACCACTTTTTCGGTGGTTTTATTCTAATTCTGTAACTTGACCATGTTCCACGTGGAACATTTTATACGCATCCTGATCTTGCTTAAGCTTTTTGAGAACTGAATCATTTAAGATCGTAACGATGACTTGTGCCTCTAATGCTAATAATTTGTTAAATACTCGCTCCAGATTTTCTTCGTCCAGTTCAGCAGTAACATCATCTATCAGTACCACTGTTTTCTTTTTATGGACATCGAATAAGGTCTGCATTTGTGCAAGATACATCGCAATTATAAATAACTTCTGCTGGCCACGAGAGAGGTTTTCTCTTGCCGCCTGACCAAAAAGTGTTACTTTTATATCTGCTCGGTGCGGGCCTGCCTGAGTATATCTTCGTTCTATATCTTTATCTCTGGAATATTGTAAGGCCTCGGACAGGCTTTTGGATTTATCCCAACCTTTAAAATAGCTAACCTTAATATTCGTATCCAGAGCAAAATACTTTAAGAAGCTGCTCAACTGGACCTGAAACTTGTCAAAATAAGCTTGTCTCTCCAGATGTACCGCTTCACCTAGCTCTGCCAGTTTGGCATCCCAAACACCCAGAGAAATTTGATCTATTTTAGCATTTCGTAACAGACTATTCCGCTGTTTTAAGCAATTTAAATAATTGTTCCAATGCATCGAGAAAAAATGTTCCACGTGGAACACTCCCCAATCCAGAAATTGGCGACGCTGACTCGGTGCGCCATTAAGCAATTCAAAACTGAGGGGATCTATCAGAATGGTTGGTGATAACTTTGCTAACTGGGAAGCACTTCTTATCGATTCTTTGTTTACTCTTATCTGGCTGGCTTGAATTGATGATTTTTTAATGCCAACCTGATGCTGTCTCAATTGATCCGAAACCAGACCGAACAATATAAATTCCGTGATATCAGCATCATCACGCTTGATGATTGATTCAATTGTCCGGCTTCTGAATGATCGTCCGGTGGCAATAAAATAGATAGCTTCCAAGACACTGGTTTTACCGGAACCGTTCATGCCAAAGAAAAAATTCAATTTAGGATGGAACGCTAACTGCGTATTCGCCAGATTTCGAAATTGTGTAAAACTTAATCGCTCAATAGCCATAGAGGAAGGGGACAACGGGATTCAAAGTCGAATCCCGTTTATTTAATGCAACATATTCAAGCGGGAATCAACGAACATATCAAGTTCGGGGGCCAGAATATGTACGTACCGATCAAAGTAAAGGAACTGTTTCAAAAGCAAGGCGAATTCTCTGGGGAAATGAATACCATTGTTCTCACCTACTTTCACCATATCCATCAGAATATTATTAATATCATCTTCACCGTTAAAATCGATCATCGCCGTATCAGGCACCATGACATCGAGTTTATTGAAGACGCGTCGCAGGTCAGTTGCCAAGTTTGCAACAACAACGTCTTTATCGGTTATTCCGATACGAATCATGGCATCGGCCATGCCATCAAAATCACCGATCATAATAGATGAGATAAAATCTGAAACTGCTTCCCAGGTACCCGGATTGATTCGACCGACAATACCAAAATCGATAAAGCCGATTTTACCGTTCTCCAACACCATTAAATTTCCTGCATGCACATCAGCATGAAAAAAGGCGCATTGCGTCAGACTCGAAAACCAGGTGTTCATCGCGGTAATTAAGGTTTTTTCCGGATCCGGACAATAACGCTTTATGGTGTCCAGGTCAGTCAAGGAAACACCATAAAAGCGCTCCATTGTCAGAATTTTTCGGGAACTTGCTTTCTGGTAAACTTTTGGTACGACGACGTCATCATTCTGTGTCGCTTTAAGAAATTCGCGAAACTCGTTTAAATTATTCGCTTCTTTAATAAAGTCACACTCTTCCATCATAGTGCGTTGAATTTCTTCAACCACGCCGGATAAGGAGGTCCAGGATAACTTTGGAGCCAGGCGTTCGATAATTCGTGCACAAACATACAGAAAATTAAGATCTGTCAGCAGCACACCTTCAACACCGGGCTTTTGTATTTTAATCACCACATCTTCACCGCTAAGTAACTTTGCAGCGTGGACTTGGGCGATGGAAGCCGATGCTAAGGGTTTGGGATCAACCCAGGAATAAACGGCATCAATTGGCTGCTTTAATTCAGATTCGATAATTTTTTTGGCGGTCGAAAATGGAAAGGGTTTGGTTCTATCGAGACAGTGTTGAAACTCTTCAACATAGTCATGCGGGAAAAAAGTAGGGGAACTCGCAATGAATTGCCCTAGTTTGATATAGGTAGCACCCAGCTCTTCAAAAACAGTGCGCAGTAATTTGGGATTGGGCGGTCTGTTACCGAGCATCCATAAGCCAGCTGTTTTTGCCAGAACCGAACTCGTCTGTGCAATTCGTAATGATCCTTTTAGTGTATCGATTAACAATCCCATTGAAACTTCTCTATTCTATTTTCTATGAATTACAAACGCATTGGCATGATGACATATAAACTACCGTCATCATCTAATGACTCTATTAATGCTGATGAATTGGCATTCAACATGGTTATTTTTACATTTTCCGATGACAAAACATTCATTGCATCAATTAAATAACTGACATTAAAACCAATTTGAAGATCCTCACCGCTGTAACCTACTTCCAGACAATCTTCAGCTTGTTCATGCTCCGGATTATTTGCAAACACCTGCAACTGATTCTGGGAGAGATGCAGTTGAATTCCTCGTATATTTTCATGCGACAAAATACTAGCCCGACTCAACATATTTTTAAGCGCATTTCTATCCGCCACCATAACCTTGTCACCACCTTTCGGAATGACGCGGTTGTAATCCGGAAATTTGCCATCTATCAGCTTAGAGGTGAATTTAAAATTGCCTATTGTCGAAAAAATATGATTATCACTAATCGAAATAGTGATTTCTTCATTGGAATCAGACAGTAGGCGGCCTAATTCAATGATGCCTTTTCTCGGCACGATGACTTGTTTTTCGCTTTCAATCGCTTGATCAGTCGCCAGTGAGGACATCGCTAAGCGATGTCCGTCGGTCGCGACCATCCTGACATATTGGTTACCAATTTCGAGTAACATACCATTCAGATAGTAGCGGACATCCTGTTGTGCCATGGCAAATGATGTCGCATCAAGCATGTGTTTGAAATCTTTCTGTGCAAAACTCAAGGCTAAATCGTGTTTACTTTCTTCGGTATTCGGAAACTGCTCGGCCGGCAAGGTCGCCAGGGTAAAATGACTTTTACCTGAACGAAGGTGCATTTTCTCACCTTCCAGACTCAGCTCGACCATCGCATCAACCGGTAAGGAACGGCATATATCCGATAATTTTCGGGCAGGAACAGTTATTCGACCTGCTTTTTGAATATCCGCGGAATCAAGCGTGCAAACCAATTCAACTTCCATATTGGTCCCGGTCAAGGTAAGCCTACCTGGTTGCGCTTCGATTAAAATATTAGAAAGTACCGGCATGGTTTGCTTTCTTTCGACGACACCAGAAATTATTTGTAGTGGACTGAGTATTTCTTCTCTTGTAATAGTTAATTTCATTATAAAACTCTTTTATATTCAATATCTTATAAAAATAAGAGGTTTAAATTTCGGTTAATTTATCTGGCAATCATCTAAAAATATCAGGTAGTTAGTATACGCATAAAATTATGATGATCTTCTCTAATTCCAGGGTCATTGTCACGCAGTTCGATCACTTTTTTGCAGGCATGCAGGACCGTTGTATGATCACGCCCCCCGAAGGCATCGCCAATTTCAGGTAAACTGTGATTCGTCAGTTCTTTGGCCAGTGCCATAGCCATTTGCCTTGGTCGGGTAACAGAGCGAGTACGTCTTTTTGATAATAGATCAGCCACTTTAATTTTATAGTACTCAGCCACGGTTCTCTGGATATTTTCAATACTTACCTGTTTATCATGAAGCGCCAATAGATCCTTTAAACATTCACGAATAAAGACCGGAGTTATTTCTTCACCGGTAAAATGCGCATTGGCGGCAACCAGTTTAAGTGCACCTTCCAGTTCGCGGACATTGGAACGAATTTTTTGCGCGATAAAGAAAGCTGACTCACTGCTCAGGGCGACCTTATTCTGTTCGGCTTTTTTCATCAGAATAGCCACCCGTGTTTCCAGTTCAGGCGGCTCAACCATCACAGTTAAGCCCCAGCCGAAGCGTGATTTTAAGCGCTCTTCCATATTATCGATTTCTTTC
>Ga0210039_1003042_pt1 | contig 13241 bp, 12 predicted proteins | sample CryGeyCG2114_250_3_FD_185460 | JGI IMG/M metagenome (GOLD analysis project Ga0210039, IMG submission 185460) | Groundwater microbial communities from aquifer - Crystal Geyser CG17_big_fil_post_rev_8/21/14_2.50 (SPAdes) (version 2) | ecosystem: Environmental > Aquatic > Deep subsurface >...
GATCGAACCCCGCCGCATTCACCACTCTTGCTGCGGGGCCGCCAGGCCTCGTGCGACGAACGACTGGTGAACAAGGCGGGCCAACAACAGACCGGCTGCGACTCAGCTGCCGGCCTGGATTCGGTTGAGCAGCTTCTCCAGGTAATGGATGTTGGTGCTGCCGGTCCGGAAGCCTGAATCCTCGAGCAATTTCTGGTGCAGCGGAATGTTGCTCTTGATGCCGGTCAGCACGATCTCCTGCAGCGCCACCCGCATCCGCGCCATCGCCAGCTCGCGGGTCTGGCCGTGGCAGATCAGCTTGCCGATCATCGAATCGTAGTTCGGCGGGATGGTGTAGCCGTCGTAGAGGTGCGAGTCGACCCGCACGCCCGGGCCGCCGGGCGTGTGGAAGGCCTTGACCGTTCCCGGCTGCGGGATGAACTTTTCCGGATCCTCGGCGTTGATCCGGCACTCGATCGCATGGCCGGTCAGGGTGATGTCCTGCTGCGTGAACGGCAGCGGCTCACCGGCCGCGATCGAGATCTGGGCCTGGATCAGGTCCACGCCGGTGATCATCTCGGTCACAGGATGTTCGACCTGGATCCGGGTGTTCATCTCGATGAAGTAGAACTCGCCGTCTTCGTACAGGAATTCGAAAGTTCCGGCACCGAGGTAGCCGATCCGGCGGCAGGCTTCGGTGCAGATCGTGCCGATACGTTCGCGCTGCTCGGGCGTAATGCCCGGAGCCGGCGCTTCCTCGATCACCTTCTGGTGGCGGCGCTGCATCGAGCAGTCGCGCTCGCCAAGGTAGACCGCGTTGCCATGGGCATCGGATAGCACCTGGATCTCGATGTGGCGCGGGTTCTGCAGGTATTTCTCCATGTACACGGTCGAGTCGCCGAAGCCGGTCCGGGCTTCCTCACGCGTGAGCTGGATCGACTTGATCAGGTCGAACGGGTTGTGCACTACCCGCATACCGCGTCCACCGCCTCCGGCGGCGGCCTTGATCAGCACCGGGTAGCCGATCTCCTCGGCCAGGCGCCGGGTGCGGCGCTCATCGTCGTCCAGCGGGCCATTCGAACCGGGCACACAGGGCACGCCCGCCTGGCGCATGGCGTGGATCGCCGAGACCTTGTCGCCCATCAGGCGAATGGTCTCGGCACGCGGTCCGATGAAGGTAAAGCCTGATTCTTCGATGCGCTCGGCGAAATCTGCGTTCTCGGACAGGAAGCCATAGCCCGGGTGAACCGCCTCGGCATCGGTCAGTTCCATCGCGGCGATGATCGCTGGCACATTCAGGTAGCTCTCGGCGGCGGCTGCCGGGCCGATGCAGACCGACTCGTCGGCCATGCCGACATGCTTGAGGTTGCGATCAACGGTCGAGTGCACCGCCACGGTGCGAATGCCAAGGGTGTGACAGGCTCGCAGCACCCGCAGCGCGATCTCGCCGCGGTTGGCGATCATGATCTTCCTGAACAGCGCCATGTCAGGAACGGATCACGAACAGCGGCTGATCGAATTCCACCGGCTGGCCCGACTCGACCAGTATGGCAACCACGGTGCCGGAGAATTCCGACTCGATCTGGTTGAACATCTTCATCGCCTCGATCAGGCATAGGGTATCGCCCGGCGAGACCTTCTGGCCTTCCTTGACGAACGGGTCGGAATCCGGGTTCGGTGCCGAATAGTAGGTGCCGACCATAGGTGAGCGCACGATCTCGCCGGCGGGCAGCTGCTCGCCGCCGACCTGCTGCGGCGTCTCCGGTGCTGTTGAGGGCGCAGCGGCTGCTGCCGGAGCCACCGCGGGCATCGGCATCGGCGCGTGCATCACCATCGGGGCAGTGCCGGTGCGGCTCAGCCGCACCGATTCCTCGCCTTCATGAATCTCCAGTTCGGCGAGGTTCGACTCCTCCAGCAGTTCGATCAGCTTTTTTATTTTTCTCAGGTCCATGTTCTACTCCGAAGCTGCCCGTCGCAGGACGGTGATCAGACCGCTGAGGGCAAGAAGGTAGGAATCGCCGCCGAAGCCGGCGACCCGGCCGGCCGCCAGGTCGGCCACGAGCGAGGTGTGCCGGAACGGCTCGCGCGCATCCGGGTTCGACAGGTGGACCTCGACAAACGGCAGGCCCACGGCCGCCAGCGCATCGCGAATCGCGACCGAGGTATGGGTAAATGCAGCCGGGTTGATGACGATGCCGCCGAAACCCGCCGTGCGTGCCTGCTGAATGCGCTCGACCAGCGCATGCTCGGCATTCGACTGGAAGCACTCCACGGCCGCGTCCTGCTCGGCAGCCAGGGCATGCAGCCGCGCGTCGATTGCACTCAGGGTCTCGTGACCGTACTGCTCGGGCTCGCGTGAGCCGAGCAGATTCAGGTTGGGTCCATGCAGGATCAGGATCCGCACCGGTGCATCCATGTTCAATCAGGATCGACGAGTTTGCCGCAATTTCACCGAAAATACCAGATGTTCGCTGTCAGATGAAACGTTTTGGGGGTTCGATTGGGTGCAATCCCGCTTCTTTCCTACTTCTCCACCCCGGCGTGCGCGAGCGCCACGTCGATCAGGTCTCCATTCAGCTCGCCCAAGTGGTGCCAGCGGATGATGCCCTGGGTGTCGACCAGCACGCTGTAGGGCAGCATTCGGCCGGGGTTGCCGAAGGCTGCCTGGATCGCTTCACTCTGCTCGTCAGCCAGAAGGTTGGGATAGCGGATCTGCAGTCGGTCGAGAAATTCACGGACCGGCCCGGGCTCATCGATGGCGATGCCGAGCACGGTCAGTGTTTCGCCGCGGCTGTCGGCGAGCTCCTGCAGCAGCGGCATTTCGCGAATGCAGGGGCTGCACCAGGTGGCCCAGAAGTTGATCAGCAGCGGCCGGCCGTCGAAATCGGCGATCCGTCGCGATTGCCCGGCGCGGTCGGTCAGCGCGAAGTCCGGTCTCTGGCTGCCCAGAAGATTGACTGACGGCGCAAACGGCTTGGGCGGAACGGGCCGAAACCACCAGGTCGCGGCCAATCCCAGCATGAGCCCGGCAATGGCGGCCAGTGCCAGCGTTCGCGCGAGTTTCATTGCGCGGCGCGTTCTACTCGCTGGAGGTGTTTGGCGAAGTCAGCCGGCGGCATGTAGCCGAACATCCGAAACGCCTCGAGCTCCTGACCATTGGCGAAGAACAGGTAAGCCGGCGGGCCGATCAGGCCAAAGGCATTGAGAACTTCCTGATGGACATCCCCGAAATTGGTCATGTCGATCTTGAGCAGGTCGAAGCGCGCCATCGCCGCGGCCACGACAGGATCGGGAAAGCTGCTGCGCTCCATCCGCTTGCAGTCAAGGCACCAATCGGCGTAGAAATCGAGGAATACCGGCCGGTTCGCCGCGGCAACCGCGCGGCTCAGTTGATCGAGCGTCTCGACGCGGGCGAACTGCGGCAGCGCGACGGCGCTTGCCGCGGTGGAGCTGCCGGTGAGCGGCGCCAGCGGCCTGAGCCAGTCCTTGCCGCCGGCGGCCGCACCGATGAACTGCGCCAGGCCCAGCGTCAGCAGCACCACGCCCAGCGCTTGCCACAGCTTGCGCCAGCCGGACGCTGCCGCCTCGAGCCGACTCAGCGCGCCGAGGAATACGCCGCAGCCGACCAGCAGCGCGCCCCACAGCAGCATCGTCACCGCACCCGGCAAGACGCGTTCGAGCATCCAGATCGCCAGTGCCAGCAGACCGACGCCGAACACCGCCTTGACCGCCTCCATCCAGGCACCGGCACGCGGTAGCCACGAACCGAGTCCGACCCCGATTGCCAGCAGCGGCAGGCCCATGCCGATCGACAGCGCGAACAGCACGCTGCCGCCGAGCACGGCGTCGCCGGTCATCGCGATGAAGCCCAGCACGCCGATCAGCGGTGCGGTCACGCAGGGGCCGACGATCAGCGCCGACAGAAAGCCCATGATGGCGGCCCCGATCAGGCTGCCGCCGGACTGACGATTGCTGATTTCGGCCAGCTTCGCCTGCACCGAGGCCGGCATCTGCAACTCGTAGAAGCCGAACATCGCCAGCGCCAACGCGACGAAGATCGCGGCGAAACTGCCCAGCACCCACGGATTCTGGAACGCCGCCTGCAGGTTGTAACCGGCCAGCGCAGCAATCACGCCGACCGTGGTGTAGGTCAGCGCCATCGCCAGCACGTAGGCCAGCGACAGCGAGAATGCTTTCGCCCGGGTCACGTTCTCGCCCTCGCCGGCGATGATGCCGGACAGGATCGGGATCATCGGAAACACGCAGGGCGTGAACGCCAGGCCGACACCGAGCAGCAAGAACAGGCCCAAGGTCAGTGCCAGCGGCTGCTCGGTGATCAGGCGCTGCAGCCGGTTGGATTCGGATTCCGGCGGCTCGATCGAGGTAGCCGCGGCGCGATCAAGCGACCCGGTCGAGGTTCCCGGCGCGCCCGCGGTCGAGTTTCCAGTCGTGGCGGCTGGCAGTGCAACGTCGATCTGCCGCTCCATCGGCGGGTAACAGATACCATCGTTCTGGCAGCCCTGGAAGCGCACTGTCAGCAACAGGCGCTGCTCGGGGCCGGCCGGGCGCGCCAGCGCGACCGGGATTTCGACCTCGTTGTAATAGACGTAGGTGTCGCCGAAGTACTCGTCATGGATGGGTCGGGCCGCTGGATTGTCATGGCCGGTCACGGTCACGCCGGCGAGATTCGACTCGAATTCGATGCTGTCGCGATACAGGTAGTAGTCCGGATGCACGTTGAATCGCGTCAGCAGGCGATCCGGTGCCAGTGCGATCGTCTCGACGGCGAAGGCCTGTTCGGCCGGCAGCGGGTCGCTGCGCCCGGTCAACTCGCGCCGGGCCTCGCCCAGACCCAGCTGCTGCAGCAGACCGACGCCCGGTGCCGGATCGGCCTGTGGCTGAGTGGCTGGCGCCGGGCGTTCCAATTCGAGTTCGACCCGTTGCGGCGGATAGCAGATGCCGAGGTCGGCACAGCCCTGAAAGCCCAGCCGCAGCCTCAGCGGCCCCGATGCCGGCAGCGCATCGATTGGCACGCTGAAGCGCAGCGCGCCACGATAGATCTCGACATCGCCAAAGAATTCGTCAGCGTAGGCAGCACCCGGAGGCATTTTCGCGACGCCCAGTTCCAGACCGTCGGTCAGGCTGTCGAAGTGGAAGGCATGGCGATACAAGTAGTAGCCGTCGACAATGTTCCAGTCAAATTCGATCTGTTTCCCGTCCGATGCCAGCCGGGACTCATGGGCAAAAGCCTGCTCGGCCGGCAACAGGTCGGCCGGGTTGATCTGGCCCATCGCGGGGCTGGCCAGCATGAGCGGGACCACCAATGCCAGCAGGCCTTGCAGTTTGGCGAAGCGCATGTCTACTCCTGATTCGATTCGTCGGTGCCGACCCAGTCGCGAACCCAGTCGGCATAAGTACCGTCGGCTTCGACGATTTCGATCGCAAGCAGTTCCGGCACGTCATAGTCGTGAAGCTCGCGCAGGCGTCGGGCCAGGGTCGGAAACCGGGCCCGGGTGGTCTTGAGCGCCAGCGGTACCTCGACCTCATGCTCGATGGCGTTGCTCCAGCAGTAGATCGATTCGACCTCGGCGCCGATCGTGGCGCATGCGGCCAGCCGCTCCTCGACCAGACGTTCGGCCAGCGCACGGGCGCGGTCGCGATCGCCGCAGGTGGTCTGCACCAGGATCAAAGACGACTTGTTCAAGACTTCAGGCAACTCCATGCGCGGGCTCGGAACTGCAGCGTGGCCTGCAACAGACCCGCTGAACCGGGTTTGCCTTGCATCCATTTTACCGCCTGTTGCAAGGTCTGGAGTCTCTGGCCGGCCGCGCGCTTGAAAAATTCAACAGCTCTCGGCCCTTGAAATGCATCCGACCGAGCACCATTTCGCAAGCAAGCCGGTTGTCATGATGCCGCCCCGGAGGGTGCGGCAGCCTGCGCGGCAGCCTGAAACGTTCCCCGCCATGGGTATCCAGTCGTGCCCCGGCGGGGTGATATTGAATTCGACTATCGAAAACGAAAATGGAACGGAGACACCCAATGAACCTGCGTCCTTTACATGACCGCGTAATTGTCAAGCGTCTGGAAGAAGAACGGACCTCGCCGGGCGGAATTGTCATTCCCGACAGCGCCACCGAAAAGCCGATCCGCGGCGAAGTGCTGGCGGTTGGCAACGGCAAGATCCTTGAAGACGGCAGCAAGCGCGAACTTGATATCAAAGCCGGCGACAAGGTGCTGTTCGGCAAGTATTCCGGCACCGAAGTCAAGGTCAACGGTGAAGAGCTGCTGGTGATGCGCGAAGACGACATCATGGCAGTGATCGACGCCTGAGCCTGATCCTGCGCCGCCCGAAACGAATCAGAACATTCAACGCTTAAATTGAGGAATTCGAACATGAGTGCCAAAGAAGTCCGTTTTTCCGAGGACGCCCGCAACAAGATGCTCAAGGGTGTCGAGATCCTGGCCCGCTCGGTCAGTGTCACCCTGGGTCCGAAGGGCCGTAATGTCGTGCTGGAGAAGAGCTTCGGCGCCCCGACCGTAACCAAGGACGGTGTTTCCGTTGCCAAGGAGATCGAACTGGAAGACCGGTTCGAGAACATGGGCGCGCAGATGGTCAAGGAAGTTGCCTCGCAGACCTCCGATGCTGCCGGTGACGGCACCACCACTGCCACCGTCCTGGCCCACGCGCTGCTGCGCGAAGGCCTGAAGTCAGTCGCCGCCGGCATGAACCCGATGGACCTCAAGCGCGGCATCGACAAGGCGGTCAAGGCCGCAGTCGCGGAACTGAAGAAGATGTCGATTCCGTGCACCGATGACAAGTCCATCGCCCAGGTCGGCACGATCTCGGCCAACTCCGACGAGGAGATCGGCACGATCATCGCCGAGGCGATGGGCAAGGTCGGCAAGGAAGGCGTGATCACGGTCGAGGAAGGCCAGTCGTTGGAAAATGAACTGGATGTGGTCGAAGGCATGCAGTTCGACCGCGGCTACCTGTCGCCGTATTTCGTCACCGACCAGCAGACCATGCAGGTTGATCTGGAAAACCCGTTCATCCTGTTGCACGACAAGAAAATCTCCAATGTGCGCGAGATGCTGCCGGTACTGGAGCAGGTCGCCAAGTCCGGCCGCAGTCTGCTGATCGTCGCTGAAGACATCGAAGGCGAAGCGCTGGCGACGCTGGTGGTCAACAACCTGCGTGGCATCGTCAAGGTCGCGGCCGTCAAGGCACCGGGCTTCGGTGATCGCCGCAAGGCAATGCTCGAAGACATGGCCATCCTGACCGGTGGCCAGGTAATTGCCGAAGAAGTCGGCCTGAGCCTGGAAAAGGCCACCCTGGACCAGCTCGGCTCGGCCAAGAAGATCCAGATCACCAAGGAAAACACCACCATCATCGATGGCGCCGGCGATGCCTCGGCAATCGAAGCCCGGGTCAAGCAGGTCCGTGCCCAGGCCGAAGATGCGACCTCCGACTACGACCGCGAAAAACTGCAGGAACGCGTGGCCAAGCTGGCCGGCGGTGTGGCCGTGATCAAGGTTGGTGCTGGTAGCGAAATCGAGATGAAGGAAAAGAAGGCCCGTGTCGAAGATGCGCTGCACGCAACCCGTGCCGCCGTCGAAGAAGGCGTGGTGCCGGGTGGTGGTGCCGCATTGGTGCGGGCGCTGACCGCGATCGGCAGCCTGACCGCCGATAACGAAGATCAGAACCTCGGCATCAAGATTGCGCTGCGTGCGATGGAAGAGCCGCTGCGCAAGATCGTGTCCAATGCCGGCGCCGAGCCGTCGGTGATCCTGGCCAAGGTTCGCGAGGGTACGGGCAACTTCGGCTTCAACGCTGCTACCGGCGAGTTCGTCGACATGATCGAAGCCGGTATTCTCGATCCGACCAAGGTGACCCGTTCGGCCCTTCAGAACGCGGCCTCGGTGGCCGGCCTGATGATCACCACCGAAGCCATGATTGCCGAGAAGCCGAAGGAAGAATCGGCCGGCGGCATGGGTGGAGACATGGGTGGTATGGGCGGCATGGGCGGCATGGGCGGCATGATGTAAGTGCCGGCGACCGCATCTTCCGCTCCAGGGCGGCGCTTCGCCGCGGCTCGCGATGCGCATGTACACAACACGTACACTGCGCTCGCAACCCACGGCTCATCACCGCCCCGAAACGGAATCTGCTAGCCGCTCGGGTTGTTTGCCCGAGTCACGAAACCCCGGCCATGTGCCGGGGTTTTGTTTTTCTGCACTTCGCGATGCTCATGTACAAGAACGTACATTCCGTTCGCTCTCACAGGACTCATCACCGACCTGAACCACAATCCGCCAGCCGCGCGGGGCCTGTAGCCCGAAACAAGAAAAACCCTGGCCACGTGCCGGGGTTTTTCGTTCCGGGACCGAATCTTTCGGCCGCATGCGGCGTTGCGCTCCGGCTGGAAATGCTCACATACTCAATGTAGGCTCCGCGCTCCAGCCGTCCCGCGCCTTGCCTGCGGGGTTGGGTGGGGGCAAAGTGAGCCCGAATACCCGCTCCATCCCGCACTTCCCCCGCAAGCAGGGGAAGGGGCAAGCCGCACCGACCCCGACCCCGACCCCCGACCTTCGCGTTTCCCCATCACACCGGTCTTCGTGGCAGGCTTGCAGCATGCTGAAGCATTTTCTTAACGACGACCGGGCCGAAGCGCTGCAGGCGCTGGTCGACGCCGTACTTGCGCCCGGCCGGCACGGGAATCTGCCGAAGTGGCGGGCCGCGCTTGAAGCCTTGCCGGCGGTTGACAAGGAATGGCGGATCGACGATGGCGTGCTGGTCGCCGGTGCGCTGGTCGCCGATACCGATGCCTTGACCGCGACGCTGCAGGCGCTGATCCCCTGGCGCAAGGGCCCGTTGCAACTCGGTGGCGTGGCGATTGATACCGAGTGGCGTTCGGACTGGAAGTGGACTCGAGTCGCGCCACAGCTGGACCTGGCTGGTGCGCGGGTGCTCGATATCGGTGCCGGCAACGGCTACTTCGGCTGGTGCATGCTCGAAGCTGGTGCCGCACAGGTAATCGGCTGCGATCCGACGCTGCTGTTCTGGCACCAGTTCAAGGCCATCGAACACTTCGCCGGCGCCGCCGAGCACCTGCTGCTGCCGCTGAAGTTCGAACAGATTCCGCCGCGGTCCGATTTCGACGCGGTGTTCTCGATGGGCGTGCTGTACCACCGCAGAAACCCGATCGAACACCTCCATCGCATTCACCAGCACCTGGCCCCCGGCGGCCATGCCGTGATCGAAACGCTGATCATCCCTGGCGACAAAGATGACCAACTCGACCCGCCCGATCGCTACGCAAACATGCGCAACGTCCACGCCCTGCCGACCGCACGCCGGCTTGCGCGCTGGCTCGAACAGACCGGGTTCTCGAATCCGCGCATCGTCGATGTGACGCCGACCACGCCGATGGAGCAGCGCAGCACCGACTGGATGCCGTTCCACTCGCTGAGCAATGCCTTGTCCGAAGACCTGACCCGGACCATCGAAGGCCATCCTCCGCCGCGCCGTGCTGCGGCGCTTGCAGTCAAGAGCGGGTCTTGAGACTGAACCCCGACGTAGTATGAAATTTCGATCCAGAATCGCTACGCTGTCCGGTATCGCGGCATTTCCGGCGACTGCGATCTATGGCTGATCCTGGCGCAGGGTCAAGCTACGGTCCCGTTGGCAACACTCCGCGCAGTCCGCAGGAATAATGCTCTCGGGGCTTCATGAATCCGGAATTTCATACAACGTCGGGGTGAAACATCGCGATCTTCATCTGTGCCGCGATGCGCGCCCGATGACCTGCTGCGGTGCGGTGTTCCGGCGCGCCGTCAATCGGCAGCACCTGAAGATTCCGCTACACTCCCCGCATGTGGTTCTCCAGCGCATTCGCCTCTTTTATCGCCACGGTGCTGCTGCTGGCTGTGCTGCTCTGGGGCATCGTGATCTTCAATCGCCTGGTCCGGGCCCGCAACCTGGTTCAAGCCGGTTTCGCCGACATCGATGTGCAGCTGCAGAAGCGACATGACCTGGTACCGCAGCTGGTTGAGGCGGTGCGCGCCTATGCCGGCTACGAACAGCGTGTATTCGAGGAGGTGACCCGGCTGCGCGGTAGTGCCCGGCAGGCCGGGGAAGTCAGCGAGCGCGATGCGGCCGAACAGGCGCTGGCCGGCGGCATCGGCCGACTGGTGCTGCTGGCCGAGGCCTATCCTGAGCTGAAGGCCGGCGAGAATTTTCGTCAGCTGGTCAGTGAGTTGACCGAGGTCGAGGACCACATCGCCCACGCGCGCCGCTTCTATAACGGCGCAGTGCGCCAGCTCAACGATCGGGTCCAGCATGTTCCGGATCGCTTCATCGCCGCACCCTTCGGTTTCCGCGAGGCCGCGTTCTTCTCGGCCGGCATCGAGACACGCCGAGCGCCTGACGTCGGCGAGCGACCGGGGAACGGGACATGAGACATCTGCTTGCGCTGCTGGCCCTGCTGCTGGTCGGTGCTGTATCGGCCGACGAGCGCATCCATCGCTACGCGGTCGAGATCACGATCCAGGCCGACGGCAGCCTGGTTGTCGCCGAGACCATCGACGTTCGCGCCGAGGGCGGCCAGATCCGCCGCGGCATCTATCGCGATTTCCCGACCGTCTACCGCGACCCGCTGGGCAACCGGGTCACGGTGCCATTCGAGGTGGTTCGCGTGCTGCGCGATGGCCAAGCTGAGCCCTGGCACACCGAGAACGTGACCGGCGGTACCCGACTCTACATCGGCAGTGCCAGCAGCCTGCTCAACCCTGGTGACTACGCTTATCGGATCGAGTACACCACCGATCGTCAACTCGGCTACTTCGACGAGCACGACGAGTTGTACTGGAACGTCACCGGCAACGACTGGGCATTTCCGATCGATGCGGTCGAAGCCACGGTCCACCTGCCCGCAGCCGTCGAACGTCAGGCGCTGCGGATCGATGCCTACCTCGGCGAGGCCGGAGCGAAAGGCGGCGAATGGAGCTCGGCGGTGCCGGCACCGGATGCGGTGGTGTTCACCAGCCAGCGTAGCCTGCGCCCGTACGAAGGTCTGACCATCGCGCTCGGATTTCCCAAAGGCCTGGTGCTCGAGCCGACTGCGCTGGAGCGGGGCCAACAGTTGCTGATCGACAACCGCGGTGCCATTTTCGGCCTGGTCGGGCTGTTGCTCGTGATCGGTCTGCAGGCCCGGGCCTGGAGCCGGGTCGGGCGCGACCCGCTACCCGGCGCGATCTATCCGCGTTACGAGGCGCCGGAAGGCTACTCGCCAGGCATGCTGCGCTATGTGCTCAAGTTCGGCTATGACAACACCGCGACCGCTGCTGCACTGGTCCATATGGCCCTCAACGGCCACCTCAAGATCGACAAGCCGAACAAGCACTATGTCGCTACACGCGCGGACGGCTTGCCTTCATCGAAGACCGAGCGCGCACTGTTCGACGCACTGTTCGCCGGCGGCAGCACATTGACCTTCAAGCAGTCCGAGCACCAGCGGGTCGGCAAGGCTGTCAAGGCGCACGAAAAAGCGCTGCGAACGCGGATGGAATCGCACTACTTCAATCACAACCGCAAGGCCTGGCTGCCCGGCTTCCTGGTGGCCCTGGTCTCGGTGATCGTGATGACGAGCCTCGCCCCGACCGATGATCCTGGTGTGGCTCCCGTGCTCGCCTTCTTCGCGATGGTCTGGAACGGGTTCGTCGGTCTGTTCGTCTGGGGCATCTACAAGGGTTGGAAGCAGGCCAAGGGCCTGGCCATGCTGCCGGTTATCCTGATGACCGCCTTCAGTCTGCCGTTCATCGCCGCGGGTCTGGTGATTCTTGGCTTGTTCGCCTACCAGGTCGGCGTGTTGCCGATGCTGATCCTGATTGCGCACCTGGCGCTGACGGTGAGCTTCTATCAATTGATGAAGGCGCCGACCGAGCGTGGCCGCAAGCTGCTCGATCTGATCCAGGGCTTGCAGCTCTACCTCAATATTGCCGAGCGCGATGACCTCGAGCGCCGCCATGGTGGCGAGCATCCGGCGACGCTGGAAGAGTTCGAGCGCCTGCTGCCGTACTCGATCGCGCTTGACAGCGCCGAGACCTGGGCCAGGCGCTTCGAGGAGGCGATCCGTCAGGCCGAGCTGGAGGGCTCGATCCAGCAACGCAGCTGGTATACGCCGTCGATGCTGTCCGGCGGAGCCCTCAGCGGTGCGGCCATTTCCAGCGCGCTGGCCAGTGGGCTCAGCAGCGGCATCTCGAGTTCGGCGAGCCCGCCGGGCTCGTCGTCCGGCGGCGGGGGAGGCGGCTCCTCCGGCGGCGGGGGAGGCGGCGGTGGTGGTGGTGGCTGGTAGCGCCGGAGGCTGCCGGTCAAGCCGGATCGACAGCCTGTCGGCAGCGTGTCGCAGTCGTGTCGCAGCGATGCCGTGGTCGAATCCGTGGCCCCGGTCTAGATTGGCCTCCTGCCCATGCCGAGACCAAACATGCAAAGAGAACCCACGATGCAGATCCAATCCGAACTGATCCGCCGCCTGCGCACGCAACGCCACTGGTCGCAGGAACAGCTGGCCGAGGCCTCGGGTCTGAACCTGCGCACCATCCAGCGGCTGGAAGCCGGTGGCCGTGCCTCGCTGGAATCGGTGCGGGCGCTGGCATCTGTATTCGAGGTCGAGGCCGCGGCGCTGACCGCCGGGGAAGATTCCGGCAGCGCACCGCCGATCGACCGGATCCGCGACGGCCTGATCCGCCTCACCGACTTCAAAGGCCGATCGAGCCGGGCCGACTACTGGTGGTTGTTCCTGATCATCGTGATGCTGGCCGCCATCGCGGCCGCGATCGGCGACCTGTTCGGCGCCGGTCTTCGCGACGGCCTGGCACAACTGGTCTTCGTGGTGTTCCTTCTGCCGCTGATGGCCGCCAGTACCCGCCGGCTGCGCGATGCCGGCCACAGCGTCTGGTGGCAGCTCATGTACCTGGTACCGTTCGGCTTCGTCGTGCCGTTCTACCTGATGGCCCTGCCGACGGCCTCAGGATTTCCGGATCAGCAGGCGTCGGCGGGCTGACTGCTTTTTTGCACGCCTGACGTTGTCGAGCGGGCAGCCTTCGAATCGCTGACCGGCCCCGTGCGAAGTCCGGGTCGAGTCCAGCGCGCCTCGTTTCAGACCCTCGCCTGACTGCTCCGAACGCAATTTCGACCGGCACGCTTGGCCTGATACAGGCCATCATCGGCCGCCTTGATCAGTTCGTCGAAATTCTGCATCGAC
>Ga0210039_1003044_pt1 | contig 13233 bp, 9 predicted proteins | sample CryGeyCG2114_250_3_FD_185460 | JGI IMG/M metagenome (GOLD analysis project Ga0210039, IMG submission 185460) | Groundwater microbial communities from aquifer - Crystal Geyser CG17_big_fil_post_rev_8/21/14_2.50 (SPAdes) (version 2) | ecosystem: Environmental > Aquatic > Deep subsurface >...
AATAATATGACTGACTTTACTTGGTTAATTGGAGGAGAAGCAGGCTTTGGGATTATGACCACTGGAGTCGTTTTTTCGAAGATTACCACTCGTTCCGGTTATCATATTTTTGATTATGTTGAATATCCATCCCTTATTCGCGGTGGACATAATGCCTATGAAGTCCATGTTTCGGGTGATGACGTTTCGCACTTGAGTCCGACGATTGATGTTTTAGTTTGTTTGAATAAAGAAACTTATGAAAAACATAAATCCAGATTAACTCCATCAAGTTTAGTGGTATTTGATAAAGAGGAATTTGAAATAAAGGAGGATATCAAGAAAATAATTATCCCTTTCAAAAAAATTCTAACCGACTTAAAAGGTCAGCCAGTTATGAAAAATACAATTTCTCTTGGTGCTTCAATTGGTCTTTTAGGAGGAGATATTGGAGAACTGATAAAAATAATTTCTGAACAATTTGCAAAAAAGGGAGATGAAGTCATTAATTTTAATAAATTGTTTGTTCAAGCTGGCTTTGATGCGGTAAAGAAAAATTATTCGGAGCTAATTTTAAATTATTTAACCAAAAAACCAGGCGAGGAAAAACTCGTTCTGACGGGAAATGATGCATTTGCCTTAGGAAGCGTAATTGCGGATAGCAGGGTTTATGTTGCTTATCCAATGACTCCTTCATCAACAGTTTTGACAGATCTAGCTGCATGGCAAGAAAAAATTGGTATGGTTGTTCGCCATGCCGAGGACGAAATATCAGTAATTAATACGGCAATTGGCTCATCCTACGCCGGTGTTCGTTCTGCTGTTGGTAGTTCAGGTGGTGGTTTTGCTTTGATGGTTGAATCACTTTCTTTTGCAGGTATTACAGAAATTCCAATTGTAGTTTTTATTGCCCAACGTCCAGGTCCAGCAACCGGAATGCCGACTTGGACTGAACAGGGTGATTTGTTATTTTCGGTTTTTTCCGGGCATGGAGAATTTCCAAAGATTGTATTAGCTCCGGGAGATAATGAAGAGATGGTTGAATTAACGGCTAAGGCATATAATCTGGCCGATATTTATCAACTTCCAGTCATAGTCATGTCAGATATGTATCTTTCGGAATCGCACAAATCGGTGACAAAAAAATTTATTGACGAGTTTGTTAAAACTTACAAAGTGAATAGAGGGAAACTTATTGATCAAATGACAAATAACAAATCACCCTCCTTCGTTAAAACTTCGGAGGGCAAGCAAAATTACTTGAGATACAAGATAACGGAGGATGGAATTTCTCCAAGATTAATTCCAGGAACGCCTGAGTATTTTTATCAGGCCAATTCTTATGAACATGTTGAAGATGGACATACGACTGAAGAAGCCCAACCAAGGATAGATCAAGTTGATAAAAGAGCCAGAAAATGGGTGACCTATTTAAAAAATGATTTTTCCATGCCAAAAGTTTATGGTGAAATAGATAAATCAGGAATTATTTTTGTTTCTTGGGGCTCGACTAAAGGGATTGTTATCGAGGCGCAAAAACAATTAAAAGCTAAGGGAATAAATTCTGCCTTTATTCATTTTAATCATATCTATCCGATGGATATAGATAAAATGAAAACATTTTTTAAACAGAACAAGAAATATGTTTTAGTAGAAAATAATTCTTGGGGACAGTTTGGAAAGCTGTTAACAATGAAAACGGGGATTGAAATAAAAAATAAAATATTAAGATATGATGGTAGACCAATTACGGCAACCGAAATAGTTCATAAAGTTATAAAGTTATAAAGTCTATAAAGTCATGGCCAACATTCAAGATTTTTCCAGTTATAACCCAACCTGGTGTCCGGGGTGTGGAGATTGGGGAATTGGAGTTGCTATCAAACAAGCCTTAATTCAATTAGGTTTGAGCCCTTCATCTGTGGTAGCCGTTTTTGGTATAGGTTGTTCGGGCAATATGAATGACTTTTTAAACGCCTATGCAATCCATTCGCTTCATGGAAGGGCTTTACCAAACGCAATTGGAATAAAAATTGCCAATCACAAAATGCCTGTAATTGCCATCGTTGGAGATGGTGATTGTTACGGTGAAGGTGGAAATCATTTGGTTCATGCGTGTCGAGGTAATCATGATATAACAGTTATCGTTCATGATAATGGAGTTTATGGCTTAACAACAGGCCAATCAGCTCCAACTGCACAAAAAGGATTTAAATCAAAGTCAACCCCAACTGGGATATTGGAAACACCAATTAATCCATTAGCATTGACCATAACATCCGGCGCGACCTTTGTTGCGCAAAGCTTTGCCGGTGATGCTCTTCATTCAATCGCCATGATAAAAGCGGGGATAGAACATAAAGGCTTTTCGGTTATTAATATTTTGCAACCGTGTGTTACCTTTAACAAGGTCAATACCTATCAATATTATTTACAAAGAGTTTATAAACTTGACAGTAATTATAAAAAAGATGATTTTAAAATAGCTGTCCAAAAAAGTTTAGAAATCAATGAAGAAAAATTTCCGTTAGGTATTATTTATCAAGTAGAAAAGCCGTCCTATACTGATCAACTATCTCAGCTTAAAGAAAGCACTTTAGTCGATAAAAATAGATTCACTGATTTTGATAAAATAGAAAAATTATTTATTTGAGTATAGACCAAGTAAGTTGAACGATTATATAAGTTTAGAGGGTGACAATGACCCATAATACTATAGGTTTGTCACTAAAAAAAAGGTATTGACAGTTAGCAATTACTTTGTTATACTGCTAAAACATATGGCATTTTTAATTGGAGTGTCAGGACAATCCATTTATCCAGTAGCGCCGGTGCGTGATGGAATAGTTTTTCCAGGTACCGAAAATGTTTTGGTTTTTGGAAGAGCAAAAAGCGTGGCTGCAATTAATGAAGCCCTTCGTAAGGATCGAAAAATTATTTTATTAATGCAAAAAAACCCTGTAGCTGATGATCCAAAAGGTAATGAACTTTATCAAGTGGGCGTACTGGCGACCATTGATAAAACTGTTCCGGGAGATAAGGGTGAAATTAACGCACTAGTTAAAGGAATAGAAATAGTCAAAGTTCTGTCTTTTACAAAACAAGATTCTTGGTTCGAAGCGAAAGTTGAAGTAATTAAAGAAAAAGTTATTGAGGACGATGAAGTCAAAGCCATGATCAGATATATTTCAACTCAAATAAAAAAAGCTATTAATTTAGGGAAAACGGTTGATTTTGTTTTTTTAATGAATATTCTAAATACGGATAACCCGATAAATTTTACCCATCAGATTGCAGTAGTCCTTGATTTAAAGCCCCAAGAAAGACAGATGTTACTCGAAGAAACTGATTTGAAAATAAAATTAAAAAAAGAAGTAGACTTCGTTAACAGGGAAATTAAAGTGCTTGAAATTGAATTCAGTTTAACTTCAAAGACTCAAAAAAAATTTGATAAAGGAATGAAGGAATCAATACTCCGAGAAAAGATGAAAACGATTGAAGAGGAACTTGGAGAAAAAGGAGAAGATAAAGATACGTCTGAATATCGGGAAAAGATTAAAAAAGCCAAGATGCCTCATGAAGTCGAGGAGAAAGCCGAGAAAGAATTAAAACGTTTAAAGCAAATGTCTCAGTTTAATCCGGAAGCTTCATATGTCCGCACTTACCTTGATTGGTTAGTTGATCTTCCTTGGTCGATCGAGTCAGCAAATAATATTGAAATAAAAGCTGCTGAGAAAATATTGAATGAAGACCACTATGGTTTGAAAAAGATTAAAGAAAGAATACTTGAATATTTAGCAGTTATTGAAATGAGAAAGATCAAAGAGAAATCCGGAAAAATAAAAAGCAGACAGCCGACTATTCTTTGTTTTGTCGGTCCTCCTGGAGTTGGAAAAACATCTCTTGGAAAATCAATCGCTCGGTCGCTGGGTCGGAAATTTGTAAAGATGTCATTGGGAGGAATAAGGGATGAAGCAGAGATTAGAGGTCACCGCCGGACCTATGTTGGAGCCTTGCCTGGCCGGATGATCCAAGGAATCAAACAGGCCGGAACAAAGAATCCTGTATTTATGTTGGATGAAATCGATAAGATCGGAAAAGATTACCGAGGAGATCCATCTTCTGCCTTACTTGAAGCTCTTGATCCTGAACAAAATTCAGCCTTTTCTGATCATTATCTTGATGTTCCTTTTGATCTTTCCGATGTTTTCTTTATCACGACTGCTAATATGCTCGATACTATTCCTAACGCACTGCACGATCGTTTGGAAGTGATTCATTTTCCGGGGTATACGGAAGAGGAAAAATTTAATATCGCCAAAACTCATTTAGTCCAGAAGCAACTCAATGCCAGTAGTCTTGATAGTAAAGAAGGGTCAATCACAGATTCAGCCGTTAAAACTATTATTCGAAGATATACTCGAGAAGCCGGAGTCCGAGATTTGGAACGTCAGATTTCTACAATTTTTAGAAAATTAACCCGGGAAATAATCGAGAAGAAAGTAAAAAATAAAATAGTTGGTACGAATGATATTCCCAAATATCTTGGACCATTTAAGTTTTCTTCATCGATGATTGAAGCCAAAGATACAATTGGAATCACAACCGGACTGGCCTGGACTCAAGCGGGAGGAGATATTCTTTTTATCGAAGTGGCCATAATGCCGGGTAAAGGTGGACTTACTCTGACTGGTCATTTAGGTGATGTGATGAAAGAATCCTGTCAGGCCGCTTTATCATACATCCGACCACGCTGGAAACAGTTTGGGCTAAGGGAAGATTTTTATCATAAAATTGATATCCACGTCCATGTTCCTGAGGGAGCGGTTCCAAAGGATGGACCGTCAGCTGGGTTGGCAATTGCAACCGCTATGATATCAGCATTGACAAAAACACCAACCATTAGAACGGTGGCGATGACGGGAGAAATAACTTTACGGGGTCGGGCATTGGAAATAGGCGGGATTAAAGAAAAGATAATTGCCGCTCATCGAGCTGGCATAGAGACAGTTATTATTCCAAAAGATAACAAAAAGGATCTAGAAGATATTCCTCAAAATGTTCTTAAGGATCTGCAATTCGTCTACGTCGACCACGTCGACCAAGTGCTAAGGGTAGCACTTAAACAAAAATAAATCTTAGTTAAAGTAGTGCAAAAAAGCTGTAGCAAACAAACTAATAACTCCGAGTGAAGTAACGATCTCTGGTAAATGCATCCATCTTTCTTTTATTGATGAATCACCTTCTCTTTTAGCAAATTTTACATCTGGTAACCGTAAAGGAGTCCGAAACCCTTTCTCTTTTTTATTCCAATGTGTAAAGAATCTACGCATTTCAAGTGTTGCCATGAACAAAATATTACTTCTTCTCCTTCTTCTTTTCAAGCGGAAAATGGTTGTCATCCCTATCATCATTTATTTGACTTTATGACAATCTGATTAACTATTTTTGTAGGTTATAAGCGGTTGACAGAATTAATCTATAAAGTTATAAAGTCAATAAAGTTCGTAAGTTACGAAAAATAACTTATGACTAGTTAATTAATTAACTGTACATTATGGTAAACATATCAAAAAGGCCTGTGGATGAGGAAAAGCTCTGCAAGCTTTACCAATTATTTTTTGAGGTTGTTAATAATACTGAGGATAAAGATGAGTTTATGGAACTTATTCAAGATATTCTAACCCCCGTCGAACAAATTATGATTGCAAAACGGATTGCAATAATTTATTTGTTGACAAAACATGTTGAACAGGTTGTCATTGCAGATAATATTAAAGTATCCAGGGCAACTGTTGGTAAATTTAATTTGTTATTTTATAAAAAAAAGACAAGGCTAATAAAAATAATAGAATCTTTTCTTAATAACGAAAAAATTGGTCATTTTTTTGAAGACCTGTTTGCTGATATATTTATCCACCCGGGAATTTATATCGGTCATCATAAATTAAAATGGGAACATGAAAAAAGAAAAGAGGAGCGGAAAATGATTGATGTCTAGTTAATTAATTAACTGTACATAACTTTAATTTATTGACCATGTTTTGAAAGTGACGTTGAAGGGAAAAAATAATTAAACCTTATTTTTTTGTTTAGAAAATATTTTTTTTAATCTGCTAGTTGAAAATTTTTTAAGTATTCTATCAGGGGTCATCGCCAATCCTATCAATGTTGGACCAGCAATAGCACCAAAGATTGTGATCGTAGCATCAACCTGATTTGTAAATGGAAGGTGTATTAATTCCAAACCTTTTACGACCACTTCCTGTAACCATGCGGTATTAAACATATTTATTGGATCAGGAGGAAAAGGATATTTACTACCAAGATAGTGTGCAAAGTCGTTACTTTTATTAGCAAAAAATGCTAACCATGGTAAAACGTCGTTTGATATGGTTAAAGCTGCCCCAGTTAACAAACCAACCGCCCTAGTTATCTTATTTGAATAGATCTCTGAGGGCACATTTTTATCTATTCCGATTTTTGGTTTCATGGCTAAATTATACACTATAAGATAGTATTTTTCAATACAATCTTTACCCTGAAAATGTTTTGTCATCCCCTTGAAGAAGGGGATCCAGACGTTCTGGATTCCCGCCTGCGCGGGAATGACAGATTATTATCATTTAAATTTCAAGTAAATCTCTCGCAGAGAATAAACCGCGTTATATGCTTTATACAATATAGGATTGATAACTAAGTCATAGCTTCCCACAAATTCAGTGAATTTGGTGGCGTAGCCTTCTTTAAACCTGGTAAATCCGGCCCAGTCGTTTGATTGATCATAATTTGGCCCGAGCGAGCCCCACATATCAAATTTTTCTGCCCCTAATTTTTTTCCCAATTTGATCGCCTCCCACATCAGCAAATTTGAAGCCATTAAATTCCTGTATTCAATCGATGTTCCTCCATAAGGATAATAGAGAGTATTCTTGAAATAAAAAAGTTCGTAAGAGGCTAGAGGAACATCATTATAAAAAGCAATCAAAATATGAGCAATATTTTTTTTCATGCTTTCCCAAACGATCTGGTGATATTTGGGTGTGTGGCCAAAATATTTTTGTCGTTTACAGGTATCAAAATATAATTTTGAAAATATTTTAAAACCTTCTTCTGTCGACATCTCCTTAACAATCACACTTTTTTTTTCAGCTAAGCGAATATTATAACGGGTTTTGGAATGAAATGATTTGAGGAGGTCGTCTTCTGATTTAGTTAGATCAAGTGTTTGGGTCCAAGTAGGAAATAGCGGGTGTTTAGATTTTAATAAATTGTTCAATTGTTTCATTGTTCCATTGTTGGATGACTTTAAAACATCTGATTCGATTTTAAAAAATATAATTTTATTTTTCTTACCATAATCATAAAGAAAATCAAAAACTTCTTTTGTTGGAAAAACAGAACGTGGGAGATAACCAATCTTATAAGCAGGGACTAGGGAATAGTGACTAGGGACTAGTGAATGCAATGTAAGTGTAAAAACACTTTTACCATCAGACAAACGCAAAACCTCGACACCGGTTTTTTTGCGCGCTTCGCCCCATTCCCAAGTTTGGAGAGGATGAAGAGCGAATTTGTTGTATTCTGACGGCGAAAAATCATCTGGGATTTTGTATAGGGTCTGACCCTCGGGGAGGGTCGGACCCTGTTTAATCACGTTCAGGGTTTCCTTTCCGCATTTTTCCCAGGAAAAATCTTTAATACGTTGTTTTCCCTTAGAAATCAATTCTTTTCTTAACTCATTATTATTATAAAGAGTTTTTAATTTTTCTAATAAATCATCAGAATTTTTTGGGTCGAAATACAAACTTGCGTCACCACCAATTTCTGGCAAGCTTGAAGTCATCGATAGAATTGTTGGGCAACCATAGTTCATTGCTTCAAGGACAGGAATGCCAAATCCTTCATAGAGCGATGGAAAAGTCAGACAAAAAGCATTTTTATAATACCAAATTAATTCTTCATCGGTTACATGGCCAGTGAATATAACTTTATTTTCCAAATCCATTGATTTCACTTTTTCGAATATACTTTGATATAACCAACCTTTTTTTCCAACGATTATCAGTTTAAAATCTTTGTTTGTTTGGATAAATTTGTTAAATGCTTCAACTAAAACATCGAGGTTTTTTCTCGGCTGAATTGTTCCCACAAAAAGAATAAAAGGATCTTTATTTTTTACTTTTGAATTTAAATTTTGACTTTTGTCTTTTGATTTTTGACTTAATTTCTCGTAACCATTATAAGTAATAGAAATTTTTCTTTCATCAACTCCATAGTTTTTAACTATATCTTTTTTTGTTGTCTTGGAAACAGCAATAATTTGCGCTGCATTTTTGATTGAAAACTTTGTCCAGTTTTTAAGTTGCCACAAATCTTTCTTTGTAAAATCATCTGGAAAATAAAGATAAGCTAAATCATGAATAGTCACGACTTGAGGCACTGGACAAAAAAGAGGTAAATAATGAGCCGGAGAAAAGTACACATCGATATTTTTATGAAAATATAATTCTATTGGCAGATAAATTTGTGACCAAAGAAAGTTACCCTTAACAACTTTATATTTGAAGAATTCGTTTTCATTAGGAAGATCAAGTAATGGCGAATTTTTAAGATAAACGATAAAGCTGGTTTCGTGATTGGCGACTTGTGAAAAATATCTGAGAATATTTAAGGCATAAACGGAGACCCCGACTTTTTCCTCTACATTAGCTTCATTTCCATCAACTCCGATTCTAATCATTAAGTTATTATAAACTTTTATAAACAGTTTCAAGATCTTTAGCTGTTTGACTCCATTGATATTTTTCTTTAACAAGTTTGTAAGCATTGTTTCTTATTTTTTCATAAATATTTTTATTTGATAATAATTGTTTTATTTTTGAGACAAACTCTTTCGGATTATTAGAAATAACTACATTTATATTATTAGTAACATCCAATCCTTCTATTCCCGTTACTGATGAAATAACTGGCATTCCGGAACCCATAGCCGCTAAAATTTTTAGTCTAGTTCCACCTGGTCCAAATATTGGGGCTATAAATAAAGAATTTTTTTTAAATAATTCTTTTACCTTATTAATGTCATCAGGCTCAATATTAACAATATTAATATTTTTATTTATTAAATTACCTAATTTTTTTGCATTTTGTCCAGCAATAACAACTTTAACCGAAGGTAACTCTTTAATCAGTTGCGGATATATTTTATTAATAATAAATTTGGCTGCTTCAACATTTTGTAACCAGAAAAAATTACCCTGAAAAAATATTGTTGGTGATTTTAAATCTTTTTTTCCTAATTTATCAATAATCATTTCGTCCCCTACACAGTTTGGAATAATTGATGTTTTTAATTTCGGTTCTTCATTTTTTATTAGTTTTTCGTCTGAAGAAGAAACTACAACAACAGCATTAGCTTTTTTCCAGTAAAATCTCTCCCAATATTTTAGTTTCATAATATCAATGTCAAAGTAGATAAAAAATCTAAGGTAAAAAGGCAGAGAATTAACAAAGTGTTTATAAACTTTATATTCAATTGTTTGCTCAACCAAAACGGTCGGCACCTTGGTCTCAGGGATATGAGGCATTACATAAAATGTTTCCGCATGGATAACGTCAAATTTTTCTTGATAAAGTAATTTATTAATAATTGTTTTTGCTTCATCTGAATAATTTCTGACGACAAGAAAAGGAGATGTTGAAAAGATAGTTTTAAAAATATTTTTGAATTGCCATGGGGAAGATGGTCTTTTACATAAATAAATTTTTTTACAATATTTTTTTAAGTAAGCTTCATATTTTTTTTCTTCATTATTTTTATATAAGGCCACTAGGGTAATTTCGTTATTTTGACTTAAATATTTGAGAAGATTATAAGTTCGTATTTGCCCACCAGACGAAGGAGGATAGGGGACATAAGGAGTGACCATCAAAATTTTCATAATTTAAAGAGAGTGAATTTCTCATTTTCAAAAACTATATCGAAATCTGGTTTCATAATATTGATCTCACCCTCACTTGATGTAATTAAATATTTGTATCCTAATTTTTTCAGATCAATTGGGTCCCGAAAAATTGATGGGGCACCGCGTCGATCGCTCAAGTAAAGCAAAGTGGTATCACCTGTGCGATCTGTGACAATTTTATCATCAGGTTCAGTTAAACTACTAATTATATTAGCTTCTTGAACTAACTCTTGTGAATATATATAATAATCGGCAACCTTGAAATATGAAAAATAAAAAGAAAAAACAAAAATAGAAAAAACTAAAATCGAAACAAAAATTTGATTGATAAAATCTTTTTTGTGTTCAAAAACAAAATTTCCACCAAGACCGATCATGATAGCAAAAACAGGCAATATTAAAGTTTGATAATATTCATGTTGGAGATTACCTCCCTGAAAAACAAATATATAAGCTAAAGCAGAAAAAACAAAACTGATTAGTAAATATTTTTTTTGTTTAATTATTATTCCTAAGACAAAAAATAAAGTCAGATATCCACCTAAAATTAAATTGTTGATTCTTTCGAAAAATATCCAACGAAAAAATGAAGGCCTAAATAAAATACTTTTCAGTCCCTGAGCAGTGTTTGCTGAAGTAAATAACCAGTCAGAATAAGGAATCCCTTCCGGAAAATTTTTTATATACATTCTCCAATAAACTAAGGGAATTAAAGTGATAATAAAATATAAATAAAAATCTAATTTTTTTATTAAATTTAATTTATATTTTCTATAAAAAAGAACAATAATTGGAAGTAAATAAAAAATTATTGTTGGTTTAATTAATAAGGCACAGGCAAAGAGGATGCTAGATGCTAGATGATAGATGATAGATTTAAACCCCTTTATTTTATATTCTGCGTTTAAGTAGAAAAAAAATATCGCAAGCATGGAAAAAGCCAAAGCAGTTGTCTCGGGTAAAATCACGCGTGAAAAAAATACAAAAAATGGAAAAATGGCATAGGTGAGTGAGCCAAATATAGCAGTTGTTCGACTACTTTCTTTTAGCGATAGATAATAGACTATGGAAATAATAATTAATGAAAAAATAATCGTTGTTAATCGGCCCCAAATTTCTATAGTAAAGACTGGAAAAGCTTTAAATAAAACAGCAATTATTGCGTTGTATATTGGAAACTCAACCATACGATATCCTTGCGGATTAATAATTCCCGATTGGACATTAGATAGGTCATCGTACACAGGATGAAATAAGTCAATACCGTTTTTGACGTAATTTCGTGCAACAGCAGCCGTATCGGACTGACGCCATGAATGAAGATCGGCCAGAGGTATATTAATTTTATATAGACGGAAGACGAAGGCAATTATTAAAACAAAAAAAAGAATGAAATAATCAAGCTTTTTCATATTTTAATCCATAGTATCCAATGTATAATCCTGCCAGTGTCCAGAAAGTGTAGGCTACTTTAGAAGCTTCGAAAGCATCAATATAAGAAGCGTTTATAAAAAGTGCAAAAAATCCAAAAATAAATCCATATCCAATCAATTTTTCGCTAAAAGAAAGCTTGTTAACACCAACCCAAATCGTTTTTAAAATTAAAAACAGAATATTTAAGAAAGCAATTGTTCCCAATAAACCTAACTCCCCTAACCATCTGAAATAATCACCATCAGTTGCTTCAGTCAGCGATGATGGACCGGTTCCCAAAAGTGGATTCTTCTTAAAAGCGTCAATTGCCCTTGGCCACTCAACTTGAAGTCGGGTAGCTAAAGAAATATCTGAAACAACCGTATTGACCGGTCTTAGATTAGCTGATAAGCTAGCCATATATTTTTTTTCTTCCACTAAAGTAGATATTTCCCCCGAAATAGTAGCCTCTCTTGTTCTTTCCAAGACAACTTGGTTTCTAAATGTATCTAAATTATCGCCTTTTGATTGATCTTTTAATTTGACATAAAAAGATCCGGCAGGAAGTTCTTTAGTTGTAATTGTTTGACCTATATAAACAGCACCGGTTCTGTCATCAATTAAAATTCTTCTTACTTGAAATGTTTTTAAAAATCTTTTGGTTATCTCACCTGTTGTGAACATGAGCCCGGCTGTTAAAATTAAAACAAAAATCAGAAATTTAAATTTTCGTGTAAATAGCAAAAAGGCTACTGTAGCAACAAAATAAGCAATAAAAGACGATCGAGATGAAGTATAAAGAAGAATCAATAAAGCTCCAATAAATAAATAAAGATAAAAACTTCTTACCTTAGCAAAATAAAAAGAAAGAATCATAGGAATAGCCAAAACAAGATATATTGCCAAATCGTAATGACCACCAAAGGTTGCTGAGATTCTTGCATCAGGAGTAAGATATAAAATATAGCCTTTCGCATATTCAGGATTCATTGTTTGAACGGCTGGAAAATTCAAAAATTTTTGTCCAAGGCCATACAAAATTACTATTAAAACAGAAATAAAAAAATAAGAAATAACCTGGAAGAAATCCTTTTTTGTTTTAATAACTGAGGAAGCGATAAAAAACATTATCATGTATTCTACCCGTCGTAATGAATGTAATAAGCCGAGGTGAGGCAACCTAATCAATTTTGTAATATAAGCATTCCAAAGAAATGAAGCAAAAATCGCGACCAAAAACACAAAAAATGGCAGGATAAATTTCTTATTTAGTAAAACTTTTTTCCTCAAAAGCTGAATTAAAAATATAAAAGCTAATATGGCCAGGTAAATATCATCAAATCGAACTGCGATATAAGTGTAGTCAACCATTTTAAGAGGAAGTTTAGGCCATAACGGAACAAAAAAAATAAAACCGATTAGTAAAATTTTAACCAAATTTTCGTCAAGTTGTTTAAACCAGTTTAAAAGCTTGCTCATAGGTTTTAATTAGATATCGGTCACCCTTAATTTTACCAATTAAATAAGCAATAAGGGCTTTAAATTTTAAAATGATACGAAGTAAAAATATATGAAAAATTGAGTAGTGTTTTTTATAGAAGAATAAAAAACCCTGAAAGACCTGAAGAATAGGGTAAGTTCTTCCGTTAGACGAAGCTGAACCCAAATGAATAATCTGTGATTTCGGATAAAAGTATGTATTTAGCCCTAATTTTTTGGCACGATATAGCAAATCAACTTCTTCCATGTACATAAAAATATTTTTATCAAAACCACCTAATCTTTCATAAATTTCTTTTTTTGTTAAAATACATGCCCCGGTTATCCAATCAACCCTTTTAAACTTATTCGGCGAAGATCTAGTCAAACCCCA
>Ga0210039_1003045_pt1 | contig 13229 bp, 10 predicted proteins | sample CryGeyCG2114_250_3_FD_185460 | JGI IMG/M metagenome (GOLD analysis project Ga0210039, IMG submission 185460) | Groundwater microbial communities from aquifer - Crystal Geyser CG17_big_fil_post_rev_8/21/14_2.50 (SPAdes) (version 2) | ecosystem: Environmental > Aquatic > Deep subsurface >...
CAATCGGCGGCGGCCATGTGCTGAGCAACGCGCAGATCGCGGAAACGGCTGCCGCCTTTGCCGACTACGGCGTCGGGGCAAAGCCGCTGCCCGTATCGCCCGAGGCGGATCCGCGGCGGGCCTGACGGTCGGTGGCGCAATCCGATCCGCCCCGGCGTAATTTTCATGTCTTTGGTCTGATGTCGGCACCGACCATTGTCGCTGCCATGCAGCAATGGTCCGAGCGGACCCCGGCAAAGGTCTGCCCCCCGTAGCTTGGGCGACTGGTCCATGGGACAACGGCTTATTCCCGGCACCTGGTCCGGAAAACCGATGGAGACCCAAATGACCCTGACCCTGAAAACGCCCGCCCGCGTGATCGCTGCTGCCGTGCTGCTTGGCCTTGGCCTGCAATCCTCGGTCGTTCTGGCCGACGCCGCCACCAGCGCCAACCTGCAACGCGGCGCTGTCGTGACCCAAGCCCCCGCCGTGGCCCACATCCTGCAATACTCGACCGGCGTTGTGGTCACGATGATCGACGGCAGCTTCGAGCAAGTGCGCAAGGGCTTTTATCAGCGCGTGGACGCCAACGGCACCCTGATCGAGTTCCGGGCGGCGACCTCGAGCGACCTGACCCGCCTGCTGGCGATGTGAGCCCCTCCCTGCTCACGCGCCGCATACGCCCCGTGCCCGTCGTGGTGCGGGGCGTTTTTTCTCAGGTCAGATCGTCGGGCAGCAACCCGGCGGGAAAGTTCTGATAGCACACCGGGCGCAGCCAGCGCCGGATCGACAGGGTGCCCACGCTGGTGGCCCCGAAATTGGTCGAGGCCGGATAAGGCCCGCCGTGCACCATCGCGTCGCAGACCTCGACCCCGGTCGGATAGCCGTTGGCCAGCACCCGCCCGGCCTTGCGCTCGAGAATCGGCAGCAGGCGGCGGGCGGCCTCGGTATCGCCCGCGTCGAGATGCAGGGTGCAGGTCAACTGGCCATGCAGGCTGGCCGCCAGCGCCCGCATCTGACCGGCGTCGCGCACCGTCACGATCAGCCCCAGCGGCCCGAACACCTCTTCACCCAAGGCCCGGTTCGCCAGCCAGTCGTCGCCTGAAACCTGATAAAGATAGGGGGTGGCGTTGCGCTGGTCGCAGACCGAGGTCAGCAGGGCCTGCACCCCGACCGCCGCCGCCACCCGGTCACGCCCGGCGCGGTAGGCGGCCGCAATGCCGCTCGTCAGCATCACCTGCGGTGCCACCTGCGCCAGCGCCGCCTTGGCGGCTGCGGCAAATTCATCCGCCGCCGACCCACCCACCACCACCGCTATGCCGGGGTTGGTGCAGAACTGCCCCGCCCCCATTGTGAGCGAGGCGACCCAGCCCGCAGCAATCGCCGCCCCGCGCGCGGCCAGTGCGGCAGGCAGCAGGAACATCGGGTTGACCGAGCCCAGCTCGCCAAAGAACGGGATCGGATCGGGGCGGCTGACGCACAGATCATAAAGCGCGCGCCCGCCTGCAAGGCTGCCGGTAAACCCCACCGCCCGGATCAGCGGGTGCGTCACCAGCGCGCTGCCGACATCGCGCCGCCCGCCCTGGATCAGCGAGAACACCCCCGGATGCACACCGCAACTGGCCATCGCGGCAAACACCGCCTCGGCCACGATCTCGGCGGTGCCGGGGTGGGCCGAATGACCCTTGACCACCACCGGGCAGCCGGCCGCCAGCGCACTGGCGGTGTCGCCCCCGGCAGTCGAGAACGCCAGCGGAAAGTTCGACGCGCCAAACACCGCCACCGGCCCGATCGGGCGCTGCATCAGGCGGATTTCGGGGCGCGGCGCGGGCTTGCGGTCAGGCAGCGCGGGGTCAAAGCGGCGGTCAAGGTAATCGCCCTTCAGGATATGCGCCGCAAACAGCCGCAACTGGCCGGTGGTGCGGCCGCGCTCGCCCTCCAGCCGGGCGGCGGGCAGGCCGGTTTCGGCGCTTCCGATGGCGGTGATGGCGGGACCACGCGCCTCGATCTCGTCGGCAATCGCGCCCAGCAACGCGGCGCGCTCGGCACGGCTGCTGCGGCCAAAGCTGGCAAAAGCGGCCTCGGCCCCCTGCACCGCGCGATCGACCAGCTCGACCGTGCCGACCGAAAAGGCATGCGCCGGCCCGCTGGCAGGTTCAGAGTGGAACTGCGCCCCGCCGCCCACCCATTCGCCCGCCACCAGATGCTTGCCGTGGGGTTGGTAATCCATCGTCTGTCCTTCGCTTCAGAAATAACCTGCCATCCGCCGCACCGCTATTTGAATTGTGGTGCCCGGTGAAGGCCGCTAATGTGGCGTCATCCGGCCGCCATACTGGCAGGATAGCTGTGAAAATCAAGCGATTGCAACGCAACCCGCGTTTGCCAGAAGGCGAAACAGATGGCCAGAATGACCCCCGACAAGCTGCGCTCGCGGCTGTGGTTCAACAACCCCGCCGACCCCGAAATGACCGCGCTTTATCTGGAACGCTACCTCAACTACGGCCTGACGCGCGAGGAATTGCAGGGCGGCAAGCCGATCATCGCGATTGCCCAGACCGGCAGCGACCTGTCGCCCTGCAACCGCCACCATGTGACGCTGGCGGCGCGGCTGCGCGATGGCATCATCGCGGCGGGCGGGGTGCCGCTTGAGGTGCCGGTGCACCCGATTCAGGAAACCGGCAAGCGCCCGACCGCGGCGCTGGATCGCAATCTGGCCTACCTGAGCCTGGTCGAATCGCTTTACGGCTATCCGATCGACGGGGTGGTGCTGACCATCGGCTGCGACAAAACCACGCCCGCGCTGCTGATGGCGGCGGCGACGGTCAACATCCCGGCGATTGCCTTTTCCGTCGGGCCGATGCTGAACGGCTGGTTCCGGGGCGAGCGCACCGGATCGGGCACCATCATCTGGAAAGCCCGCGAACTGCTGGCGGCGGGCGAGATCGACCATGACGGCTTCACCGAACTGGTGGCCTCGTCGGCAACCTCGGTCGGCTATTGCAACACCATGGGCACCGCCAGCACGATGAACAGCCTCGCCGAGGCGCTGGGGATGCAACTGCCCGGTTCCGCCGCGATTCCGGCCGCCTACCGCGAGCGTGGCCAGATGGGGTTTGCCACCGGCAAGCGCATCGTCGAAATGGTGTGGGAAGACCTCAAACCCAGCCAGATCATGACCCGCGCCGCGTTTGAAAATGCGATCGTGGTCAACTCGGCGATTGGCGGCTCGACCAACGCGCCGATCCATCTCAACGCCATCGCCCGGCATCTGGGGCTGGAACTCGACAACGACGACTGGCAGGCGGTCGGCCACAAGGCCCCCCTGCTGGTCAACCTGCAACCGGCGGGCAGCTATCTGGGCGAGGATTTCCACCATGCGGGCGGGGTGCCCGCCGTGGTGGGCGAACTGATCGCGGGCGGGTTGCTGCCGCATCCCGAGGCGCTGACGGTGAACGGCCATTCCATCGCCGACAACTGCACCAAACGCCGCAGTCAGGACGCCAAGGTGATCTACACGGCGGCTGAACCCCTGCGCCTTGACGCCGGTTTCATCAACCTCAAGGGCACCCTGTTTGACAGCGCGATCATGAAAACCAGCGTGATCTCGCCCGAATTCCGCCAGCGCTATCTCGAAAATCCCGCCGACCCGATGGCGTTCGAGGGCCGCGTGGTGGTGTTCGACGGTCCCGAGAAATTCCATGCCACGATCGACGACCCCGCACTGGCGATTGACGCGGATTGCATCCTGGTGATGCGCGGCACCGGCCCGCTGGGCTATCCCGGCGGTGCCGAAGTGGTGAACATGCGCCCGCCGGCCTATCTGCTGAAGCAGGGCATCACCGCCCTGCCCTGCATCGGCGACGGGCGGCAGTCGGGCACTTCGGGCTCGCCCTCGATCCTCAACGCCTCGCCCGAAGCGGCGGCGGGGGGCGGGCTGGCACTGCTGAAAAACGGCGACCGCATCCGGGTCGATCTGCGCGCCTGCACCGCCGACATCCTGCTGCCGCCCGCCGAGCTGGCGGCGCGGGCCAAGGCGCTGGCCGAAGCCGGGGGCTATCCCTTCCCGGCCAACCAGACCCCGTGGCAAAAGATTTTCCGCGATCTGGTCGAGCCGTTTTCCGAGGGCATGACGCTGCGCGGGGCCACCGATTTCCACGACGTGGCACACGGCACGCCGCCGCTGCGCAACAACCACTAGGGGCGCGCCATGGCCACCGGACCTGTGCCTGGACCGATCAGGAAACGCTCTGGCAGAGCGTTTCCCGGTCCATTGCCCAAAAGGCGACAGCCGTTGGGCAAGGGGGGTAAGGCTCGGCGCAATGCCGGGGAAATCCGGGCGCGCCTGGCTGGGCTGGCGCGTGCCAACGCGCCTGCCACGGGCAGGCAGGCGCGACCGGATTTGATTGAAATCAAATCCGGCAAACAAAAATGCGCGGCGGGAAAAGCATTCTCGCCAATCGCCCTCAAACTTCTGGCGCGCCATGGCCGCTGAATCCGCAACCCTGCTTGGCCGGATGGATGACCCGACCGCGGGCGGTCCGATTCTGGTCACGCTGCGCGACGGCTGGCTGGTCGATATCACCACGCCCGACGCGCCGCTTTGCCGCGACATCTGCGAGATGCCCAACCCCGCCCGCTATATCCGCCGGGTGGCGGGGCGGCGGGTGGCAAAGGTGGCCGGGGTGGACGATCTGCCGCCGCTGCTGGCCCCCTGCGATCTGCAGGCGATCAAGGCCTGCGGCGTGACCTTCGCGCGCTCGATGGTCGAGCGGGTGATCGAGGAACGCGCAGGCGGCAACGCCAGCGCCGCGAGCGCGATCCGCGCCCGCATCGCGGCCCGGATCGGTGACTCACTGTCCGACATCCACCCCGGCTCGGCGCAGGCGGCGGCGGTCAAGGTGGCGCTGATCGACGAGGGGCTGTGGTCGCAATACCTCGAAGTCGGGATCGGCCCGGATGCCGAGGTCTTTACCAAGGGCCAACCGCTCAGCGCGGTCGGCCACCGCGCCGATGTCGGCATTCTGGCGGCATCCGCGTGGAACAATCCCGAGCCCGAGATGGTGCTGGCGGTTTCCTCGGCGGGCCGCATCGTCGGGGCCTGCCTTGGCAACGACGTGAACCTGCGCGACATCGAGGGCCGCTCGGCGCTGCTGCTGGGCAAGGCCAAGGACAACAACGCCTCCTGCGCCATCGGCCCGATGATCCGGCTGTTCGATGCCGGTTTCGGGCTGGACGAGGTGCGCGCCGCCACCCTGGACCTGCGGGTGACGGGCGGCGATGGTTTCACCCTGCACGGGCGATCAGAAATGGCGCAGATCAGCCGCGACCCCGCCGATCTGGTGGCGCAGACCATCGGGCCACACCACCAGTATCCCGACGGGCTGATGCTGTTTCTGGGCACCCTGTTTGCCCCCACCGAAGACCGCGACGCCCCGGGGCGGGGCTTCACCCACCACCTCGGCGATCAGGTTACGATCAGCGCGGCGGGTCTTGGCAGCCTGACCAACCGGGTGCAGCACGCCACCGACTGCCCACCCTGGACGCTGGGCGCCGCCGCCCTGATGCGCAACCTCGCCAGCCGCGGGTTGCTGGGCGGTGGCCGGGGCTAGGGCAAGCTGGCCCGTGGTGGAAGCGGTGTTTCATGTCTTTCGTTCTTGCCTGATTTGATTTCAATCAAATCAGGCCGCGCCTGCCTGCCCCCGGCAGGCGCGATACCGCGCCCGCCAGGCAGGCGCGGCCTGATTCTCGAAGCCTCGACCAAGCCCAACCCCCCTTGCCTTGCGACCTTCGGTCTTCAGGCAAGGGACCGGGCGGCCTTGCCCCGCAAGGCCGCTGATCCGGTCCCGGCACCCTGAAACCGAGGCCGAGCAGGATGTCGGGTTTTGCCGCAATCCGCTTCATGCTCCGCCCTGTCAAAGCCTCTGGCCCTGCGCCCTTATCGGCGCTAAACCCGCGCGAAACCTTTCGCGAAAGGCACCCGCATGGCCCGCATCCTGATCACCTCTGCCATCCCCTATATCAACGGCATCAAGCACTTGGGCAATCTGGTCGGCAGTCAGTTGCCGGCCGATCTTTATGCCCGCTACTGCCGGGCTCGGGGCGATGAGGTGATGTTCATCTGCGCCACCGACGAACACGGCACCCCGGCCGAGCTGGCCGCCGCCAAGGCCGGGCAGCCGGTGGCCGACTATTGCGCCGCGATGCACGACGTGCAGGCCGAAATCGCCAAGGGGTTTCGGCTGTCGTTTGATCACTTCGGGCGCTCGTCCAGTGCACGCAACCGCCATCTTACCCAGCATTTCGCCGGGGCGCTGGCGGCCAACGGGTTGATCTCGGAAGTCAGCGAGAAACAGGTGTTCTCGATCACCGACAACCGCTTTCTGCCCGACCGCTACATCGAGGGCACCTGCCCCAACTGCGGCTACACATCGGCGCGCGGCGATCAATGCGAAAACTGCACCAAGCAGCTTGACCCGACCGACCTGATCAACCCGCGCTCGGCGATTTCCGGCTCGACCGACCTCGAAGTGCGCGAAACCAGGCACCTTTATCTGCGCCAGAGCGCCCTGCGCGAGCGGCTGGAAGCCTGGATCGATAGCAAGACCGACTGGCCGATCCTGACCACCTCGATTGCCCGCAAATGGCTCAACGATGGCGACGGCTTGCAGGATCGTGGCATCACCCGCGATCTCGCGTGGGGGGTGCCGGTGCAGAAGGGCGATCAGCCCTGGCCCGGCATGGAAGGCAAGGTTTTCTACGTCTGGTTCGATGCGCCGATTGAATACATCGCCGCCACCGCCGAATGGGCCGATGCGCAGGGATATCCGGATTCTGCATGGCAACGCTGGTGGCGCACCGATCTGGGGGCCGAAAATGTGCGCTATGTGCAATTCATGGGCAAGGATAACGTGCCGTTCCACACCCTGAGTTTCCCCGCCACGATCATGGGCTCGGGCGAGCCGTGGAAGCTGGTCGATTACATCAAGTCGTTCAACTATCTCAATTATGACGGCGGCCAGTTTTCCACCTCGCAGGGCCGCGGGGTGTTCATGGATCAGGCGCTGGAGGTTCTGCCCGCCGATTACTGGCGCTGGTGGCTGCTGTCGCACGCCCCCGAAAACAGCGACTCCGAGTTCACCTGGGAGAATTTTCAGGCGGCGGTGAACAAGGATCTGGCCGATGTGCTGGGCAATCTGGTCAGCCGGGTGACCAAGTTCGCGCGCGCCAAGTTCGGCGAGACGGTGCCCGAGGGCGGCAGCTACACTGACCGCGAAACCAGCCTGATCGCCGAACTGACCACGCGCCTGCGTGCCTATGAGGCCGCCATGGCAGCGCTGGAGGTGCGCAAGTCCGCCGCCGAGCTGCGCGCGATCTGGGTGGCGGGCAACGAATACCTGCAAGCGGCGGCCCCCTGGACGGTGGTGAAAACCGATCCTGCACAGGCGGCGATGATGGTGCGGCTGGCGCTGAACCTGATCCGGGTTTATGCCGTGATCGCGCAGCCCTTCATCCCTGATGCGGCGGCGGCGATGCTGGCGGCGATGGGGTCGGACGACTGGCGCTGGCCGGATGATCTGGCGGCGGCGCTGGAAACCCTGCCCGCAGGCCATGGCTTCACCGTGCCCGAGGTGCTGTTTGCCAAGATCACCGACGAAGCCCGCGCCGAATGGCAGCAGCGCTTTTCGGGGATCCGCACCTGAGGCGCGGCCCGCGCCCGATCACGCGGTCAGCCGGTAATCTGGCGTGATGCTGGCGCCGGCGACCAGCCGGGCGTTGGGCAGATCGTTGCCCTCGATCTTTTGCGCGATCTCGTCCGGCGTCAGGCCGTAACCCTGCCAGCGCGCGGTCAGGCGCTGGCGCAGGGTGGCCTCGGGCACCTCGATCAGCACCGTCAGATCGAACAGCGGGCGCAAGCTGTCCCAGGGTTCCTGCGCCAGCAGCAGCCAGTTGCCCTCGACGATGATGATCCGCACCGCGCCGCCGATCAGCCGCGCCCCGGCGCGGGCGATCTCGATGCTGCGATCGAACACCGGCACCGCGACCAAAGCCTCGTCACCCGCCCGCAGCCGCCCCAGCATGTGGCGCAGCCCCGCGACATCAAAGGTGTCGGGCGCGCCCTTGCGCGCGCGCTTGCCCAGCGGCACCAGCACGAGATCGTCGTAGTGATAGCCGTCCATCGCCAGCACCCCGGCCACGCCGGGGCGGCCTGCGTTCAGGCGGTCGGCCAGCGCGGCGGCGACGGTTGATTTGCCCGAGCCCGGCGCGCCGGCCAGCGCCACGATCACCCGCCCGGCCGCAGCCCGTGCGGCCACAACATCGGCCAAACCTGCGAGCGTGATCACTGGTGCCACCCCATTCTTGCCTATGCTCCCCACGCGCCTACACCACCCGGCCAGCGTCGAGCCGCACCACCCGGTCCATCCGTGCCGCCAGATCGAGGTTGTGAGTGGCAATCAGCGCCGACAGGCCGGTTTCGCGCGCAAGCTCCATCAGCACCGCAAACACCTGATCGGCGGTCGCCGGATCAAGGTTGCCGGTCGGCTCGTCGGCCAGCAGCAGGCGCGGCTGGTTGGCCAGCGCCCGGCAGAACGCCACCCGCTGCTGCTCGCCCCCCGACAGCGCCGCCGGGCGGTGATCGGCGCGCTCAGTGATCCCGACCCGCGCCAGCAGCGCCATCGCCCGCCCGCGCGCCGCCTTGGCGCGCACCCCGTTGGCCAGTTGCGGCAACACGATGTTTTCCAGCGCGCTGAACTCTGGCAGCAGGTGGTGGAACTGGTAGATGAAGCCCACCTCGGTTCGGCGCGCCGCGGTGCGGGCGCGGTCGCCAAGCCCGCCCATGCTTGCCCCACCCACAACCACGTGGCCGGCGTCGGGGGTATCAAGCAACCCCGCGATATGCAGCAGGGTCGATTTGCCGGCGCCGGAAGGTGCCACCAGCGCCACCACCTCGCCCCGCGCCACCGAAAGCGTCGCCCCGCGCAGCACCACCACCTCGCCCGGCTTGCCGCGGTTGTAGGTCTTCTCGATCCCCGCCAGATCCAGCATCGCCTCATTCATAGCGCAGCGCCTCGACCGGGTTCATCCGCGCCGCCCGCCGCGCCGGAAAGATGGTGACGATGAACGAAAGCCCCAGCGCCAGCGCCACCGCCGATGCCACGTCGCCCAGTTGCAGCTTGGCCGGCAGATTGTAGATGCCCCGGATCGACGGATCCCAGACCCCGCCGCCCGAGACATAGTTCACCAATGAGAAGATCGGGTCGATGTAGATCGCGAACAGGCAACCAAGCCCCACCCCGAACGCGGTGCCGATCAGCCCGGTTGACGCGCCGCAAATGAAGAACACCCGCAGGATCGAGCCCTCGGTCAGCCCCACGGTGCGCAGGATGCCGATGTCGCGGCCCTTGTTCTTGACCAGCATGATCAGCCCGGAAATGATGTTCATCGCCGCGATCAGCACCAGGATCGACAGGATGATGAACATCACGTTGTCCTCGATGGTCAGGGCGCGCAGAAAACTGCCAGCCGAGTCGCGCCAGCTCCACAGCAGCGCATGCTCGCCCCCCGCCTGGCCCAGCGCCACCGCATAAGCGTCCACCGCGTCGGGGTCCGCCACCATCACCTCGATCTCGTCGGCCATGCCTTCACGGTTGAAATAGCTCTGCGCCTCGGCCAGCGGCATGTAGATGCGGGTGCGGTCGATGTCATAGCGCCCGGCGGTAAAGACATAGACCACCTCATAGGCATTGACCCGCGGGCTGGTGCCGAAGGCGGTTTTCACCCCGTTGGGCGAGATCAGCCGCAGCTTGTCGCCCAGGCCCAGCCCCAGCTCGCGCGCAATCCCCGAGCCGATCGCGATGCCGCGGTCATACTGGCCAAGATCGCCATCGGCATCGGCGCCACGACCGACCCGCGGGATGGTTGCCACATCCTCGCGCCGCATGCCGAAAACCTCGACCCCAAGGTTGACGCCATTGGCGGTGGCCATCACCTGGCCCTTGACCAGCGGAGCCGCGCGCGTGACCCCTTCGATCCCCCGCACCCGCGCCGCGATGGCGTCATAATCGGCAAACCCCCGCACCAAAGCCCCGCTGGCGTCCACCCGTTGCGCGGCATAGATCGTGACATGGGCATTGGCCCCCAGAATGGTATCGACGAACTCGGCCCGGAATCCCGCCCGCACCGCCAGCGTCGCAATCAGCGCGAATACCGCCAGGGTGATGCCGACAAGGCTGATCCAGGTCATCACCGAAACCCCGCCCTCGGCGCGCCGCGCCCGCAGATAGCGCCATGCGATCAGCCACTCAAAACCGGCAAAGGGAGGGGTGCGGCTAGCCATCAAACTTCCTTGTCTGGGCGACGACGCCTGGCACTCTCACCCGGCACCGAGCTTCTCATTGGCCCAAATATCCTCAGGGGGTCCGGGGGGCAGACAGCCCCCCGGCCTGCCTCAGACCCCTTTGTATATCTCGATCAGGCGCGCCACCGCTGCCTCGGGCGACATTTCCTCGGACACCCCGCTGCGCCGCGAGGTCAGCTCGACCTTGCCATGCGCCAGCCCGCGCGGCCCCACCGTGATCCGCCACGGCAACCCGATCAGGTCCATGGTGGCGAACTTGGCCCCGGCGCGCTCGTCGCGGTCATCGTAAAGCGGCTCCAGCCCCTTCGCGATCAGCGCCTTGTAAAGCCCCTCACAGGCCGCATCGGTGCCGCCGTCGCCCTGCTTGAGGTTGACGATGCCGACCGGGAACGGCGTCACCCCCTCGGGCCAGATGATACCCTTGTCGTCATGGCTGGCCTCGATGATTGCGCCCACCAGGCGGCTGACCCCGATACCGTGACTGCCCATGTGCACCGGCACGCGGGCACCGTCGGGGGTCACCACCGTCGCCCCCATCGGCGCGGAATACTTGGTGCCGAAATAGAAAATCTGCCCCACCTCGATGCCCCGGGCCGAGCGCCGCCGGGCCTCGGGAATGGTGGCGAACAGCGCCGGGTCGTGGGTCTCGTCGGTGCGGGCGTAAAGGGCGGTGAATTCCTGCATCACCGCGGCGCACTGGGCGCGGTCGTCATAGTCGATTTCGCGCGCGCCAAGGCGGATGTCGGTCACCGCAGCGTCGTAGAACACCTCCGACTCGCCGGTTGCCGCCAGCACCAGAAACTCGTGGGTGTCCTCGCCGCCGATCGGGCCAGAGTCCGCCCGCATCGGGATCGCCTGCAAGCCCATGCGCTCGTAGGTGCGCAGGTAGCTGACCAGATGGCGGTTGTAGGCGTGCAGCGCGTCTTCCTTGGTCAGATCGAAGTTGTAGCCGTCCTTCATCAGGAACTCGCGCCCGCGCATCACGCCAAAGCGCGGCCGCAGCTCGTCGCGGAACTTCCACTGGATATGGTAAAGCGTCAGCGGCAGGTCCTTGTAGCTGGTGACATGGCTGCGGAAGATGTCGGTGATCATCTCCTCGTTGGTCGGGCCATAGAGAAGCTCGCGCTTCTGGCGGTCGGTGATGCGCAGCATTTCCTCGCCGTAGTCATCATAGCGCCCGGATTCGCGCCACAGATCCGCCGGTTGCAACGTCGGCATCAACAAGGGGATGTGCCCGGCGCGCTGCTGTTCCTCGTGCACGATCTGCTCGATGCGCCGCAGCACCCGCAGCCCCAAAGGCAGCCAGGAATAGATCCCCGCCGCCTGCTGCTTGATCATCCCGGCGCGCAGCATGAAGCGGTGCGACACGATCTGCGCCTCGGCGGGGTTTTCCTTCAAGACCGGCAGAAAGTAACGGGTAAGACGCATGGCGGAAGCACCCCTTGGGCAAGATGGTTTGGCAAGGGGTTTAGGCGAGCGCGCGGGTGCAGGCAAGGGCAGGCATGGCGGTCGGGTCAGCACGGGCTTGCCGGGGTGGCGAACGCGATGTCCACACCGCGTCGCACGGCTTGCTGACGGTGCGGCGGTTCGGCCGACACGACGACGCGGTTGACGGGGCCTGGTATCTGACCCCCGACCCGACCCGCGCCTTTCACTTTGACGCGTCTGGCCAGCGCGTGCACTGACCGCAGTATCCCCGCGCTGATCGGGCCCGCAACAGCGGCGTGGTCTGCTTGTGAAAATGGATCAGCATGGCCGCACCGCGCCCCAAATGTCTTTCCGAACCGATCTTCCCATGAAGAGGGAAGATCGCTGCGGGGATAAGGTGATCATCGGGGATCGAACAATAAGCTCATCTTCTTACAATTGCTCTTCCGGTAAAAGTATTAATGACGCATTCTCAGTGCCTTGCACCCAGCACGCGCCTTCAACCGGCGTACTAACTTTTGCAGAAGAATTAACAAATCCTGCAGGAATGCTTTCCTTTTTGCACATTGGCAGAGCGATGGAAGTTTTTTTGTAACCCTTCGCAGCCATACATCGTTGTTCCACTTGATTGCGAAGTTCGGAATTCACGTCTACTGTAATGACACCACCACCAATTGTCTGCCCACCTGTGCATTGAGTGTACCCGTAATTTGTGGTACATGAAACCGGCGTTACGTAACCGGGAGTTGAGGTAGTCTGGTTGCTAACAGGCACCGAATTTGCTGCCTTCAACCTGCATTCAAATGCGTCGTTGTCTTTTTGACTTAGGCTGACACCTGGCTTGTAAAGGTAGTTGATGTTTTCCGTAGGAAGGCAACCGGCCAATACAAAAAGTAAACCATAGCCCATGGCTGGTTTCCAATATTTCCGCATGATTTCCCCTCAATGCTTAGCCGTCACATCCCGGCAGGCGTTAGGCAATTTCCTGACCAACTACAGCCTCATCTTGCGCCAGTCCGTCATCACCTGCAAGGGCGTCCTGCTACCCAGGGCTGACTGCGGGATCTGCTGGTTGCAGAGCAGCCCGTAGCGGTGTTGGGTGGCCCCCAGTTCCGCGCCGGAACCGAAGTGGGGCGATCGCAGCACCGCCGCGATCACCGAGGCTTAGATTGCGCAGGGCTTTGGCGATGCTTCGGTGCGCCTTCCACCCGCATTGTTCCCCACCGAATACCGCAAGTGGCAGTCCGACCCTGCCGCCTATACCCCGCCCGCACCCCCTGCCCCTTGAAACCCCGGCCCGCATCGGCAATGTGGGGGGTGCGGCACAAGGAGCGCGACCATGGTTCTGCCGGTTCGGCAACAGGTGATCTACTGGGGCATCGCGGCGCTGGTGTTTCTGGCCGTGCTCTGGGTGCTGGGCTCGGTGATCCTGCCCTTTGTGGTGGGCGGCGCGATTGCCTATTTC
>Ga0210039_1003046_pt1 | contig 13222 bp, 14 predicted proteins | sample CryGeyCG2114_250_3_FD_185460 | JGI IMG/M metagenome (GOLD analysis project Ga0210039, IMG submission 185460) | Groundwater microbial communities from aquifer - Crystal Geyser CG17_big_fil_post_rev_8/21/14_2.50 (SPAdes) (version 2) | ecosystem: Environmental > Aquatic > Deep subsurface >...
GGGGCTTGGCGCGCGAGGTGCCGCGGGGTTTCGGCTTCGCCTCAACCCGGGCTACAAACCATCGACGTTCCTGGTAGCCCGGGTTAGCGCGCAGCGCGTAACCCGGGGCTTGGCGCGCGAGGTGCCGTGGGGTTTCGGCTTCGCCTCAACCCGGGCTACAAACCATCGACGTTCCTGGTAGCCCGGGTTAGCGCGCAGCGCGTAACCCGGGGCGCATCGCGCTGGCGTAGCCCGGGATTGCCGGCAGCGCTGCGACCTGCGCGTTGGCGCTGCGATCCCCGGTGTGCGTTGTTGCTCAGCCCAACAAACGCGTGTCGGTAGCAGCCAGAAACGCGCGCGCATCTTCGGCATCGTGTTCGAACCACGCGCGCGCCGAGCCCAGCCGGAAGCTGTAGCCCCAGCGGTCCATGTCGATCATCAAGCGATCGCGGCCCACCCCCGGCAAGCGATCCGCGAGCACGATTTGCAAGTAGCAGGTGGCATCTTCTTCGGCAATTGAATCGGTCGCGTCAGTGTGAACCATGGCACGACGCTCAGCCGGCATCACGATCAGGTGACAGGCTTCGTGCAGAAGTGAATGGATCGGGGTGTCGGCACGGGCATAAACCGTGTTGCCGATCAGTCCGGCTTCGCACTCGCCCCAATAACTGCCAGGGATGGTTTCACCATCGACGACCGCTTGCAGGTCGAGGCCAAACCCACGCAGCAATTGCGCGCATGGCGCGAAGCCGGTGTCGGCGATGCGCAGCACATCGGGCACGCGCGCTGCGTGCTCAGCGTGAGGAGTTCGACTCGCCATCATTGCGATCGGGCAGGGCAACCGAGATATCGAGCACGTCGTTGTCGCCGTCCTTGATGAGATCGACCTTGACCGCATCGACATCGACGCTGACGTACTTGCGGATCACCTCAAGCAACTCGCGGCGCAGCAGCGGCAGATAGTCCGGGCCACCGCGGGCGCTGCGTTCCTGCGCGACGATGATGCGCAGGCGCTCCTTGGCGATCGAGGCGGTGTTCTTCTTGGGCTTGAGAAAATCGAAAATACTCATGGCTCAGCCCTTGAACAGCTTCGAGAAGAAGCCTTTTTTGCCGGCTTCAGTGAATCGCATCGGCCGCTCTTCGCCAAGCAGGCGCGCCACCGCGTCCTCGTAAGCCTGGCCGGCCTGCGATTCGGGGTCCAGCACCACCGGCTCACCCTTGTTCGAGGCGTTCAGTACATCGCTGGACTCCGGGATGACGCCGAGCGCCTTGAGGCCGAGGATGTCTTCGACATCGGCGATCGACAGCATCTCGTTGGCTGCGACCCGCGCCGGGCTGTAGCGCGTGAGCAGCAGGAACTCCTGCACCCGCTCGCCGCGTTCGGCGCGCCGCGTCTTGCTGGCGAGCAGGCCGAGGATGCGGTCGGAATCGCGCACCGAGCTGACTTCCGGGTTGACCACCACAATGGCGCGGTCGGCGAAATACATCGCCAGAAACGCGCCCTTTTCGATGCCAGCAGGCGAGTCGCAGACGATGAAGTCAAAGCCATCGTTGCTCAGATCGGCTAGTACCTTTTCCACGCCCTCTTTGGTGAGGGCATCCTTGTCGCGGGTTTGCGAGGCGGCCAGCACGAACAGGGTGTCCAGGCGCTTGTCCTTGATCAGTGCCTGCTTGAGTGAGGCCTCGCCCTGAATCACATTGACGAAGTCGTACACCACCCGCCGTTCACAGCCCATGATCAGGTCAAGGTTGCGCAGGCCGACATCGAAGTCGATGACCGCAACTTTCTTGCCTTGACGGGCGAGACCGCAGGCAATGCTGGCGCTGGTGGTGGTCTTGCCGACCCCGCCCTTGCCTGAGGTGACTACGATGATCTCGGTCAAAATACGTTCTCCATTAAGATTTGCGGCTGCCTGATCGTGGGTTACAAAACCCCGGGTTTCGGCCTGCGGCTTGACCCGGGTTTCGGCCTGCGGCTTGACCCGGGTTTCGGCCTGCGGCTTGACCCGGGTTACGGCCTGCGGCCTCAACCCGGGCTACAAAACCCCGAGCGACAAAACCCCGAGCGATAAAACCCCGAGCGATAAAACCCCGAGCGATAAAACCCCGAGCGATAAAATCATGGCGGTCATGGTGCGGCGCAATCATGCCATCTCCGCCATCTGGATGCGGCCGTCATCGAGCCAGACCTGCACCGGCTTGCCGGACAGCTCGCGCGGTATTTCCTCCATGACTCGATAATTGCCGGCGATGGCGACCAGTTCGGCATGAAACTCGCGGCAGAAAATGCGCGCGCTGGTGTCGCCCTGGGCGCCGGCCAGGGCGCGACCGCGAAGCGGCGCGTAGACATGGATTGAGCCGTCGGCAATGACTTCGGCACCGGCGCCGACTGCGGCAGTCAGCACCAGATCGCGGCCTTGCGCGTAGACCTGCTGGCCCGAGCGCACCGGTTGCTTGTGGATCAGCCCGGGCGCACTGGTGGTGCGGGCGGCTTGTGTTTCCGGCATGGCGGCTGTTGCCGCAGGTGCTGCGGGCGCCATCGCCAGCGCCGGCTCGTATTGTGCGCGGAACTTGGCCAAGACCGGCAATTGCAGTTCAACCGACAGTGCCGCAACCGCGTCGGTGCCGTAGGCCAGCGCCACCGGCAGCACCCCCGCGTGACGCAACCCGACCAGCAGTTGGCGCACATCGGCGGCGCTCGGACAGTCGCTCAGACCGCCGAAATCGAGCACGATGGCGGCGCGTTCGAACAGCTTTGGCGCGCGTTGCACACGCTCGTGCATTTCGGCGATCAGCGTGTCCACGTTGAAGGTTCGAATCCGCAGATTGGCGATGCCGACCTGGCCAAACTTGAGTTCACCCGCCTGTTCCAGGGAGTCAGCCGACACCGTACACCTCAGCTACCGGTCGCCTGGCGGCTGGCGCCAGTGCAGTGAGGGCGGGATGCCAGCCACGGTAGCTCGGGCAGGCGCGGATGCTCGCCGCTGCAGTAGGTTTGCTGCACCCATGGCCAACTGCACATCTCCTTGCTCAGCAGCGATACGCGGCGCTCGATGCCCGGCATTAGCTGTTGGCCGACTTCACTGAAACCATAGGTGCCGTGGAACAGCAGCGCGATATCGTTGCCCGGCTCCAGGAAAACCTCGCAGGTGATCCGCGGAGAGCGCACCTCGGCAAAGCTTTGCAGGTCGGCGTAAAAAATCCGGCCAAGGCCGGCGCCGCGATGGCTTTTGGCGATCACGATGCGGTCGATGTACAAAAAACGCTCGAAGCGCTGCTTGAACCAGCGAAAATTGGTGCTGCCGTGTTCGGCGTCTTCGGTCAGCGCAATCAGAAACCCCGCCAGCGCGCCGTCGATCAGCCCTACCCGGAAGTACGCTGCGCAGTCAAAGAAAAACCGCAGATGTTCCCGATCCATGGGCAAGATGCTTCGACCAGCGGCATTATTCAGCGCCAGCACGGCTTCAAGCTCGTGCTCGGCCACGTCGCGAATGAGAATCGACATTCCGCTGTTGCACTCCAAAGGGCTTGCGCAGGCACCGGGGGGGCCGCGACAGGGGGCGATTATGGCATGTGAACGCTACGCACGCATCGCGTCGAATGCAGCCTGCCTGAGTTTGGCCATGACCTTTCGCCTGTTGCCAGAAGCGTCGCGACGCCTATGATGGCCGCATGCTGAGTCGTCTGAACCACACCCAATTGCTGCGTTATGCCGGCTTGTTCACCTGGGCGGTGGTGGGTATTCCGTTGGTGCTCAGTTCCTGGTACTTCCCCGGCGACAGTGGCGATGCGGCGCTCAATAGCCATGTCAACCTGCGCCTGTGGGTGTCTTCCTACCTTGGCTTTGGCCTGAGCTACTGGCTGGTTACCCGTTCGCTCGGCCTGCGCCACCCACGCTGGTACGACTATGGCCTGTTGCTGTTTGCCTCGCTCAGTGCGATCGCGGTCAGCCATTCCAGCGGCAGCGGATTGGGCGGCGTGTTGCTGCTGGTGGTTGCCGGCGTTTTGCCGTGGTTGTTGCCGTTGGGGATCGCTGTGGTTTGGCTGGTTTTGCAGCATGTCGCACTGGTGCCGGCGTTCACTGAAGGCCAGGATTTTTCACTGCTCGAAGCGGTGTTGCAATCGGCGCTGTACGTTGGGTTTTCCAGCTTTGCGTTCGTTACCGGGCTGGTCGCCAAGCAGCAGGCACGGGCGCGCGACGAACAACGCCGGCTCAACTCGGAGCTGCGCGCCACCCGCGCGCTGCTGGCCGAGAGCAGCCGCTTGAGCGAGCGCATGCGGATCTCGCGCGAGCTGCACGACTTGTTGGGTCATCACCTGACCGCGTTGAGCCTCAATCTGGAGGTGGCCAGCCATGTCTCCAGCGGCAAGGCGCAGGAGCACGTGCGCCAGGCGCATACGCTGGCCAAGCTGTTGCTGACCGATGTCCGCGAGGCGGTCAGCCAGTTGCGTGAGGATGGCCGGATTGAACTGGGCGCCGCCATGCGTGCATTGTGTGAAGGGGTGCCGGCGCTGGAGATAGCGCTGGACATGCCGGAGGATTTTGCGCTGGAAGACCCCGAGTGCGCGCATGTGTTGCTGCGCTGCGCCCAGGAGATCATCACCAATACCGTGCGGCATGCGGAAGCCAGAACCCTGAGCCTGCGTGTCCAGCGCTCGGGCAGCGCGGTTGTACTGCATGCCCGGGATGATGGGCGTGGCGCTGAACACGTCACCTCCGGCAATGGCCTGCGCGGGATGCGCGAGCGTCTGGCCGCCGTTGGCGGCACAATGGCGCTATCGAGTGCGCGCGGCCGCGGTTTCGCGCTGGAAGTTCACCTGCCTTTGGAGCCTGCTCATGATTCGCGTATGCCTGGTTGATGATCAGACTCTGGTGCGGCAGGGCGTGCGCTCGCTGCTGGCGCTGTGCGATGACCTCATCGAAGTGGTGGGTGAGGCCGCCGACGGCCGTCAGGCGCTGGATTTGATCGCCACCGTCCGTCCAGATGTGGTGTTGATGGACATGCGCATGCCGGTGATGTCCGGGCTGGAGGCGTTGCAGGCGCTGGCGCAGCGCGGCGACCTGCCGCCAACCATCATTCTCACCACATTCGATGACGATCAACTGGTGCTGGCCGGGATCAAGGCCGGTGCGCGCGGCTACCTGCTCAAGGATGTCTCGCTCGATCAACTGGTCAGCGCGATCAAGGCGGTCGCGGAAGGCGGCTCGCTGGTGCAACCGGCGATCACCCAGCGGTTGTTGTCCGGCCTGGAGCACCTGCACAACGACTTTGTCAGCCTGGAGAAACCCGACCCGCTGACCGAGCGCGAAACCGAGATTCTGCGCCTGATGGCCGGTGGCTTTTCCAACAAGGAGATCGCCAATTCCCTGCATGTTGCTGAAGGAACAGTGAAAAACCACGTTTCCAACATTCTGTCCAAGCTCGGCGTACGCGACCGCACCCGCGCCGTGCTCAAGGCCTTTGAGTTGAAGTTGGTGTGATGGTGGCAAATTGCTGGGCAACTTGCCGGGTGGACACCGCGCATCGCCGCATACGGCCGCTTCGCGGCAACGCCTGTGTCTTCCCTGCGCTGCCACGCGGCTCGCTCAGTCCGGTCGCGTAGCCGGTTTCGGGAGGTTCCCAAAGTGCATGGGAGGCTGTGCGCCGGCCCTGCCACCTGTTACGATTCCCCGTCCGGCCCGGCGACCACGTGCGTCGATGGGCTGCCTGTCGCTCGTGGAGATCTCTCGAATGGTCCGTGTTTACGAATTTTTGCTTGCCATCGTCATCGTCATCGTGGTGTTCGTGGTGTTCGCCGTGACGCTACCCGACCACCGTGTCTATGACGACAGCATAGAAACCAACCGCCCGCCGCGGATCGTGTTTGACGCGCTGAACGGGTTCAAGCGCTTCTCCGATTGGAACGCCCTGTATCTGCATGATCCGCGCTTGCGTGCCGAGCTTGTCGGCCCCGAGTTCGGTCTGGGTGCGCGTTTTGAATACCGCTCGATGTTTGATGAGATCGGTGCCGGCGCCTGGGAACTGGTCGACAGCGACGACTCGGGCAAGGTCCGCAAGCTGCGTTTCGCGCTCGACAATGACGCGCGTGGCAGCAGCAAGTCGATGCGTTTTGAGATCGAGCGCAAGGGCAAGACCACCGAGATTCGCCAGCGTTACCGGGTCGATTATGGCTGGGATCTGCTTGGCCGTTTCGCCGGCATGTACCTTGCGCGTACCGTTGGCGATGACATGGACAGTGGCCTGAAAGCGATGGCCGCCATGTTTGCCACCATCCCGAACATGGACTACAGCGGTATCGTCATCGAGTCGGTGCAGGTTCCCGCGCAGGACATCCTGTACGTTCCGACCTCATCGGAGCGCAACATCAACGCGGTGGAAGCCGCGATGATCAACCAGCTCAAGTGGCTGCGGCAGGTCATCGCCAAGAACGGTCTTGAGCCGGCAGGCCCGTACCGCTTGATCACCACCAACTTCGGTTCCGACACCTACGATTTTGATGTGGCCTACCCGGTACGCAGGAAGGGCGCCGTGCCAGTGCCCGCACCCAGTGCGGACGTTGCGGAGGCGGTCGCGGGTGATGAGTCGGCTGCGGACGCGGTTGAACTTCCCGGTGCCGAAGACCTGGCGGTGGTCGCCGAGCCACTCGATCCGGCGTCGATCACGCTGGAGGGCGAAGTGCAGTTCGGCCGCAGCTACGAAGGCCGCGCGCTGAAAACCGTCTACGGCGGCCACCCGGCCGGCCTGCCGGTGGCGCGCGATCAACTGCGCGCCTACGCGTTGACGCACGGTGAGGTGCTGCAGGACCGCGCGTTTGAAGAGTACCTGAACGACATCGAAGGCACCTCGGTCGAAGACACCACCTTCAATGTCTACTGGCCGGTAAAATAAGCGCCGCTGGCGGCGGGCGGGCAAGCCTCGCCGCCAGTGCGCGGCCCGGTAGTGGGATACGGTGAGGGCTGCCCAGACAACAACCAATCCTGGCAGCCTGTCGGGCTTGACCAATCTCGGCTTTTCCGCAGTAGATCAGCGTCAAGCCCGACAGACTGCCAGCAGGTAGCGCCGGTTTGCGTTCTTGCGCGGTGGCGCTGTGTGCATCAAGGATGCATGACCATGATTCAGACTACGGCATTGAGCAAGCGTTACGGCGAGCACCTGGTTGTCGATCGTGTCAGTTTCAGCGTCCAGCCCGGTGAAGTGCTCGGGTTTCTCGGCCCCAACGGGGCGGGGAAGTCGACCACCATGAAGATGATCGCTGGCTTCATCGGCCCGAGTGACGGCACTGCCACGGTGTGCGGCCACGATGTGCAGACACAAACCCTGGCCGCGCGGCGGGTATTGGGCTACCTGCCCGAGGGCGCGCCGAGCTACGCCGAAATGACGGTGCTGGCGTTTCTCCGTTTTATCGCCGATAGCCGTGCATTGACCGGCAATCACCGTCGGCAACGCCTGGATTACGTGGTCGGCCGGTTGTCTTTGCAATCGGTGTTGCAGCAAACCATCGACACGTTATCCAAGGGCTTTCGCCGGCGGGTGGGCCTGGCCGCAGCGATTTTGCATGATCCGCCGGTGCTGGTACTCGACGAGCCCACCGATGGCCTTGACCCGAACCAGAAGCACGAAGTGCGTGGTTTGATCCGCGAGATGTCGCCGGATCGCACGATCCTGATTTCCACCCATATCCTGGAAGAAGTGCCATCGGTGTGTACGCGCGCGATCATCATCGCGGACGGCCGCATCATGGCCGATGCCACCCCGGCCGAGCTGTTGGCGCGCTCGCGTTACACCGGCGCCCTGTCGGTGCGCGCGGCCGATTCGGTGGCCGCACGTTCGGCGCTGGAAGGCCTCGCGGGTGTGGCGGGGGTGGAAAATGACCCGGTCGATGGCCGCATGATCGTGCTCGCGGTTCCTGGCCACGACCTGTTCACGGCGGTAGCCGAGCGCCTGCGCGAGCGGGGCGTGGCGTTCGCGCAGTTGCAGGTGGAACCGGCGCGTCTGGAAGACGTATTCCGCAGCATTACCCAACCCACCCTGGTGTCGCCATGAATGCAACCCGTGCGGTCTTTCGGCGTGAACTGGCGAGTTATTTCGCCACCCCGGTTGCCTACGTGTTCATCGTGATTTTTCTGTTGCTGGCCGGCATGTTGACGTTCTATGTGGGCGGCCTGTACGAACGCGGTCAGGCCGATCTACAGCCGTTCTTCCTGCTGCAGCCGCTGCTGTACCTGTTTTTGGTACCAGCGGTAGCGATGCGGCTGTGGGCGGAAGAACGCCGCACCGGCACCATCGAACTGTTGCTTACCTTGCCGGTGACCCAGTGGCAGGCCGTGCTGGGCAAGTTTCTGGCGGCTTGGGCGTTCATTGCGCTGGCATTGCTGCTCACCTTTCCGGTCTGGCTGACCATCAACTACCTGGGCGACCCGGACCATGGCGTGATTGCCGCCGGCTACGTTGGCAGCCTGCTCATGGCCGGCGCGTTTCTCGCCGTTGGCGGCTGCCTGTCAGCCGCAACCCGCAGCCAGGTAATCGCATTCATCCTTTCGGTGGTGGTCTGTTTCGGCATGCTCTTTACCGGCTATCCGCTGGTGCTGGATTTTGTCCGCCCCTGGTTGCCGGCGCTGTTGGTCGATGCCATCGCTCAGCTGAGTTTTCTCACCCATTTTCAGGCGATCGCCAAGGGCGTGCTGGAGCTGCGTGATCTGGTGTTTTTTCTGCTGGTGATTGCCGCCTGGCTGTACGCGACCGTGTTGGTGATCACCATGAAAAAATCCGATTGAGGATTGCCGATGAATCGATTGCAAAACCGTCTGCTGGGCCTTTCCAATCTGCTGGTTCTGGCGCTGGCGTTCATGGCGTTGGTGGCGATCGGCACGGTCGGCCTGCGCGGCTGGCGTGTTGATCTGACCGAAAACGCGCTGTACACGTTGTCGCCCGGTACCTTGCGCATCATCGAAAAAATCGATGAGCCGATCCATCTGTACTTCTATTTTTCCGATCAGGCGGCACGCGACCTGCCGCAATTGCGCATCTATGCGCAGCGCGTGCGCGAACTGCTGGAAGAGATGGCATCGCGTTCGCACGGCAAACTTCGCTTGCAGGTGATCGACCCCCTGCCATTTTCCGAAGCCGAGGATCGTGCCGGCAGCTATGGTCTGCAAGCGGTGCCGGTGGGCAGTTCCGGGGCAACCCTGTTTTTCGGTCTGGTGGGTACCAATGCCACCGATGGCCAGACCATCGTCCCGTTTTTTCAACCGAGCAAGGAATCCTTTCTTGAGTACGACATCGCCAAGCTGATCTCGAGCTTGAGCACCGACCAGCGTTCGGTGGTGGCGCTGTATTCCAGCCTGCCGCTGGCGCCCGGCTACGATCCTGCGAGCGGCCAGGCCAGCGACGGCTGGGTGATCGACAATGAGCTCAACCAATTGTTCGAGTTGCGCCGTTTACAGCTGCCGATCAGCGATATTGCTCCGGATGTCGACGCGCTGGTGCTGGTACATCCCAAGGGCCTGAGTGATGACAGTCTGTACGCCATCGATCAATTCGTGCTGCGCGGCGGCAAGCTGCTGGCGCTCGTCGATCCGTATTCGGAGGCTGCTGTGGGTGCCGGCGCCGGCGACCCGAGCACGATGTTTGCCGCGCAAAGTTCGGATATGGGCAAGCTGTTCACCGCCTGGGGCGTGCAGTTCGATCCCGGCAAGGTGGTGCTCGATTCGCGTTATGCGTTGCAGGTGCAGAGCCCGGGTAGTGCGCAGCCGGTGCGCCATCTGGGTGTGCTGGGGCTGTCGGCCGAAGCGCTGAATCAGCGCGATGTGGTCTCCGCGCAGATCGAATCGTTCAATCTCTCCACCGCCGGCGCATTGACGCTGAGCGCGGACAGTACGCTCAGCCTGGAGCCATTGGCGCAGTCGTCCGATGCCGCCGCCCTCACCAGCGTGGACAAGGTACGTTTTCTGCCCGATCCCGCCAATCTGTTCGAGGATTTCAAGCCGAGCGGCGATCGCTATGTGCTGGCAGGCCGTCTCAGTGGTTCGCTGAAGACCGCATTCCCGGAGCGCAAGGCGGCCAATCAGATCGTGCAGGGCACGGCGGATGGTTCGATCATCGTGGTTGCCGACAGCGACCTGCTCGCGGATCGGATGTGGGTGAGCGTGCAAAGCGTGCTCGGCCAGCGCGCCTTGAACCCGTTTGCCGGCAACGGCGATTTTGTGATCAACGCGGTGGATAATCTGGTGGGCAGCAGCGACCTGATCGCGGTGCGTACCCGCGCCGGCTCCAGTCGGCCGTTTGCGCGAGTCGAGGCACTCAAGCGACGCGCCGAGGAGCGCTTTCGCGTCAAGGAAAGTGAATTGCAGGCGCAGTTGATCGAGACCGAGCGGCGTTTGTCGGCGTTGCAGGGGCAGCACAGCGAGGGCGGCAGCGCGCTGCTCTCCGCCGAGCAACAGGCCGAGCTGGAACGTTTTCAGCAGCAGAAGCTGCGTATCCGCAAGGAACTGCGCGATGTGCAGTTGGGCCTGAATCGCGATATCGAGGCCTTGGGCATGCACCTGAAGCTGATCAACATATTGGGCATGCCGCTGCTGGTGAGCCTGTTCGCGCTGGGCTTCGCCGGGTTGCGCGCACGGCGCCGGCGTGCCGGGTAATGGTGCAAGTAAAGCGAGGAACGGCAATGACACGAGCCCTCATGCGTCTTGCTGTGGCGGCATCACTGCTCGCGGTTGCGGTGGTATTGCTGAGCAAGCGTGCACCCGAGCGTGCCGATGTCGGTAACGGCCCGGTCTTTGCAGGTCTGAATGATCGCATCAACGCGATCGATGAAGTGCGCATCAGCGGCGCCGACAAAGGCGACGTGGTGCTGCGCCGCAGCGATGATGCGTGGCGGGTGCAACAACGCGCCGGCTGGCCGGCGGATACCGGTAAATTGCGCGACTACCTGTTGCGGCTGGCGCTGGCGCAGCGGGTCGAAGCGAAAACGGCAAACCCGGCCAACTATTCGCGGCTGGGTGTCGCGGACAGCGATGGCAAGGATGCGCGCGGTGCGCGGCTCGATATCAGCGGCGGTGGCGAGCCGCTGGCGTTGATCATCGGCGTCAACAATCCGCAAGGCAAAGGCAGTTATGTGCGGGTTCCAGGCGCGGCGCAATCGTGGCTCGCCGATCTCGACATTGCCCCCGAGCGCAAGGCCGAAAACTGGTTGCAGCGCGATTTGATCGATATCGATCCGCGCCGGATCGTGGCGGTCGAAATCACGCCGGGCAAGGGCGAAACGGTCACGCTCAGTCGCAATGCCAGCAACGACACGCAATGGGTACTTGCCGGCTTGGCCAAGGGCAAGCGGCCGCTGCAAGCCGCGGTCGATGGTGTGGACGGTTTTTTGCAGGGCTTGCGCCTGGAAGACGTGGCCAAGGCCGAGGGTGCGCCGCCAGCGGATGCCTTGCAAGCGCGTTTTGTCACTGCCGATGGCCTCACGATTGGTTTGACCCTGTGGCAACACGACGAGGCGCCGTGGGCGCGCTTCACGGTGCAATTCGATGAAACGCGGGCGATGAAGCACGCCAGCGAGCGCGAGGCATTCGAACGTGCTGCGGTGCAGTCAAATGCCGACGAACCGGTCGTGGACGCTGGGATTGCGACGGCATCGTCACGGGTTGCACAGTGGCGCAGCCAAAGCGAAGTCTTCGCGCGACGGAGCGATGGCTGGCAGTTCGCGTTGTCGCCGTACAAGGTGGCCAACCTGCGCAAACCACGCACTGCGTTTATCGAGCCAGCGAAGTGACAGTATCCGCTGGCGCTGCGCGTTTCAGCCGTGCGCTGCGCGTGATTGCTGCGTTACTGGCGGCGCTGGCCGTTGCTGCCGCGGCATATGCGTCGCACGGGCTGTCCGGCGATGCACAGGCGCGGCTCAGCGTGGCAGCCGCGTTCGCGTTCGGCCATGGCGTGGCCATACTGGCGCTGGCCGGAATCGGGGCAGGTCGTGCGTTTCAGGCGGTGCTGACGGTGATGCTCGCCGGTCTGCTGTTGTTCGCCGGCAGCCTGGCCGCGGCCGCATTGTGGGGCACGTCAACCGCACTGGCGCCGTTTGGTGGCAGCCTGCTGATTCTGGCCTGGCTGGGCATTGCCGTGACTTTCGCGTTTTCGATGGCGGAGTGAGCCGATGGCGAAGCATGCACGTGGATTTGACCTGATTGCCGCACAGGCGCATCTGGCCAAGCGCGATCGCAAGCTCGGTGCGTGGATCAAGCGCATCGGCCCGATCGAACCCGATGGTTGGCGCAAGCCATTTGAAACCGTCGATGCGTTGGCGCGCTCGATTTTGTATCAGCAACTTTCCGGCAAAGCCGCCGCCACCATCGTTGGGCGGGTGGAAGTCGCGCTTGGATCACAGCGACTCGACGCCGACGCGTTGTTGTCGGTCGATGCAACCACCTTGCGCAGTTGTGGGGTATCGGGCAACAAGGTGCTGGCCCTGCGCGATCTGGCGCAGCGCGCCAGCGCCGGTGAGGTGCCCAGTGCGCGGCGGCTTTCCGGCATGGATGACGAGGCCATCGTCGAAGCCCTGACCGCGGTGCGTGGCATTGGCCGCTGGACGGTGGAGATGCTGCTGATGTTTCGTCTGGGTCGCCCCGATATCCTGCCGGTCGATGATCTGGGCGTGCGCAAGGGCGCGCAACTACTCGACAAACTCGATGACATGCCGGCACCGAAGGCACTGGCCGCGCGCGGCGAGGCGTGGGGCCCGTTTCGAACACTGGCCGGCTTGTACCTGTGGCGGATCGTCGATGGCTCGTAATCTGGGCTGCGGCGGCGCGATGGGCTTCCGGGTTTCGGGTGCGATGCGCCCCGGGTTTCGGGCGCGATGCGCCCCGGGTTTCGGGCGCGATGCGCCCCGGGTTTCGGCTTCGCCTCTACCCGGGCTACCGGGGGTTTTTGGCGTGCAGCGGTGCCGGTTTGCGTGCGCTGTGGTAGCCCGGGTTAGGCCGCAGGCCGTAACCCGGGATTGACGCGCGACGTGCGTATCACGGTTTTGGGTTTCGTGGGTGTTCGGTGAACGGGTGTCGGTCACGGGTTTCGGGCGCGATGCGCCCCGGGTTTCGGGCGCGATGCGCCCCGGGTTTCGGGCGCGATGCGCCCCGGGTTTCGGCTTCGCCTCTACCCGGGCTACCAGGGGTTTTTGGCGTGCAGTGGTGCCGGTTTGCGTGCGCTGTGGTAGCCCGGGTTAGGTCGCAGGCCGTAACCCGGGATTGACG
>Ga0210039_1003048_pt1:0-2500 | contig 13214 bp, 6 predicted proteins | sample CryGeyCG2114_250_3_FD_185460 | JGI IMG/M metagenome (GOLD analysis project Ga0210039, IMG submission 185460) | Groundwater microbial communities from aquifer - Crystal Geyser CG17_big_fil_post_rev_8/21/14_2.50 (SPAdes) (version 2) | ecosystem: Environmental > Aquatic > Deep subsurface >...
ATGTGGCTCGCCCAGCCCGGTGCGACGAGGACGCTTTTGCCAAACCCCCACCAGTTACTGGTGTCAATTACCAGGTAGCGCACTTCCCAGGTCACATCGTCAACGATGAAGTCTTGCACATGACCGATCGCGGCATCGATTCCCTGGACATGATAGCCACGAACCTCTTCATCACTGCGCAAATGGACATCGTCTGAGGCATCGGAGTCCTCAGGCTGTTTCCCCATGACCCGATCCGCGGACCCGCCCCAGTAGTAGGGATAGTTGTAGTATAGGCTGATGTCCCGCTCGCGCTGGCGCGAAACGGGTTTGGCGACGTCGACGTTCGGACTTTCTGCGACCTTCGCCATGGTCAAATTCAAGTGGAAACGGTGGTCGCCCTGCTCTGCTTCTCGAAATGAAATTGGAGAAATGAGCACACGATGCCCATCGAGGAAGAGCAGCCCCCCCGTCTGGACGACCAAGTACCGGACCGTCCAATGCTCATCGTCCACGAGAAATCTCACCACGTGTCCGAGGTCACCGTCGGTGGCGGTGACCTTGTAACTCTCGAGGTCTTTTAGGCTTCGCAACATCGCGGCGGTCCTTGCTTTGGGGGTACGGGTCGCGGCGAACCTATTCGCCGGACATTTGAAGCTGGGAGGTCAGTAACAGGACATGCCAGGTCTCCACTCAGGCCATGCTGGCACGCCAGCTGTGGCAGGTGCCACGGCTCGCCCGTGCCGCTATCGACTCTTTGAGTCTCGCTCGCGCGTCACCAACCCTTGCCGCCAGAGCGAGGAGCTGCTTGTGATACCTGGTCTTCGCGTCTTTGTTGGGGTCGGACTCGACTTTGCGGTCGGATTTGACTTTGGGGTCGGATTCGGCTTCGGGGTTGTCGAGGGTGTCGAGGCTCTCTCCCCATTTCGAGAGTTGCGCTTCCATCGCGTCAATCTGCTTAGCGGTGGTGGTGTGAATGACGTGCATGGAAATTCCTTGAGAATCTGGGTCGGTCAGCCCTCCGAGGAGGGCTCAGTGCTACGCGGCAGGGAGCTCGCCTCATCTTTCGGCATTGACGTCAACGAGTGAGATCCTGGAAGCCAACCTCCAGTACGCCCAGTACGCCCCAGTCTTCCTTGATATCGCTCTGGAAGACCCCCCAGGTCCCCCGCTGCCCTGATGGATTGGCGTCCTTGAACTCATCGAGCTTCGTCTGGGCTACGCCGCAACGCTCCCGTAGAGCGTCGATGCGCAGGCGGTATGGGTCGTGTGCGTACGCGCCCGCCTCGAGGTAGCCGGCAACCAGGCTGTCGAGCTGTGTGGACCAGGCGTCGAGCTGGGTTTCCATCTGCGTCATGGTCACTTCGCGCTTGGCAGCGTTTTCTTCTCTTGTACTCATCGGTCTTCCCTCTGTTCCAATGGCCTTCTTGACCATGCACGTTGCTCACCTCATGTGGGGATGACGCCCAGCTAAATAGACTTGGTGCAGAATGTGTGCCGCGGCGTCACGCGCGGCTAACACCCCAGAAACACGAGAGAATAGAAACGCAAGCCGAACGTTTTCCTTTCTCGTCCATCAATTCGACTGAACAGGCGCTCGATCTGATTGGAGTGATGATCGCCTCGACCCCCGGAGCTTTGCTTCGCGAGTCCCGGTAGCACCTATTGCGGTGCGCAGCTGCGTCAGGAGCGAGGAAGTCATGCCGCTCGCTCGTTCAAGCGAGCGCTCCTCTCCCAGCCGCTAAGTCGCCTATTCACTCTTGGGTCTCGGCTCGAACGCACCAGTGGATTTCTCCCAGGCTGCTCTGGCCAAGCGGCAGCAACAAGGCGCCGAGCCGCTCGAAGGCGGAGCCAGCTCCGCTTCGTCCACGCAATCGCTTGGATGGGTTTCGCAAGCTCCGCAGCGAGTGGGCCAAGCTACTCGACGAGCGTGAACATGCGGCTCCAGCGCGGCCCGTAGGGGCCGTTGGACCACCAGATGACCAGCGCCTCGCCTTTGATGTTGTCCATGGGGACCTGGCCCCAGCAGCGGCTGTCCGAGCTGTTGTCGCGGTTGTCTCCCATGACGAAGACGTGGTCCTCTTTCACCTTGATCGGGCCGAAGTTGCCAGCGACGGAGGCCTCACGAGAGATCGTATTGTAGCTTTGACCGTTGAGGGTCTCTTCCGACCACAACTCGAGTCGGCGATGTGGCGGAAAGCTGCGGTCGCTGACCTCGTGTCTGTAGAGCACGGTCCGCGGCACCGGTTCGCCATCGATATGGACGACGTTGTTGATGACCTCAATGGTGTCGCCAGGGAGGCCAATCACGCGCTTGATGTAGTCTTTCTCTTCGGTGAGGCTCGCTTTGTCGAGGCAGTCTCTACCGTGCTGCGCGATGTGTTCAGCAGCCTGCTCTCGGGGGAAGACGAAGACAATGACGTCACCGCGTTCCGGTTCTCCGAAGCTGATGAGTCGCTTCGTGGTGAACGGGATGCGTATCCCATAGGAGAACTTGTTCACGAACAAGTGGTCGCCTTCC
>Ga0210039_1003048_pt1:10000-13214 | contig 13214 bp, 6 predicted proteins | sample CryGeyCG2114_250_3_FD_185460 | JGI IMG/M metagenome (GOLD analysis project Ga0210039, IMG submission 185460) | Groundwater microbial communities from aquifer - Crystal Geyser CG17_big_fil_post_rev_8/21/14_2.50 (SPAdes) (version 2) | ecosystem: Environmental > Aquatic > Deep subsurface...
GTTGAACCAGCCGGCGGAGCGCAGGCGAAGGGCCTCCTCGGAACTTGGCACTACGCAAATCGCGAGCCCCTCGATCTCTCTCTGGATCACGTCAGTCATTCGAACTTTGAGCTCGAGAAGATGCTCTCTAAGAGTTGGTCAATCCGACCAACAATCTCCTTGGCGCCAGAGGTCGAATGCGCCAAAAGCGCCTGCTTTAGGTTGTTGAGATTGCGCAGTTGGCTGAAAAGCTGGATGTCGGAGATCGGGTCTCCAGTAGACAAGAGATCTTCGATCAACCGCACCTCGTTGGCCAGCGAGCCAATGTCAGAGGGCGCAGAGCCAGGCCGAGTGGTGCTGGGATTGCGCTCATAATGAGACTCTAGCACCGGGTCGATGATGTCCCGGAGGATCTCTCGTTGGTCAAGGTTGTTCCAGATGTGCTTGAGGATCATGAAATCTGCAGCATCGGCGGTATTTCGCCCATCAAATAACGCACTCGCTGCGAAGAGTTTCAGCAGCTTCACGACTCGTCGGTCAGAGAGAGAAATCCCTTCGTTTCGAACCTGAAAGACGAGATTCTTGTATTGGCTGATGAACTCCGGGGTGAAATTGAGAGACTGTGGCAGCATGGTATGCAGCTGATGGAGCACACCGCTGTTGAGGATGGGCAAAACGCCTTGTTGCTCGGACAGCCGCGCCTGCTCATAGCGGATTCCCTTGTCGATGAGGCCCTGAAAATGGAAGCCCTCTAGGTTGTCCGAGTAGACTCGCAGGAGAAACCGATCGTAGATCGCCTCGAGGGAGTCGTCGTTTGGTATCTCGTTGCTCGCCCCGAACATGCTGAGAAGGGGGACTTTCGAGAGAATGTTTCCATTCGAGAACTTTCTCTCGTTCAGAATGGTGAGCAATGAGTTGAGGATGGCGCTGTTTGCTTTGAAGATCTCATCACAGAAGACGATCTCGGCTGTTGGCAACATTCCATCCGTGCGGCGCCGATACGTTCCTTGCCGGAACACTTGGATGTCGACAGGGCCAAAGATCTCGTTTGGTTCGGTAAAACGAGTGAGCAGGTACTCGAAGTATTTTGCGTCTATCAACTGGGCGAACGACCGAATGATGGCGCTCTTCGCGGTTCCTGGTGGACCGATGATCACGAGGTGCTCTCCGGCGATCGTAGAGATGACCAGAAGGCGAGTGAGCTCCTCCTTGTTCAAGAACTGCTGGTTGAGGTTGGTAGCGACTTGCCGGAACAAGTCCATGGTCTTTCTCATGGTCTCCTCGACAACAGGAACGGACACTTTTGCGAAAGTATGTCCCATGGCTGTGGAGACGACAAGACGGATGCCCCACGGCCTCGTGACTCGAAGGTTTGTTCCGTTGTGCTTGGTTGACAGACTGCGCTCAATGATGTAGCTGGCTACGAAGCTTCATCAATGGAAGTCCCTGAGGGACAAAGTCTTAGGGGCCGGTTTGCGGTACGCCCAAGTCGGCGAAAACCAACGCAAGGGCATTGGCGGCGGGAGCGCGTTCCCTGTCCGTACGTGCTATGACGAACGAGGAGGATCCATGGCGGCGAAGGTTCCGAAGGCCGATGTTATTAATACGCTCGAGAAGCGCTTCGATTACCAGTCCGCGCGCAACGTCTTCAGCAACTGGCGCAAGAGCGCTGGTTTCAAGGACGACCCTGCGGAATTGGACGGCTCCAACCTGAGCGGACTCGCCGACTTCATAGAAGGCCTCGGAGATAACACGGCGTCGCTCGCCGGTTCGCTCCGTGCTGCTGCTGCGAAGGGCGGGGGCGTTAAAGAGGTGGCCGTGGCGGTCGCGGTTCCGAGTTCGAATGAGCCAGAACCCGAGGAGCAAGACGACCCAAAGGAGGATCGGAAAGACGACAAGAAGAAGAGGAAGAAATAGCCTGCTTTCTGCACGAATCAAAGGCCCTACTCAGTAGGGCCTTTGTCGTTGCTGACCCGCGTTCCTCGAGAAGCAGACGGCGCCAGTTTTCGTCTTGACCCTGATGGTTTCGGTCGTTAAGTGTTCACGTCGGGTGCGTCGTGTCTGCAAATGAGTTGCTTCGGAGCTGAGAAAGAGCGTGGTCAGAAGAGTATTGATCGAGACCTTTGGCTGCCAAATGAACGTGGCAGATTCAGAGCTGATTCAAGGGATCTTACAGGACTCTGGATATCAGGCCGCGGCCTCCCTCGAGGACGCTGATGTCGTCCTGCTGAACACTTGTGCGGTGCGGGAGCGGGCCGAAGAGAGGATCTTCGGGCGCCTCTCGAATTTGGTCTCATGGAAACGTCAGCGTCCTGGTGCACAGCTTGGGGTGGCGGGTTGCATGGCGGAGAGGATGCGGCACTCCGTGATGGAACGAGCCCCTTACGTCGATTTCGTCATTGGGCCGGACTCGTACCGACGCCTCGCCGAGGTGTTGGAGCGTTCCCAGACTCGCCCAGTGACAGACGTGCAGCTCGACCGCCATGAAATGTACGAAGGCCTCACTCCCGTACAGACGCAGAATGTCTGTGGGTGGGTCACGATCCAGCGTGGATGCGACAAATTTTGTACGTTCTGTGTAGTCCCCTTTGTTCGGGGTCGCGAACGTGCGGTGGGGCCTGCGGAGGTTCTCAGGCACGTCGAACGTCTGGTCGCCCGAGGAGTTACCACGGTGACGCTGCTGGGGCAGACGGTAAATTCGTACCTTCACGAAGGGGTGGACTTCGCGGAGCTGCTCAAGCGGGTGGCCGCCGTTGAGGGGATTCAGCGGATCCGGTTCACGAGCCCCTATCCCCGGGACTTTACCGAAGAGTTGATCGATGTCATCGCAGCCGAAGAGAAAGTCTCCAAGGCGTTGCATCTGCCTTTGCAGTCGGGCAGCGATCGCGTCTTAGGTTTGATGCGCAGGCAGCACACCGTCCAGGAGTATCGCGAGCTGGTCTCCAAGATTCGGTGTCGCGTGGAAGGCTGTGCGTTGTCGACCGACATCATCGTCGGTTTTCCTGGAGAGACCGAGGAGGACTACCGCGCAACGGTGGGCTGCATACAGGAGTTCCGCTTTGACGCGGCATTCCTCTTCAACTACTCGGAGCGGGAGGGGACCTATGCCGCGCGCAAGCTCGTTGATGATGTTTCTCCGCAGGAGAAGGGCCGACGACTGACTGAGCTCATCGCCATCCAAGAGGAAATATCTCGGCTGGCCTATGAGGCGCGTATTGGAACGACGCAGTCGGTC
>Ga0210039_1003056_pt1 | contig 13199 bp, 9 predicted proteins | sample CryGeyCG2114_250_3_FD_185460 | JGI IMG/M metagenome (GOLD analysis project Ga0210039, IMG submission 185460) | Groundwater microbial communities from aquifer - Crystal Geyser CG17_big_fil_post_rev_8/21/14_2.50 (SPAdes) (version 2) | ecosystem: Environmental > Aquatic > Deep subsurface >...
GCGGCTTGAGCGCCGACGGCAGCGACTTGTTCTCGAAATCTTCCGGTACCAGCGGGTAGTTGGCGGCAAAGATGCCGAATTGCAGCGCCAGGTAAAGCGAAGTGGGCGATTTGCCGGAACGCGATACCCCGACCAGGATGATCTGTGCCCGTTCCAGTTCGCGCGAGATGCCGCCATCGTCGTGGTTGAGCGCGTAATTCACCGCGTCCATGCGTTCGTTGTAATGCATCCCGGTTTCGTGCGGGCGGCCGATCGCATGCGATGACTGGATCCCCAGCTCATCCTCGATCGGGACGATGAAACGCTCGAAGAGGTCCAGGATCAGCGCGTCCGCTTGTTCGATGATGTCATGAATCTCGGCCACAATGAGCGTGCTAAACACGATGGCACGGTGTCCGTCTGCCTGCGCCGCCTGGTTGATGCGGTCAACCGCGTTGCGCGCTTTTTCGACTGAATCGATAAAAGGCAGGGTAACCTGATTGAATTCAACGCCGTCGAACTGGCTCAGCATGCTGCGCCCCAGTTTTTCGACAGTGATGCCGGTGCGGTCCGAAAGGAAGAAGGCGGTGCGTTTCTCGCTCATTTTTTATTTGTGAAGCTTCACACCCGGGTGTTATGCGGTGCGCGTCATCCTAACACCGCGCAGGCCATCGATGTCCCGGTATTACTCAAGGCACGAAAATCCCGCCGCCGGGCGACTACGCCGGTTTGTCCGATAACAAGTATTCGGCATACAGATGTTCGCCAATCGGGCGTTTGGCCGCCTTGTCGATGAATTCGGCGATCTTCAGGTCGTCGTGCATAACATGGTGGCCGAGCCATTTATTCAGAAAGAACAGGAGGTCGTCGGGGAATTCCTTGTGGTGCGCGATCTTGGCGATCGCCATGTCCAGTTGTGCCAGCAGGTCGCTGTGGATCAGCGAATGTTCATCCACTGCGGGATAGTTGATCTCATGCATCAAATTCTCTTCGCTGATGAAGTGAAACTCGGTGAATTTGCGCAATTCGAGCATCACCCAGCGTAGCGTCTGTTCGGACTCCCTGGACTTGATCGCAATGTCCAGCTTGCGACAGAGCAAGACCAGGATGCGGTGTTGCGTATCGATCAGGTCGTTGCCCAGTTCCAACTCTTGTTCCCAGTGGATGTACATGAAGCACTCCCGCTATTGAGGCCATCTTGAGTTTATGCAAACGCAATTTTATTACTGCCGTGCCGGATTACGTCCCTGAAATGCTGTCAATCCCCAACTGCGGCCACCTCTTCGATTCGGCAAATTGAGGTTAACCGGACATTCAGCAAACCGAAGCAGAATAATCAAAAACCGGGCATGAGATTAACGCAGGCGGCGAATTGTTGCCATGATTTTTAGCGCAAACCATTGGTATGCTCAAAAAAAGTGTGGGGTGTTGGATTTGCGGACCTAAAAAGGAAAGGCCATCGCTTTCGAAAGTACCCCCAAAGCACCCCCGTTTGGATGTGGCTAGAGGTGGAACTTGGAAATCTTCCGGGGAAGATGGTGGACAAATGAAGGTCCTGTGCTTATTGGGGTTGGTGGGTGTTTAGGTGTAAAAAAAGCCCGCAGTTAGGCGGGCTCTTTTTTCATAATTGGCTCCCCGACCTGGACTCGAACCAGGGACCTGCGGATTAACAGTCCGTCGCTCTACCAACTGAGCTATCAGGGATTTGATGCGGGCGCTATACTAACGGCAGACTAGTATCCGGTCAACAATTGGACGCATAAAAATCCCCGTGCAACAAAATTAAATCACTTGACTACTTCCGAATACAATAATCGTCATGGATAAAAAAACAGTCTTTATTAAAACCAGCAGGGGTGAGAGTGAAGTCTCCGGAATGTCGGGGGATATGAAGCGTGTGCTTTTGCTAATTGATGGCAATTCTAATTTTGACCACGTTATCAAACGCGCCCCGCCCAGTTTGCGCGGTGATCTTCCTGAAATTATTCAGCGTTTGCTGGATGCCGAACTGATTGCCGATAAATCAAAATCAAAGGTTAAGTTAAAGATTGTCAGCCCCAGGATGCCCCCCCCCAGATTAGCGGATCCGGAGGGAGAGCTGGACTTCACCAGTATGTTCAAGGCGCCCAGCGCTGAGGATTTGGCAGCCGAGGCGGTTAGACAAAAAGAACGCGAGGCAAGCCGGCTGAAGGCGGTCGAGGCGGAGCAACTGCAAGCTGCAACAATCGCCAGACAGCAGGCTGAAATTGCGGCCAAAGCCAAGGCCGAGGCTGAAGCAAAAGTCAAACAGGAAGCGGCGGAGAGGCAGGCTGCGGAAGCCAGAGAAAAGGCTGAAGCCGCAGCTCGATTGAGCGCCGAGCAGGAAGCGGAGCGCGTCAAGGCACAACGTGATGCCGAGGAGCAGGCCAGGCGGGGTGCTGAAGCCCGTCGTCTTGAGGCAGAACAGGAAGCGGCGCGTGTAAAGGCGGAATTGGAAGCTGCCGCAAAAGCACAACGCGAAGCGGAAGTGCGGGTGCGGCAAGAAGCCGAGGCGGCAGAAAAAGCCAAAGCCGAAGCCGAGAAAGTGCGTCGCAAGGCGGAGGAGGAAGCGGCACGTATTCAAGCCGCACTCGAAGCTGCCAAGGCACGTGTCGAAGCGGAGGCAAAAGCCCTTGCCGAAGAACGCGCCAGAATAGAGGCGGAAGAACGCCAACGGCGGGAAGCCGAAGCCGCGCGAATCAAGGCGGAAGAGGAAGCTGCCGCCCGGGCCATGGCCGAGGAAGAGCGCCGACAGCGGGAAGCCGAAGCCGCGCGAATCAAGGCGGGAGAGGAAGCTGCCGCCCGAGCCAGGGCCGAGGAAGAGCGCCAACGGCGGGAAGCCGAAGCCGCGCGAATCAAGGCGGAAGAGGAAGCTGCCGCCCGGGCCATGGCCGAGGAAGAGCGCCAACGGCGGGAAGCCGAAGCCGCACGAATCAAGGCGGAAGAGGAAGCTGCCGCCCGGGCCAGGGCCGGGGAAGCCCACAAAATAGATAATGAGGTCGCTCAACCTCAGTCAGGGTTTGCTTTCAAGATTGACCTTGATGGGTTGCAGGATGTGATGCCTGCTCCGGTGATGGTTGAACAGGACAATAAACCGGAATCTGCGTTTGAGACGCCGCAAACCATTTCGAATGAACCGGGGCAGCAGGAAATCGCACAACCCGCTGAATCTGAGGAGCAGAAAATCGCGCAACCCGACATCGGGGTCGAGATGGCGCGACTGAAAGCCGAGCAGGATGCGCAACAGTTGCGCGCCGTGCAAGCGGCCAAAGAGCAAGAGGAGGCACAAAGGTTGGCGGCCGAGCAGGCGGCGGCTTGGGCGGATGCGGAACTGCGCGCGACCCAGCAAAGCAAACTGGAAGCGGAACAGGCGGCAATTCAGGCGGCATTGGCACAGGCCAAAGCGCAACAGAAGGCGGCCTGGCGTGGTCGGCACAAATCCGTGTCGCCGGTGAAGCTGTTGGGGGGCTTGTTTGGATTGATTTTGATCCTGGTTTTTATGTTGCCCCTGTTCTGGCCGATGGAAAAATATATCGCTCCAATCGGGCAGCGCATTTCGGCGCGTCTGGGGCAGCCGGTGACGGTGGGCGGCCTGAAGGCATCGTTGTTGCCCTTGCCAAAAATGGAGATCAGCCGGCTTGTGGTGGGCGCGAATCAGGAATTGCAGGTGGAGAATGTCACACTGCGGTTTGATCCGTTCAGTTTTTTTTCTGCGGACAGGGTGATCGATGAAGTTTCACTGCGGGGCGTTGCAGTCGAGGGGAAATCTCTGGAGCGGGTGGTGACCGGGCTACAGGGGTTGAACGGAGAGTCGGGCTTCGTTTTGCGCCGGGTGAATGTGCAAAGTCTGCAAATCAGGACTGAAGGTTTTTCTTTGCCGCCATTGAGCGGCAACGCGCAATTCGACAACGGTGCGTTTGTGCGTTTGGCATTGCACGACAAGAACAACAAAATGCATCTGGATCTGAAATCGGCTCCGGGCGGGCGGTTGCAGATTGCTTTTGGAATCCGCGAAAACACTTTGCCATTGTTGCCCAAAGTGATGTTTGGCGACTTTAGCGCAAACGGTGAAATCGCCGCAGGTGAAGCGGTGTTTTCGGAACTCGATGCGCATGCCTACGGCGGCATCTGGTCCGGGCGCGGCAGGTTAAGTTGGGGCAAGGAGTGGCGGGCCGAAGCGCGGATTAACGCCAAGACGATGGAGATGGACAAGATGTTCGCGCAATACGGCATTTCAGGTGAATTGTTTACTGACGGGACTGTCAGCGCGAAAAATGAAAGTCTTGCCGGGCTTGCAAACAGCTTGCGTGTGGAAGCCAATTTTGAGGCGAAGCGCGGTGTGATCAACGGGATTGATGTCGTGGAAACCGCGCGGTTGTTGAGCCGCGATCATCTCGCCGGCGGGCGCACCCACTTCGACCAAATGAACGGTTCATTTTTGCTGGAGAATCATGTCGTGCGTTTGCGTCAGATAAAAATTTCTTCCGGGATGTTGAATGCTTCCGGCTCGTTCGATATTGCAAACGACGGGCGGTTGTCGGGGAGTTTCAATTCTGAAATCAAGATGCGCGCGGGCAATAATCTGCTGCTCTTGTCCGGCAGTCTGGCAGAACCGAAATTACAGGCGCGCTAGTGTAGTGCGCCATTCTGTTTGGAACTTATGCCAACGGCCAGCACTGCGTGTAGGTCGGGTTTCAACCCGACATGTCGGGCTAAAGCCCGACCTACAATGGTTTGAGAATAAGTATCAGCAATAGCGGTGCACTACACTAGCAGGCCGTTAAAGTGAAACTCGCGTAGCGATTCGTTTGCCCTTTCTCCCGCAGGGATTGAAAGGTGCCTTTCTCGTTCGCCTCCTCGCCCGCTTGCGGGAGAGGATTGAGGAGAGGGTATCGGGGGAAAGTTGGATAGGGGGAAACGGGCATGGCGAGTTTCATCATCATGGGTGGCATACTCGCCATGCCCGTTAGCGGAAAAGATTGCGGAGCCCGCCCATTATTCCCGTGCTTTCCATGGCTGCAGGTTGTTCGGACGCTTGCCGATTCATCGTTCCCATTGGTTTTTCATCGGGTGCCGGCACAGCTTGCTGCGTCCTGGGCAAACCCAGCATTTCACCCGCGATGTTCAACTGATCGGCGTAATCCACCAGGAAATTGATGCATCGCGCCGGGTCGCAACCCAATCGGGTGGCGGCAGAGATGTTTTGCCACGCCACGAATTTGGCGGTGGCCGGCATCTGCAGATTGGCGATCGTCACCACGTCGGCATAATCGGCCATCCCGGACTCATTGGTTCGTTGCAGATTTTCATAGCCCGCTACAACCTCGATGATCTCCGGCGGGAAATGCCAGTTATTCAGCAGGGCGACGCCGACACGCGTTGAAAAGCGGCGCACCAGTTCTTCCAGCGCGGCCTGTTCAAGCCTTGGATGAAAACGGTCGGCATAGATGCACAAAGGGAACGCGCCCAGATTGTGCACCATGCCTGCCAGCATCGCCTGCTCCGGTTTCAGATGTTTTTGATGGAGGGCGAGCACGAAGCTGCTGGCGGCGACCCTGCGGCTATGCGCCCACATTGTTTTCAGGTGGCGGTCGATGATCGGGCTGTTTGCCTTGAATAAATTGCCCACAGTCACGCTCATCACCAGATTGCGCAGCATGCGATAGCCAAGCCGTGCGATGGCCGCGCGCAGGGTGTCCACGCGCAGGCCGCCGGCAGCCGCGCTGTTGGCAGCCTTGATGATGTGGGCGGAAATGACCGGGTCGGCGGAGAGCAGATTGACCAATTGATCGGCTGAAACATTCGGGTCGTCGATCAGTTCCCTGATCTTGATTGCGATATCCGGCAAGGTCGGCAACTCAAGTTTGCCGGATTCAATGGCGGATAAAACCTCATCCGCGATGGCTTGTTGCTGCCCAATACTCATGGTGTCAGGCCAGCGCTTGCGCGATGCGCGCCAGGGCTTTTTGCAGATTCTCCATCGAGGTGGCGAAGGACAGGCGGATATAGCCCTCGCTGCCGAAAGCGGAGCCGGGCACCACCGCCACGCCCCCCTGCACCAGCAGATATTCGGAAAAGGCGAGGTCGTTCGCTTCCTTGAGGGTGCCTTTGGCGTGCAGTGTGGCGATGGCTTGGCGCGCATCGGGGAAAGCGTAAAACGCGCCGCCGGCCCTGAGACACTTGAGTCCGGGTATCTTGTTCAACTCACTCACCACGTATTCATGCCGTTCACGGAAGGCTTTGACCATCGGCGTGATACAGCCCTGGTCGCCGTTCAATGCGGCTTCCGCCGCGACCTGCGAAATCGAGGTCGGGTTGGAAGTGCTTTGCGATTGCACGTTCTCCATCGCGGTGATGATGTTCTCCGGTCCCGCCGCATAACCGATGCGCCAGCCCGTCATCGCGTAGGCCTTGGACACGCCGTTCAATACCATGGTGCGCGGCTTCAGGTCGGGACAGGCATCCAGGATGTTGACGAATTTGCCATCGACCAGGGCGATGTGTTCGTACATGTCATCGGTGGCGATGAGAATATCGGGATGTTGGCGCAACACTTCGCCCAGTCCTTTTAAATCCTCCAGCGAATAGACGGCGCCGGACGGATTGCTCGGACTGTTGATCACCACCATTCGGGTTTTTGGCGTGATCGCGGCCGCCAGTTGCGCGGGCGTCATCTTGAAACCCTGTTCGATACCGGCTTGCACGATCACCGGCTTGCCTTCGGCGATGAGCACGATGTCGGGATACGATACCCAGTACGGCGCGGGAATGATCACTTCGTCGCCGGGGTTGATGGTGGCCAGCGCCAGATTGAAGAAACTCTGCTTGCCGCCGCAGGACACCAGGATTTGTTTGGCCGTGTAATCGAGTCCGTTGTCGCGCTTGAACTTGGCGATGATCGCCGCCTTCAGCGAAGCCGTGCCGCCGACCGGGGTGTACTTGGTGAAACCCTTGTTGATTGCCACGATGGCGGCATCCTTGATGTGCTGCGGCGTATCGAAATCCGGCTCGCCCGCGCCCAGTCCGATGATGTCACGGCCTTCGGCTTTCAGCTTCGCCGCACGGGCAGTGACGGCGAGGGTGGGGGACGGTTTGATGGCTTGCACGCGACGGGAGAGTGACACGATTTTTCCTCTTGGGTTGATGGTTGGCGCGGATTATACGCGCCACTTCAGGCGCGGTGAATCGCTATTCGGAGGCGTCGTGTGTCCAGTAACGGCGATGCGTCCGACGCCAGGATTCCAGGCTCAAACCGTCCCGGTTCATCTCGATCAGAATCGCGCCGTCGCGGTCGGAACGCAGCAGTTCCGCCCCCTGCCGGACGTAGCGCGCAACGACCGTTGGATGCGGATGGTGGAAGCGGTTGCGGTAGCCTGACGTGAACACCACCTGTTGCGGCGCAACAGCGGAGACAAAAGCGGGGGTGGAGGAGGATTTGCTGCCGTGATGCGGCGCGACCAGCAGGGTGGCGGGCAGCTTGTCCGGATGCTGTTTGAGCAAGCGCGCTTCACTGGCCCGTTCGATGTCGCCGGTGAGCAGAATATGCTGCGTGCCGATGCTGATGCGCAATACGCAGCTTTGATCGTTATCATGTTGTTTGCGGCTGGCTGACGCTGCGCCAGGATGCAGCATTTCGAAAGTGACGCCCTCCCACTGCCAGACATCGCCGTCGCGGCAGGGCAGCACCGAAGACGCGTCCGCGAGCAGCGGATGATCGGCTGACATCGAGGTTTTAATCCAACCTGGTGCCAGCGCCTGGCGCACCGAGGCCGTGCCGCCGACATGGTCGAGATCGCCGTGGCTCAGGATCAATCCATCCAACTGTTCAATACCCAGCGCGCGCAGCACCGGCACCAGAATGCGATTGCCGCTGTCGGCTTCGCCGGAAAAATCCGGCCCGGTGTCAAACAAGAGCGTGTGTTGTGCGGTTTGCACCGCCACTGCCAGCCCCTGCCCAACGTCGAAAATCAGAATGCGCGCGCTGTCTGGCGCGGGTTTTTCGGGCGTAACCAGAAACATCGGCAACAGCAGGATCGCACCCGGCGCGCGCAAGGGAAAGCCGCGCGGGGCGAGAATCCATGCCGCGCCCACCACCCCCAGCGCGATGCTCCAGACGGGCGGCGCATGTTGCGTCCACACCGCCAGCGGCAATTGATCCAGCCAGTGCAGAAAATCCATGCACAGGGAAAGCGCCCAATGGGCGAGCGGTAACACCCAGTCCAGCCAAGGCAAAGCACCAAGCAGAGTCAGCGGCACTACAACGAAGCTGACCAACGGGATGGCGAGCGCATTGGCGACGGGCGAGATCAATGACAGTTGCTGGAACAGGGCAAGCAAGGGCGGGATCAGGCCGACCATCATCGCCCACTGCACTTTGCCGTAAGTTTTCAGCCAGTGCGGTTGCCCAAGGCGGTTCGCCGTCACGTAAAAGATCAACGTGACCGCACCAAAGGAAAGCCAGAACCCTGCTGACAATACCGCCCACGGATCGGCCAGCAATACCACGGTCAGTGCTGCCGCCAGCATCTGGCTGGGCGCGATGTTGCGGGACAGCATCAGCATGGCGGCGAAAGTTGCGAGCATATACAGCGTGCGTTGCGCCGGAATTTCGAAGCCGGAGATGAGGCTGTAACCCAGGGCGGCGAGCACGCCCACCAATGCCGCCGCCTTGCGTGCGGGGAAAAGCAGGGTCAGGCGCGCGCTGCGCCGCCACAGCCAGTAGGTCAGCGCGAAGAACATCCCGGCAAGCATGGTGATATGCAGACCGGAGATGCTCATCAGATGATTGATCCCGCTGCGCGTGAACAACTGCCATTGCGCCTGCGAGATGCTGGCCTGATCGCCGACGGCGAGCGCGACCAGGATGCCGGTGTAGGGTGCATCGCCCAATATCCGGTGGAAACGGTCGCGCACGTTTTCGCGCAGACGTTCGATCAGATAGCCATTGACCGCCGCTGCCAGCCGTTGCGGGTCGCCTTTAGGATGCACATAACCCGAGGCGCCCAATTTGCGTTCCAGCATCCACGCCTCAAAATCATGGCCGTGCGGATTGCTCGTGCCATGCGGCTGTTTCAGGCGTACCGTGAAGCGCCAGCGTTCGCCTGCATGCACACTGATCGGTTCTCTCTTGTTCCCATCGTAAGTGGCGAGAAGAATCTTGCGCGGGACAAGCGCGCCTTCTGTTTCCACCGTCTCGACATCGAACACGAAGCGCTGTCCGCGCTCGTGCGCGCGCGGCATCTCGGCCACCACGCCGGTCAGCAAGATGTCGCGCCCCTGCCAGCCGGCCGGCAGGCTGTCGGCTAAACGCGCCTCGGCAATCCATGCCGCATAGAAAAAACCGAGCAGGGCGGCAGCCAGCAGAATCAGGGCGCGGCGGGCCAGCCGCCAGACAAGATGATCGCCCTGCGGCAGGAGCAAACCGGCTGCCGCCAGCGGCCAGTAAAGCGGCAAGACCGGGAGCAATGCCTGCTGTTGCAGACACCACACACCGAGCGCAAAAAAGAGGGCAAAGGAAACCATGCGCACAGCCTAACCGACCATTACAATTCCGTCATGCGCAAACTTCTTCAACGCCATCTGCCCGGCCGCGACAGCATCCAGAACAATCGTTGGCTGCGACCGATACGACACTGGCTGCAGCATCCCAATCTATGGCATCTGAACCGGCGTTCGACGGCGGGCGGGGTGGCGCTCGGTCTGTTTTGCGGACTGGTGCCGGGGCCGTTGCAGATGCTCTCTGCCGCCTTGCTGGCCATCTGGCTGCGCGTCAATTTGCCGGTTGCGGCATTCACCACGCTCTATACCAATCCGTTCACCATCGTGCCTTTGTATCTGCTGGCGTACCGCATCGGTGCCGCCCTAAGCGGCACGCCGGCGAGCATTTCCGCCTTGCCTGATTTTCCGGAACTGCACTGGCATGACGGCTTCGCCGCGCTGTGGCAATGGCTGCTTGTGCTGGGCCAACCGTTGCTCATCGGCCTTCCGCTCCTGGCCATTGGCCTCGCGCTGGCAGGTTATGCGACAGTGCGCATCGGCTGGCGCATTGCGGTGATCTGGCGCTGGCGCGCGCGCCGCGGACGTATCCGATACTGAATGGCGGAGATCGTTAAAAGGGATTGTTAAAGAAGAAAGGGGCTGGTTTAACCCCTTGTTGCAGCAAGGTTGTAGTGCTATAAGCGCATTGAGCCGGAACATAACCGACCGGGGAGATCGCGGTGCAGCGCAAATTTACGCATTCGGTATTTGGCGACGCGGAAAATTTTTTCCGCTCGCTGATGCATGTCGCACCATTGCCGATGTTCGTGATGAGCGAAGGCAATTGCATCTACGGCAACGAAAGGTTCATTCGTTTGCACGGATGCGCGGATGATTTTTGCGCGACCTGCGGACTGGAACATCTGCTGGGGCAGGCAGACCAGGAAGCCGTCGGGCACGCGCTGGCCTCGCTCAAGCCGGGCAGCGTCGTCCGCCTGCCGCTGCAATTGCTGCAAGCCGAAGGAAAAGTCAGCGCGGTCGATCTGTCGATGAGCAGTTTGCAGATCGAAAACAAAACTTTTGTGCTGGGGATGATCAGCGAAAAGACCGAAAAAGAACGCCTGCGCCGCCTGCTCGACCGTCTCGCCTTCCATGATTCTCTCACCGAACTGCCCAACCGCATTCTGCTGTTCGACCGCATCAATCAGGCGCTGTCGCATGCTGTGCGTGATGGCGGCAGTTTTGCCGTGGTGGTGTTTGATCTGGATGGTTTCAAGGCGGTCAACGACGAATTGGGTCACGCCGCGGGCGACGCCATCCTGCGCGAAGTTTCACGGCGTTTGCGCGCCTGCGTGCGCAGCGTGGACACGGTTGCCCGCCTTGGCGGCGACGAATTCGCCCTGATCCTGCACGGGGTCGGCAACGAGAAAGAAGCCCGCACCGTGCTCAACAAGATGATCCGCGATGTGGCCGTGCCGTTCGAACTGGGCAGCAATCATGTCACGGTGCATGCCAGCCTCGGCATCGCCTTCTGTCCGCTGGATGGCACCACCATCCAGGAATTGCTGGGGCGCGCCGACTATGCGATGTACGCGGCGAAAAAATCCGGCGGCGATGCCTATTGCGTCAGCACCGGCGAGATCGGGGAAACCGCGTTCCGCCATGCGCTGGAGCCGCTGATCAACAATATCCGTCTGGGATTTGAACTGATCGACGCGCAGCACGAAGAGATCGCCGCCTGTCTGCGCGGTCTGTTGGCCGCGCTGTCCGACCATGAAACCCGCGCCGAACTGAAGTGGCGCGCCGACTATTTGCAACATCTGACCGAGGCGCATTTTCACACCGAGGAAGACCTGATCCTGCGCTACGCGATCCGCAATCAGACACAACACCGCGTCGAGCATGAAAATTTGCTGGGGCAACTGGAAGATTTGCTGCACGAACCGGACAGCTACGGCATGACAGTGATGGCGCACGCGATGAACGACTGGCTGTTGCCGCACGTCGAGACGCTGGACGCCGATTTGGTGGCGCAGTTAAAGGCCGCCGGGGTGAGCGGCTAGTGTAGTGCGCCATTCTGTTTGGAACTTATGCCAACGGCCAGCACTGCGTGTAGGTCGGGTTTCAACCCGACATGTCGGGCTAAAGCCCGACCTACAATGGTTTGAGAATAAGTATCAGCAATAGCGGTGCACTACACTAGCGGTTTCGCTTCAATCTTCCTGCAATACCCCGTCCACCAGACCTGTCTGCCGCTGCATCCTTGAGGCAAGGTCGAGATCGTGGGTGACCACGATAAAGCTGGTCTGGAGTTGCTCGTTGAGCGATTGCATCAGGTCGAACAGGGCGGCGGCGCTGTTGCGGTCGAGGTTGCCGGTGGGTTCGTCGGCCAGCACGCAGGCGGGACGGGTGACCAGCGCGCGCGCCACCGCCACCCGCTGGCGTTCGCCGCCGGAGAGTTCGGTCGGCAGATGGCGGACGCGATGAGCTAGACCGACTTGCTCCAGCAGGGATGCGGCTTGTGGATGAGCCTCGGCGGGTTTCATGCCGCGTATCAACAAGGGCATGGCGACGTTCTCCAGCGCGGTGAATTCCGGCAGCAGATGATGAAACTGATAGACGAAGCCGAGCGAACGGTTGCGCACTTCACCGCGCTGCGTTTCGTTCATCCGGGTGACGTCCCGGCCGAGGATGCTCACGCTGCCGCCGCTGATGCTGTCCAGTCCGCCGAGCAGGTGTAGCAGGGTGCTCTTGCCGGAACCCGAAGCGCCGACGATGGCGATCCGCTCTCCGCGCGCCACATCGAGATTTACCCCGTTCAGTACCGGCACATTAAGCGTGCCCTGACTGTAGATTTTTTTCAGATCTCGGCAGGAGATCACCATCCCCGAATCCTGAATCCCGGATCCCGCATCCTGTTTATTCATAGCGCAATGCCTCAGCCGGTTGCGTCTGCGCCGCGCGCCAGCTCGGATAAAGCGTGGCGATCAGGCTGATGAGGAAGGACATGCCGGCCACCACCAGCACATCGCCCTGTTGCAGGTCGGACGGCAATTCGCTGATGTAATAGAACTCCTTGGACAGAAATTGCACGCCGAAAAGATGTTCGATGAAGGGCACGAGGGTGCCGATGTTGAGCGCCAGCAACACACCGCCGAGCACGCCCAACCCCATGCCGATCAGGCCGATCAGCATGCCCTGCACCATGAAGATGCGCATGATGCTGCCGGGCGAGGCGCCAAGGGTGCGCAGGATGGCGATGTCGGCCTGCTTGTCGGTGACGGCCATCACCAGCGTGGAGACGATGTTGAACGCGGCGACCAGCACGATCAGCGACAGGATGATGAACATCATCTTCTTTTCCATCGCGACGACGGCAAAGTAGTTGGCGTTCTGGCGCGTCCAGTCGGTAACCCAGGTGCCGGCGGGGAGGGTTTTTTCCAGTTCCTCCGCCACCTGCGGGGCGCGGTCGAGATCGTGCAGACTGCCGCTGATGCCGCTGACCGTCTCGCCCATGCGGAAGAGTTTTTGCGCATCGTTGAGATGGATCAGCGCCAGTGCGTTGTCATAAGGGGCCATGCCGATCTCGAAGATGCCGGCCACACGAAACTGTTTCAGGCGCGGCAACATGCCGGCCGGGGTGAATTGCCCCTGCGGGGTGATGAGCAGCACGCTGTCGCCGACGCGTGCCCCCAGCGCGCGCGCCAGATCGACCCCCAGCACGA
>Ga0210039_1003066_pt1 | contig 13183 bp, 4 predicted proteins | sample CryGeyCG2114_250_3_FD_185460 | JGI IMG/M metagenome (GOLD analysis project Ga0210039, IMG submission 185460) | Groundwater microbial communities from aquifer - Crystal Geyser CG17_big_fil_post_rev_8/21/14_2.50 (SPAdes) (version 2) | ecosystem: Environmental > Aquatic > Deep subsurface >...
GCGCTTTTACAGCTTTTTCATAAGAAGAAAGAACCCTTTCTCTAAAGAGTTCCATTGTAACAAACTTATCGAAAACAGCCTTGTTTTGATTAAAATATTCGAGGTTGTAATCTGCAAGTTTGTTCTCAAATTGTTCTGCAATTAATTTATTCCGGGCATAACCTTGAGACTGAGAAATAATTAGATCCAGTAAAATGGAATCGTGGTTGTTGCTGTTTAGAAATAAATCGGAATAGATATAGGTTAAATATTTCGGAAAAAGGATGAGGTAGGAATTAAATTCTGGCGACAGAGAATACAATGGTTTCATCGTTATGAAAAAGCCGAAAATATGGAGGATCGTATCAAGTGTGGAGTCAACTTTACGGTTGAAAGTATATTGAAAAAGCAGGGTTGGAAGCTCGAACTCAATGTTGGTTTTTTCCCAATTGATAAATTCTGGACTAAGATCTTTGTGTGTTTCAATATAGTCGTTTAAAAACTGAAACCTCCTTTTCTTAAGATTCTCAACATACTTAATTCCTCCATCAACCCCCAGGCTGTCACGCATGTTATATACATAAAACACTCCCTTATCATTAAACTCCAGCACTTTTTTGGCGAGATAAGTATTTTCTTCCCGGCCCATACCCGAAAAATTTATGGTCTCATCAAATTGGTTGGCATCCAGTGTCAGCTGAATCTGGTCGCCCGGCTTAACAAATAGACTAGCCCCTTCGTTCCCTTCTATCAAAGTTACACTTGTAGGCTCATCAAGTTTGAATTGTAGTTTAAAATGACCACTACTGTCCAGTGTTGTTCCGGATACCTTGTATTCATATCCAAATCGCGTCTCAAGACAATACCAAACAGAATCACCCGCCGGACTGGTGATCTCTCCGATAATGGTAACAAAAGGTTCGGGATTTTTATCTTGTTTAGCTGAATCGCAGGAAGGAGGTAATAGAACAGAACCTAAAAGAAGCAGTATAAAAAAGGGTGTTTTCATTCGTTTGTTTTTAACAAGATAGATAATGAATAAACTAACTATTTTACTTATAAATCTAGCGCAACTTTATTTAAAAACCAATTATAAGTTAATTTCTTGAAGTTCGAACCTCCAATCCCCCATTTACATATAGTTTACTCTATAGATAGCTTCGGGGAATTTGCCTGATTTTTCACGTCTCAAATCCGTTAAATGTTATTTTATTGATCTTATAACCGAGCATAAAAATGATAGCGAATATCTTTGCCACTATTGGAAAAGTTGTTGCCAAACAGGCGCGATAACCACCTTCAAAACCCTCCTCACTCAACAGAGCTACTCTTAGTAAGATTAACTCTTCAGTATTGAGTTCCATTTAATCTAAAATTTGAACAATCAGGGTTTGACAACCTTATAGGAGTGAGTCATCTCGTCTTTTTGATTCACTATACTGATTAAATAAATATCCGCTTTTAAGGTTTGGGTATCGAACGAAAGGGTTGGTTTTATTGTGTTTGCCCTTCGCAGGCATTGCCCATTGAGGTTGTATACCGAGACCTGATGTGGCCCGGGACCTCCAAAATGTATGGAAATCAGATCGGTAAACGGATTGGGAAAAATGGTCTCCATAGTTTCATCCTCAGATTCCATACCGGTAATCGTTCCTGTTTCAAAATAGCTTACTTCCGGATTTTGTATCACATACCCATCATAATCAGCCACCAGCTTTCCTCTGAGAACGAAGAAATAAAGCTGATTTTCTAATAGTGTGTTTTCGGGATAAATGGTAATCACCGTTTTATTGTCATTAATAACTCCTGTAAAGGCAACCGAATCGCCACTATAACTATTTAATTTAAAATTAACCAGATCAGGAATGTCCTGAGAGGTAATTTCTTCACCTGTTGCGAGCCTCACAGGTTCATCAAATGTAACGGTGATCACCGTTCCGGGATCAACATTGGAAGAACCTTGCGACGGGTTAATAAATACCGATGGAATGGAGTCGTTCCAGATACCAACCAGATTTACCTGACGGGCTATCCTCCTGGTATTTCCCGGGTTGTCGTAATTTAAGGTGAGCAAATCGTTGTAGTTCCCGTTGTGTGTGGGTTCGAATCTTACAACCATCGTACCGGTTGAATTTGGCAGAATCTGGAATGGCAACGGAGTTGTCAGGTAAAATTCTTCCAGGTGGTTGTAAGTGCTGGTAATATAAATGGTGTCGGATGAATGGTTGTGAACATGCAGGTAATTCTCTTTAGGGGAGTTGTGTCCGGCATAATTGCCTAATGACAGGTTTCGATATGCCGAAAATAAATTTGTTTTCCATGGTTGTTTAATGGCACGGTAACTGGCTACCTCTTGGGGTATCATCAAATCAAATGATACGGAATTATCAGCATTCAACTCGGTAATATTCAATGGGTAATGAGTCCCCCATCCTATTAGTTTTTTGCCGCTCCCGAGCATTCGAAAACTACCTGTGGCAGGTGCATAAACACCTTCCCTTTGATAACTCCAGACCAAAGCAGCCTGCATGGTTTGTTCATTGATTGTGTATTCCATGGCCTGGCTAAAAGGCGGATTATGATTATTGCCATTGTCATACAAGGTGTAATGGCCATTGTTCAGTTTTCTGATGTCGTGCTGGTGCGAAAATCCAAATGGGTCGTTTTGAACCGTAAACATGTTGTTTTCGCTGTTCAGGCCGAAACGCCAGATAATATTGCCTGTGTTGAAATTAATTTTAGTGATTTCGTCCAGGTGCCTGCACGAAAGCAGGATATTTCCGTCTCCATCAATTTCAAAGGAGTTGGCATGCACATAATCTATTACAAATGCTGTTAAATCAATGTCATAAGTAGCATCGGTGATGCTGAAATGATCCCAGCTCCTCCATTGAAAATAAACCTGCCTTTCAAGATCAACTTCCTGAATAACAAGCCCTACGACAGTTGCCTGTGGGTTTCCTCCGGGAACAATCAAACTCATATTGACCAACTGTGGGTCGTACGACATCATCAGGTAATGTCCGTTGTCGAGCAACAACATGTCATGGCCATCCACATGGTAACCATTTCCCATCATCACCGAATCGAAAATAACATAGGAGCTGTCGAGCAGATAATATTTCTCACGCTCAGGATGTGCCAGGTCATTATTAGAATAAGCTAAATAACCATCCTCCAGCACACGAAAGTCACGGCTGCTCAAATCGGTTCTTTGATAGAATATGGGAGTTCCATAATTGTCTAAAATGGTCAGATAGTTGTTGTATGTTGTATGATCGCGACAGACCATATTCATAAAGATAAATTGGTCGTCAAAGGCGTGATTTTGTCCAAAAACAACGGTCGGGATCGGATAGTCGGATGGAAGATTGTTATCGTTTACAGCAAATTCCGCATCGGTATTGATGTGATCTTTTGACTCGGGAACAGCAAAATCGCAATCCTTGCTTTGCTTGTATTGCTTAAGAAGGGAAAGGGTTTCGCCATTTTTTATATAAAAATCAAAGTGGATAGCTTTAAACCAATTTCCTGATTTATCCTTCAACCCGCTTAAAATGGTGATGTCCACCTTTTCGCCATACTGGAAGTATTTTTGTGGCGTTACTATCAAAGTTTTTGAATCATCCGACAACTGAACGTTGCACCCGATGTTTCCCGAAAGGGAACCTTTAATGATAAATTTGTTCGATTTTAATCCCGATGGCTCAAATCCATTGGGCGTTTTCAGGATGAGGGTTTGTTCGGGATTGATAAATTGAGCTCCGGGTTGAGGCGATTGATAAGAAAAATCAAGGCTTTGACCAAAAGAATTTAAGAAAGCCATTAAAAAGAATGCGACCTGAAACCATCGGTAAACTAACCGCTTTTTCGTTTTGAATATGGTGCGTTCCGTACTTTGTTCAATATTTTTCATTGGTTTCTTAAATTTCAAACTTCAAATTCATTTTCTAAGTACTACTAACTGCGGCATGAACTATATTTTTTGCTGGCAGCTGGGCGATTTTTTTAATCGGGGCAGGCAAACTTATTGACAAGTTTTGATTTTGGCGGTGGGCTTTTGTGCGACTTGGTCCCGATACAAATCGGGATGTTTGACTGTGAAGCATTTGCTGTTTTCCAGTCCATTATGTCCAATTAATTTCATGGTTCTATATTAAACAATTTTAGTCCAGGATGTAATTAGTTTAAGACTAATACCAGATTTAATTACCTGACCAACATAACAGTACCTTCCACAACCTTGTTTTCAACAGGCTGTTGTCCTGACTCTTTATAAACAATGCGATAAATATATGCACCTAACATACATGGGCTACCTTTATAAGTACCATCCCAACCTTTGTTAATATCAGTGGTTTCATAAACTCTTTGCCCCCAACGGTTATAAATGCTAAGGTAGTATTTGCTTACATAATCGTATCTTGGTATTGCCTTGAAACTGTCATTTAGTCCGTCACCGTTTGGTGTGAAGGCATTTGGAATGTAAAAAGGTGTACCTGCCCAGAGGATTTGTATTGTGTCTGTTGATTTACAGCCTTCGATTGATGTGAGTGCAACACTGTAGTTGCCCATACTGTCAATTACAATTGATTCAGCTGTTTCACCGGTATTCCAGAGATAATATGCTGCGCCTGTCCCTGCATCGAGGATAAAGCCAGGCTCAACCCAAAGGGTATCGTACCCTGAAAATGCAATTTCAGCTCCTTGGTTTACTGTTATATCCATACTTTTACTTTCAACACAGTTTAATGAGTCGTCTGTAACAGTTAGGTTGTATGTGCCCTGCATGCTTGTTTGTATGCCACTGATCCATATATACTCTTCATCAGTGCTATAACCCTGAGGACCTGCCCAGTGATAGGAAAACTCACCACTTCCTCCTTCAACATATGCCCATATATTAACTTCATCGTCTTCGCAATAGCTTTGGCTGTTGCCAAGAATTATCTCCGGACGGGCAAATATTCTCACTCTTCCCATGGTGTAATTTGCAGGTATCTCTTCCCCCGATTCATTATAAAAATTACTCTCTCCCAGAGATGCTTCCCAGCTTATCCCCGGATAGCCTTCTTCGTTACATTTAAATACCAGCTCCAATATGGTTGTATTGTCAGGCAATGTTAATGAGCTTACCCCTTCCCAATTGATATATATCTTATTATCATTGGTCTGTGTGGTTATGGTAATTCCGTCTTCCAGCTCTTGAACAATATTATCATAGCCTTCGCATGTAAGTATGGTACTATCATATTCCAATAAGGCATTAAATCGCTTAACATCCTTAAAGTCGCTTACAATTAGCGGGTTTGTTGCCGTATTGCCTTTACAGGCATAACCATCGCCGGCTATGGCTTCTATTAGCTGGGTATTATGGCTTATTACCTCAACTGCAAATACAGTATCGCAGTTGTAATTGTCTTTTACCCTGCATGGGTATATTCCTGCCGAAAGGCCATTAAAGTAACCGTCATTGTATTGGTTGTTTTGGCCATTGTTGATTGAATACCAAAGGCTGTCGGCTGTGGTGGTTGCCGTGATTATTATTTCGCCATCGCTGGTATGATTTGTTTCGGGGGTTGTGGATACATTTGTTACTCGCGGACCGGCAATATCCAATATCTCTACAGGGTTTAGCCAATAGGGTGTTTCGCCATTTCCGGTTTCTTTTGCCCTGATGTAATAACTTCCTTCGGATAAATTGGTAAATGTATTATTGCTTTGCCAGCTTATGGCGTTATCAATGGAATATTCAAAAGGGCCACCACTTTGTGAGGAGGCATATATAATTATTCTACCTATATCCTGCCTGCAATGAGAATGTTTGACATCAACACTATCTATCAATATATTACCGGAACTTATGGTATAGGATTGGGAAAGGCTCACACATCCGTTCCCATCGGTTATCTCTAAATAATAATTCCCTTCTTCAAGGTTAGTTAAATCGAGGGTGTTACCCATAATATTTCCACTATCATCGTACCAGATAAATGATAAGGGTGGGATTCCGGTTACCTCAAGGCCTGTTATACTGCCTGTTGCGCCACCTGCTACCGTAGGTTGTATCTGCAGGTTCTGCTCCTCTATTTGGGGGCCGGGATGCCAGCTAACATGTATGGTATCATAACCCGAACAGCCTGATGAATTGGAAATACGTACCATGTAGTTACCTGTATCGCTTACTGTTATTTCGTATTTGTCGGGGCCAAAAGCTATGGTGGCGGTATCGTTGCTCCATGTATAGATACCCGGTATATTACCTGCATTTAAAGTTAATTGTGTCCCCTCGCATATAATGGTATCGTTGCCAAGGTTGGGCGTTGGCGATGGCAGTACTGTTACCACCCGTGAGGTTTCTTCTGTTCTTTGGTCCATAAAGGCCGTAGTGTCATAATACTTTACAGTGGCATGCACCTCGTATTCGCCACCTGCATTAAATATATGCTCCGGGCTTGTTGCTGTTACCGTGGGGCTTCCATCGCCAAAATCCCATGTTATTTGTAATGGGTTAATAAAGTTGGGGTTAAATTTTATTGGTGTGCCCGAGCAACTGCCTTCCCACTCGAAGCGGTAAAGGTAATCGAGCATTATGTTTTGAAAGAAAATTGAGATGTTTTGATTTCCAAAAGATAAGGCATTATTCTGAAAATCACAGGCAGTGCCTCTTTCCCAGGGCCTGTTTATTACGCCCATATTACTGCTATAACCATAACCATTTTCACCAATACCATATATCCTGCCATCCCTGGCAAGTTGTAATCCACATGCCTGGCCGCTGTCAATGTAAATTTCAGATTGTTTGAATTGGATTGAATCATCAATATACTGCATATCATATTGGAATAACTCATAATGATTAAGATTATCAGTCTCATTAAAATATGTTAGATACATTAGTTTTGAATCAGGTGAAAACTCAACTGCATATGGTTCATATTGTATAGAAATTCCATTACCCCATTTCCCAATAGAGTATAAAAATTCTATTTCCCCTGTATTTGCATTAAACCAACAAATATCAAAAGCCTGTTTATCAAGTGTAAATTGAAATTTATTATTATAAGCAGTTACTAAATACTTTTTATCGGGAGAGATTTTCATACTTCCTTCAATACCGCTTACATAATCAATATGTCTAATTTCGTTTACAACCGGTGTGGTATTTAATCCTCCGGAAGTTAATAAATATGATAAATAAGCATCATTTACGGAACCCCCTCCAGGAGGGAAAATACGTGTAATAACCCAGATATCCCTGTTATTACTATGTACTACTGCCGTTATTTTCTCTAAGGCAAAATCCCCCATATTAATTTTAATGTTCTTGAAACTTGCTTCAACACCACCAAGTCCATTGTCCAGGTTCATATTTATACGGGAGTAATGAAAGCCCTTTGGAAAATCTTTTAGAGATACACTAAAAACATAATACAATGAGTTTGATCCCGGCATTGGCACGATTAATGCCCCCTGGCTCGCTCCATTATGCCCGACAATATCGTCTCCATTTTGCATGATATCACCATTGCGGTTCCAAACAGTCGTGCCAGAAAAACTAAACATAAAATTTCCAAGGGAATCACTTATTGTGGCATTTGACCTGTTTGAGTAATGGCCAACACCTCCCATTACAACGGGATTGCCACTATTAAAATCAAGCCCGGCATGAAAACCAAAATGCCAGATATTGGCTTCGTTTTGGCCATGTAAAATTTCTGCTAAACAAATAAATAATATTGCATATATAAACCTTGATTTTCTCATTTTAATAAAATGCATCCCAATAAATATTTATTGTGATGCATTAGCGTTTTAATTAGTAATTAAAAACTTACATGATCTGCATCTACCTGACCGTTAACAAAATAAGAAGAAGGAATATTAGTTGTTGTACTCCTACCTGAATCATATACAGCCAAGGTAACAGTATTACCTGCCCGAACAGCACAATATATATTAAAGTAAGCAGTACCTGATAAGCCTGCAATATATGGTTGCATATCACCAGATACATCAAAAACATATGATAAGACATTATTATGCAGAAAACCGCTTCCTTCATCTTGAACAACCACAACATCATTAGTAACATCTTGAATTGTAATCCATACCCCATAGCCATCTGTAGACTGATCAAGAGGAGTTGGCCAATTGGCTGTTGCATCCCATGAAGTGCTTACTGTATAACTCTGTGCATTAGCACTAATAATTCCTGCAAAAACTATAATTGCAATAAATAATAATTTTTTCATAATACAAAAAAATTAATTTAAAAACCGCGTGATATTTTCTATCACAAAAACTTTACCTAATTATCTCAATTTTGTAACTTTGCAGGGTATTTACAGTAGCAAAGCTACTTTAGCCTCCCCGGACGAGATATTTCCAGGGTGGCTTATTTTATGAACCTGTTCATAATTCCAACATTTATTATGTATTTTGGTTTATAAATTTTTTTTCGATACGATATGAATTAGCTGCTATTTCTTACTCTATCATTGATTTTCTTACAGGTTTCCAGTTAATAACCAGCACTCTTAATTTAGTCGTTTGCAATGCTATCACATTTTTTACACAAAAGCAAACAAAAAAGTGATTTCTTTCAATATTTTTTACAAAAACGGGTTGTTGTTATGCTTACCCCTACCTGCCAACCGCAGGCTGGAATCCTCTAATCTGGACAAACCAGAACCAAATAGGAAAAATTTTTAGCTTGTTTCGATGAAGTTACTGACAGATTTGTCAATCTGTTTAAAGTTTTATTCTGGTTAAGTATAGTGTAAGGTTGCAAAAATTTAAGCTGTTTTGGTTTTTTGTATTTGCTTTTAGTGTCGGTAAAAACCCGGAAGTGCTTAAATGTGTGGTGGGTCTTCGCCTTGCTGCCAACGTTTGGCTAAATTTGATTAACACCCGTCAACTGCTTTTAAATAAGTGACAATAGCAAGGCCCAAAAGGGTGCAATATCCAAAGTCAAAAAAATGACTAATTAAGTTGATTAGATGTCAAATATAAAAATTTCTGTCTGAAACCAGACCCCAACCAGTAAAAAGTTACCCTGAAATGTGAATATTCCGCTAAAAAAAGTACTTTTAGCCCGTTAAAAATAATATTGCCAACACCAGATCATTTAATGATGGGCTTGCTGCAACCGATAGCTGGTTAAGGGGGTCATTATTAATCAAATAATGGATACCAACACTTCCTGGATCGTTATTTCAAACTGCATCTTGGCCATTAAATCCTTGAAAAGAGTTATTTATGAGAAAATCTGTACTTCCAAAAAAAGTTGTTGTTATTCTTTTGTTGATCACCTCCCTGGTGATCAGTGGTTTTTCACAAACAGGCATATACCAATACGACGACAGTTGGGGAAAACCCGGTTTGCAATTAAATGAACAGCGTAGTTCTGATGTAACACTCACCTATTCGATTCAGGATTTTTCCATTGCCGGGAAGCAAATCAACGGAGAACCCATGCACGAAATCGTGCTTTCGTCCCACTTGTTGCCCAACAAGGCAGGGGCACCCAACCTTCCCGGAAACGGATATATGCTGGCCATTCCCAACGGAGCCACGGCAAGGGTAGAAATCACCAACTCAAGGGTGGAACTCATCGAAAATGTAGTGATGGAACCTTCGCCTGAAATTCCATGGGATACGGATAAGTCTCCACTACGGTATATACAGGACCCGTCTGTTTATACAAAAGACGCCTTTTATCCGGCACAACCGGTGATTGTTTCAACACCTTCGGCTTTGCGTGGGGTAAATGTAGTACGACTGGGAATTACACCCTACCAATACAATCCGGTCACCAAACAATTGAAGGTATACCGGGACATCAAAATTCAGGTAATTGCCGAAGGTGGCGACGGGACCTATGGCACAGAGCGGTTGAGAAGCCGCTGGTGGGATCCCATCCTGAAAAACTCCATTGTAAACAGCCAGGTGCTGCCTGAGATAGATTATGCAAAACAAATCGCTGCCGCCAGAAGCAGCAACGAGTACGAGTACCTGATCATCACCCCCAACGATACTGAATTTGTTGCCTGGGCCGATACCATCAGTCGTTTCAGAAACATGCAGGGCATCCACACCGGAGTGGTTACTTTGGGCGAAATTGGTGGTGTAAACGCCATCGCCCTCGAAGCCTACATCAACTCCATCTATGCCGATTGGCAAACCCCGCCGGCCGCCGTTCTTCTTTTGGGAGATTATGGCACCAACATGAACAATACCATCATTTCTCCTATATGGGATAATTACTGTGTTTCGGACAATATCCTGGCCGATGTGGACAACAACAGCATGCCTGACATTGTTTTTGCACGCATCACGGCACAAAACGGGGATCAGCTTAAAACCATGATCAAAAAGTTTATTGACTACGAAACCAATCCTCCCACAAGTTTTGATTTCTACGATCACCCTATTACAGCATTGGGCTGGCAAACGGAGCGCTGGTTTCAAATTTGCTCCGAAACAGTTGGCGGATTCTGGAAAAACGAGCTGGGAAAACACCCGATACGCATCAACGAAGTGTATGAAGGAAATCCTGAAGTTGACCCCTGGTCAACAGCTCCCAACACCTCAGGCGTAATGGAATATTTTGGACCCAACGGTGTAAATTATATTACCGAAACTCCCGGTGAGCTTGGAGCCTGGCAAGGAGGAAATTCCGACGACATCAACCAGGCCATCAATCAGGGTTCGTTTATGCTGCAGCACCGCGACCATGGCAACGAAGTCGGCTGGGGTGAACCAGGCTATAACAAAGGCAGCATCAATGGTTTGACCAACACCGATTTAACATTTGTGATGTCCATCAACTGTTTAACAGGTAAATACAACAATTCTTCGGAAGTATTTTCCGAAAAATTCCACCGCTACACCTATGGTGGTCATGCCAGTGGCGCCCTTGGATTGATTGCCGCCTCGGAGGTAAGTTATTCATTTGTAAACGACGCATATGTATGGGGATTGTACGACTATATGTGGCCCGACTTTATGCCCGACTATGGTGGTAATTTCCCTGAAACCCATGGCACACTGCCGGCTTTTGCCAATGCCTATGGAAAAATCTTTCTCGAATACACCGGATGGCCATACAACACCGGTAACAAAGAAGTTACCTACAATTTATTCCATCACCATGGCGATGCCTTCCTGAATGTATACACCGAAGTGCCCCAGGAGTTAACGATAGATCACAATGAAGTGATATTAAGCGGATTGCCCACTTTTGAAATCACTGCGGATGCGGGGTCATTGATTTGCCTTTCAGCTGACGGACAGATTATTGCCGTGGCCGAAGGAACCGGAGAACCACAGGTTATTCCGGTGGACTACATTGTACCGGGCACCCTGGTGGATCTGGTCATCACCAAACAAAATTACTTCCGTTATCATACCCAATTGCTTTGTGTGCCACCAAGCGGACCCTATTTGCTCAACATCGAAAAATCTTTTTTGAATAGCAATGGCAGTGATTTTATCTGTTTTGGAGACGAGACCTATCTTTCATTAAAAATGAAAAATGTGGGTACAGAAGCCGCCAACAACACCGTGGTGACAGTTTCCTGCGATGATCAATTTATTCAGCTTTCCGATAATACCGAAACCTACGGCACCATCGAAGCCGAGCAGGAAATCATGATCGAAAACGGGTTCTCTTTTACTGTTGCCGGGAATATTCCCGATCAGCATCAGGTTATCTTTCATGTATCGGCCGTGAGTGGTGAAACTACCTGGGAATCTGAAATTGAGATGACCGTGAATGCTCCTGACATCAAAGTAAACTTCTTTCACCTGACCCAGGTGACGGGCAATTCAAATGGAATTGTGGATGCAGGTGAAACCTACGAAATTCAGTTCGACATTCAAAATCAAGGACACAGCGCTACCAAATCGCTTGTCTCTTCGTTGTTTACCGAAAATAACTTTACCCGCATCTACACCGACGCCACATCAACCGAAACTCTGCCGGCAGATTCCACCATGGTGGTTACCTTCCTATTTGAAACCGACGGCAACACGCCCATGGGAACAGAAATCATTTTGGTCAACCAAAACGAAACCGGTCTTTACAATACAGTAGATTCGGTATTTGTAAAGGTTGGTGTAACCGTCGAAGATTGGGAAACAGGCGACTTAACCAAATTTGAATGGTTAAACGACCAGGCCCATCCATGGGTAGTGGATCATCAGGTAAAATATGAAGGGAATTTTGCACTTCGCTCTGCCGATATTACAGCCAGTCAAATGTCGATACTGACGCTGGCTTACCAGGTATATTCACCTGATTCTGTATCCTTTTTAATCAAATCAGCCACCCTGGAAGGAAACGGATTGATTAATTTTATCATGGATGGACAGGAAAAGGGCAGTTGGTCAGGTGAGTTCGACTGGACTCGTGTTTCCTATCCCGTTACCACCGGCAAGCATACGCTAATCTGGATGTTTATCAAATTTGCCGAATCAGACGACCTTGAAGATTGCGCCTGGATTGATTTGATCACCCTTCCACAGGTGCAAACCACCACAGGTTGGGCCGGTTTTGATCAGGACATCTGTGACGTTCCGGAAATACAACTTTCCGGCATGGCCACCAACTATAACTCCGTGCTGTGGAGCACGCAGGGGTCAGGATCGTTCGACGATCCACAGGTTCTGAATGCTGTTTATTCTCCTTCAAACGATGATATCTCCAATGGACATTTCACCCTTACACTTACGGTGGAAGGTGCAGGAGGAACCACAGTAACCGACGACCAGACTCTTACGATCCTGAAATCACCCGAAGCAGCTGAAATCCTGTGGACACAGGATACCGTTTATACGGTACTCACCACTTCATCTGCGTTGACGGGTGGAACAGCCGTTTATGCCACAGATTATAATTGGACCTTATCACCGGAGACTGCCGGCAACATTACCTCCAACGGCCAATCAGCCACCATCGGTTGGAACACCTTGTATTCGGGAGAAGCCACCATTGGTTATCAGGGATTGAATATGTGTGAAGCGGGAATTACCACGGAAAAAACGGTGTTTGTAACCAATGCCACTTCCATTAGCGAACTCAACGACTTCAAAAAACTGATTATCTATCCCAATCCAACACAGGGAAGTTTTTATTTAAGTTTAGAATTGAAGGAGGCTTCAGCCATTCAGCTAACCCTTCTGGATGGAGTGGGTCGAA